>Ga0172372_10008375_pt1 | contig 13646 bp, 9 predicted proteins | sample LakKiv5m_2_FD_114544 | JGI IMG/M metagenome (GOLD analysis project Ga0172372, IMG submission 114544) | Freshwater microbial communities from Kabuno Bay, South-Kivu, Congo - kab_092012_9.5m | ecosystem: Environmental > Aquatic > Freshwater > Lake | place: Democratic Republic of the Congo...
GCCGCGGCCTCGCCCGCGCGCGGGGTCGAGGCGGGTCAGACGGGACTCGGCTCGACGCGCGCCTGGCACCTGATCCTGCGCAACGCCGCGCTGCTGTACCGCACGTGGGTCGGCTTCGCCTCGCGCGTCGGCTGGGAGGACGGCGTCGGCTTCAGCGGCGGCAGCGCGGTCTTCACGCCCGAGGCCGAGGTCTGCGCCGAGGTCCCGGGCCTCGAGCCCGGTCTGGCGCGCGCCACGATCGATCCGGCGCTGCTGCGGCGCGCGCGCGCGGCCCTGCCGCTGCGGCGCGACGAGAAGCCCTGGATCCTCGCCGCCGGACTCGCGCGCCACGTGCCGCTGCTGGAGGCCGCACAGAAGGAGCACGCGCGCCGTGAGGCCTGAGTCGCGCCCGGAGGCCGCCCGCCATCCGCTCGACGTCCAGCCCGAGCTCGTGACGGCGCTCTTGGTCTCGTTCCTGCGCGAGGAGACGGCCTCGGCCGGCATGTCGCGCGCGGTGCTCGGACTCTCGGGCGGAATCGATTCGGCGCTGGTCGCGGCCCTGTGTGCGCGCGCCTTCGGTCCCGAGAACGTGCTCGCGGCCCTGCTGCCGTACCGCACCTCGAATGCCGACAGCCGCGCACACGCCGAGCTCGTGGCGCGCGCGCTCGGGCTGCCGACGCGCCTCGTCGATCTGAGCGCGATGGCCGACGGTTATCTGGCCCAGGAGCGGATCGACGACCCGCGCCGGCGCGGCAACGTGCTGGCACGCTGCCGCATGACGGTCCTCTTCGACCTCTCGGTCGAGTGGCGCGGGCTCGTGATCGGCACCTCGAACAAGAGCGAGATCCTGCTCGGCTACTCGACCTGGTTCGGCGACTCGGCCCACGCCTTGAATCCGCTCGGTGACCTCTACAAGCACCAGGTCTACCAGCTCGCCCGTCACCTCGAGCTGCCGCGCGAGGTGCTCGAGAAGGCGCCCTCGGCCGACCTCGCGCCGGGCCAGACCGACGAGGCCGAGCTCGGCTTCACCTACGCCGAGGCCGACCTCGTGCTGCACGCGCTCGTCGACCGGCGCGCGAGCGCGGACGAGCTCCTGGCCGAAGGCCACGACCCCGCCCTGCTCGCACGCATCCGCCAGAAGCTCGCCGCGAACCACTACAAGCGCCTCCCGCCGCCGATCGCGAAGCTCCAGCCGCGCACCATCGGTCCGGACTTCCGCCATCTGCGCGACTGGAACCGCTGAAGGCGCGCGGCGACTCGGTCCGCGCGCGCTTGTTCCGCGTGGGCTGCATCCCTATCGTGCGCCGCCCAGTTTCCCCGGAGTCCTTCCCCATGCTGCACGTTCTCGCTCGTTTCCTGCCCGCCCTCCTGCTCTCCCTCGTCTCGGCCTGCGCGGCCAGCGGTGCGCGCGCCGCAGGATCGGACGGCCTGCCGGATCACGCGACGGTCACGAGCGCGCTGCGGGGCGTCGTCAAGGAGTCGAACGGCGGCTTCGGCCTGCAGATGTGGGCCACGCTCGTCGATCGCGACGGCGTCGTGCGCGTCGTGGCGATGTCGGGCGAGGAGCGCGGCGACCAGTGGCCCGGTAGCCGCGTCATCTCGGCCCAGAAGGCCAGCACGGCGAACGCCTTCAGCCTCCCGGGCCTCGCGCTCTCGACCGCGAACCTCTACTCGGCCGTGCAGCCGGGCGGCAGCCTCTTCGGACTGCAGGAGAGCAACCCGGTCGACACCTCGGTCGCCTACCGCGGCCCGGCCGAGCGCTTCGGCACGGCCCACGACCCGCTGGTCGGCGGGCGCATCGGTGGAGTCAACGTCTTCGGCGGCGGACTCGCGCTCTACCGCGCCGATGGAACTCTGGTGGGCGGCCTCGGCCTGAGCGGCGACAGCTCGGTCGCCGACCACATCATCGCCTGGAAGCTGCGCCACGCGCTCGGCCTCGACCACCTGCCGGGCGGCGTCAGCCCGAGCGGTGACGACAACCTCGTGCTCGATATCGAGAGCGGCAAGAGTGCGAGCGGCTGGGGCCACCCGGCCACGACGCCTGCGGCCTCGGAGCTCGTCCACGCGCTCCCGAAGACGCACGCGATCCGCAAGAAGTAGCGCTGCGAGAGGGCTCAGCCCCCGCGCAAGGCGCCGGGCCGATCGCGGTGCAGGGCGCGGATGCAGGCCAGGCGGCGCGCGCGGTGGATGCGCACGCAGGGCACGCCGGCGCGACGGGCGGCGGCCTCGAGGCGCGCAGACGTCGAGTGGCTCTGGAAACCCGTGGCCGACAGCACGAGGTCATAGCGGCCGGATTCGATGCGCTCGGCCAGCGCGTCGATGCGGCGCGGCAGCGCGATCTCGTGCTCGAGCTCGGCCAGCTCCAGGGTGGTCTGCAGCACGCGATCGAGCTCGGGGTCAGCGCGATTGGTGACGAGCACGGCGCGCAGGCCGCGCGTCCAGGGCAGGACCTCGGCCAGCAACGTCGCCGCGGGATCGGCGCGCGGCGGGGCGAGCGGAACCACGGCGGGTGCCTCGCTCGCTTCGCCGAACTCCTCGCTCAGCACGCCCTCGCGTTCCGGTAGATCCGCCGGCGCAGCGCTCAGGAGTTCCTGCACGCGCGTGAGGCGCGTGCGCTGGCGACGTTCGGGCCAGGTCTCCTTGCCGGTGGGCAGGGCGAGCACGACCGCGGCGAACGGGCGCACCAGGCTCGCCAGGCGCGGAACGTCGAGCTCGGGACACTCGAAGGCCGCAGCGAGCCAGCGGATCAGCTCGGCCGAATCGACCGGCGCGTCCGCGGCGGGCAAGGAGCGCAGGACGGCCTTGCGTCGCTCGCGGCGCGCGCTCTTCTCGGGATCGAAGCCGAGCTCCCTGGCCCAGCCCATGCGCGGCGCGCGGCGCGGATCGAGCCAGCTCGCCAGCTCGCGGTCGCGCTCTTTCCAGGCGAGCCAGCGCAGGCGTCCGAGCACGTCACCGAGCGCGACCGCATCCGCGGCGGCTTCGCGGAGCCAGCGCGCCGTCTTCGCCAGCCGCAGGCGCTCCTCCGGGACGAGCAGCGCAGCCCGGAAGTCGTGCGGCTTGCTCCGGAGCGGGCCCGTGGCGGCCTCGAGCTTGCGCACGAGCTCGCGCAGGGCGGCGGCGGGCTCGGGATGGGCCGGCTCGAGCGCCGCCGCGTCCCACCAGCCGCGCTCGTCCGCGCCCTCGGCCTCCTCGGCCGCCTCGCGCTGCGCCAGGACTTCTTCCGCGGCGACGGAGACCTCCGCCCAGCTCTCGAGAGCGTTCTCGAGCTCGAGGTCGCGCGCGCACTCGGCCGGGTAGGTCGCTTCCTGCAGGGCCGAGATCGAACCCGGCCACCAGCGCGCGGCCAGCAGCCCGAGCTCGCGCGCGCAGGCGTGCACGAGCTCCTTCACGGCGCGCTCGCCGTTCGCGCTCTGCACATCGCGCGCGCGCGCGATCCAGATCAGGATCGCGAGCCGCTGACGCTCCGGACTCCAGGCCGCGACCTCGAGCGCTTCGGCCGTGATCGAGTCGAGGATCTCCTGCCCGAGCTCGAGCGCGCGTTCGCGTGGCAGACGCGGAACCCGCGGCGGCGCGGCCCGCTGCACGGCCGGAGGCGCCTCCGGCGCGGGCGGTGACGTCTCCGGTAGCGTCAGCGCGGCCTCGGCAACGAGCAACGGCACTTCGCGCGCGCGCTCGGCCGGCGTGACCTGCGGCGCCGGCGCCCCCTCGAGCGGCTCCGCGAGGACCGGGATGCTGTCCAGGGACTCCCTCAGCAGCGCCCGCGCGAGTCGGGTCGGGAAAGCGCGCGCGAGGGCGTCCTCGAAGGCCTGCTCGGCGCTCGTGCCCACGCCGACCCAGCGCTCCTCGCTGCTCTCGAGCAGGCACTCGTACCACTCGTGCTGTCGACGCAGGACCCGGTAGCCGCGCGCCCCGAGCCAGCGCTCGATCGAGGCCGTGTCCGGATCCGTGGGCGCAGGCATGAACGCGCATGGTAGCCCGCTGTGCCGCTCAAGCTCCGTCCGTCCCGGAACTCGGCTGCGATGACAGACCCGCAACGCGGCCGTGCGCGCGCGCGCCTCCCTGCGCGACTTGTCGCCCGCGTTCTACGCCCCTCGGCGCAGACCGGGGCGCGCGGAGGTGCTCGACAATGACCGCTCACGGACACGTCCGCGCCGTGGCGAGCATCCCCCACCTCCGAGGTAACAGGCATGGCGAGGTACGTGACGATCGACGGGAACGAGGCGGCGGCGCGCGTGGCGCACCGGCTGAGCGAGGTGATCGCGATCTACCCGATCACGCCGTCGTCGAGCATGGGCGAGCTGGCGGACGAGTGGAGCGCCGGCGGGAAGACGAACCTGTGGGGCCTCGTGCCCGAGGTGATGGAGATGCAATCGGAGGCGGGCGCGGCGGGCGCCGTGCACGGGGCGCTCGCGGCGGGAGCGCTGGCGACGAGCTTCACGGCCTCGCAGGGGCTGCTCCTGATGATCCCGAACCTCTACAAGATCGCGGGTGAGCTGACGCCCTTCTGCCTGCACGTCGCGGCGCGCACGCTGGCGACGCACGCGCTGTCGATCTTCGGCGACCACTCGGACGTGATGGGCTGCCGGATGACGGGCTTCGCACTGCTCGCCTCGGGCTCGGTGCAGGAGGCGCAGGACCTCGCGGCGGTCGCGCACGCGGCCACGCTCGCGAGCCGCATCCCGTTCCTGCACTTCTTCGACGGTTTCCGCACCTCGCACGAGGTGGCGAAGATCGAGCCGCTCGAGGACGAGGACCTGCGCGCGCTGCTCGACGAGGGCGCCATCGCCGCGCACCGCGCGCGGGCCATGTCGCCCGACCGGCCGACACTGCGCGGCTCGGCCCAGAATCCCGACACGTTCTTCCAGGCGCGCGAGGCCTCGAATCCGTTTCACGACGGGTGCGCCGGGCACGTCGAGCGCGCGTTCGAGCGCCTCGCCGAGCGCACCGGGCGCCGTTACCGCCTGTTCGACTACGTCGGTCATCCCGAGGCCGAGCGCGTGCTGGTCGCGATGGGCTCGGGCTGCGAGGCGGCCCACGAGACGGTCGTGCACCTCGTCGCGCGCGGCGAAAAGGTCGGGCTCGTCAAGGTGCGCCTGTATCGACCGTTCGTGCTGGAGCGCTTCGTCGAGGCCCTGCCCGCAAGCGTGCGCGCCCTGGCCGTGCTCGACCGCACGAAGGAGCCGGGGGCGCTCGGCGAGCCCTTGTACCTCGACGTGGTGACCGCGCTGGCCGAGGCGCGCGCGGCGGGGCTCACGACGCTGACTCCGCTCGTCGTGGGCGGACGCTACGGGCTCTCCTCGAAGGAGTTCACGCCGGCGATGGTCAAGGCCGTGCTCGATGAGCTCGCGCGGCCGCGGCCGCGGAACCACTTCACGGTCGGCATCGTCGACGACGTCACGCAGCGCTCGCTCGCCTTCGATGCGAGCTTCGACCTCGAGCCTGCCGACGTGGTGCGGGCGACGTTCTGGGGCCTGGGAGCCGACGGCACGGTCGGCGCGAACAAGAACTCGATCAAGATCATCGGTGAAGAGACCGAGCTCTTCGCCCAGGGCTACTTCGTCTACGACTCCAAGAAGTCCGGCTCGATCACCGTCTCGCACCTGCGCTTCGGGCCGCGCCCGATCCGTTCGAGCTACCTGGTCGGACGCGCGACGTTCGTGGCCTGCCACCAGTTCGGCTTCCTCGAGCGTCACGACGTGCTGGCCGGTGCGGCCGAGGGCGCGACCGTGCTGCTGAACGCGCCCTTCGCGCCCGAGCGCCTGTGGGACGAGCTGCCCCGCGTGGTCCAGGAAGAGGTGCTGGCGAAGAAGCTGCAGCTCTGGACGATCGATGCCGCGCGCGTGGCGCACGAGAACGGCATGCGTAACCGCATCAACACGGTGATGCAGACGTGCTTCTTCGCGATCTCGGGCGTCCTGCCGCGCGAGGAGGCGCTCGCGCACATCAAGAAGTCGATCGAGAAGACCTATGGCAAGAAGGGTCAGGAGCTCGTCGAGCGCAACTACGCGGCCGTGGACGCCGCTCTCGCGCACCTCCATCGCGTGGAGGTCCCCGGGCGCGTCACCTCGACGCGCGAGCGCCTGCCGGCCGTCACGGCCGACGCGCCCGACTTCGTGCAGCGCGTGACGGCCGCGATGATCGCCGGCCACGGCGACGCGCTGCCGGTCAGCGCCTTCCCGCCCGACGGCACCTGGCCAGTCGGCACGGCGCGCTTCGAGAAGCGCAACATCGCGGCCGAGATCCCGACCTGGGACGAGAAGCTCTGCATCCAGTGCAACAAGTGCGCGCTGTTCTGCCCGCACGCGGCGATCCGCGCGACCGTCGCCGAGCCGGCCGCGCTGGCGGCGGCCCCGGCCGGCTTCCGCTCGGCCGACGTGCGCGGGGGCGAGTTCGCGGCCTGGAAGTACACGCTGCAGGTCGCGCCCGAGGACTGCACGGGCTGCGGACTGTGCGTGGCGGTCTGTCCGGCCAAGGACAAGGCGAATCCGCGCCACAAGGCGCTCGACATGGCCGCGCAGGCGCCGCTGCTCGCCGCGCAGCGCGAGAACTACCGCTTCTTCCTGGAGTTGCCCGAGCCCGACCGCGCGCGCGTCAAGCTCGACAACAAGGGCACGCAGCTCCTGACGCCGCTGTTCGAGTACTCGGGCGCCTGCGCCGGTTGCGGCGAAACGCCCTACCTCAAGCTGCTCACGCAGGTCTTCGGGGATCGGTTGCTGATCGCCAACGCGACCGGTTGCTCGTCGATCTACGGCGGCAACCTGCCGACGACGCCCTACTGCACCGACCGCGACGGACGCGGTCCGGCCTGGGCGAATTCCTTGTTCGAGGACAACGCCGAGTTCGGACTCGGCGTGCGCCTCGGGGTCGAAGCCCTGGCACGCGAGGCGCGCGCGCTGGTGCAGCAGCAGGCCGCTCGGCTAGGGGAGGAGCTCGTCGACGCGCTCCTGACCGGTGACGGGCGCGACGCTGCGGCCCTGCGTGCGCAGCGCGCGCGTGTGGCCTTGCTGCGCGAGCGCCTGGGCGCGGGCCAGGACCTGGCGGCGCGCCGGCTGGTGGCTCTCGCCGACGCGCTCGTGCCGCGCTCGGTCTGGCTCGTCGGAGGCGACGGCTGGGCCTACGACATCGGCTTCGGCGGTCTCGACCACGTGCTGGCCAGCGGGCGCGACGTGAACGTGCTCGTGCTCGACACCGAGGTCTACTCGAACACCGGTGGGCAGCAGTCGAAGGCGACGCCACGCGGCGCGGCGGCCAAGTTCGCCGTGGCCGGCAAGACGCTCGGCAAGAAGGACCTGGCGCGCATGATGATGAGCTACGGCCACGTCTACGTGGCTCGTGTGGCGCTGGGCGCGAAGGACGCGCAGACGGTCAAGGCGCTGCTCGAGGCCGAGAGCTATCCGGGCCCGTCGCTCGTGATCGCCTACAGCCCCTGCATCGCGCACGGCTACGACATGGCCTTCGGCCCCGAGCAGCAGAAGCTCGCCGTCGCCTCCGGGTCGTGGCCGCTGTACCGCTTCGATCCGCGCCGCACGGCGGTCGGCGAGCCGGCCCTGGTGCTCGACGCCGGGGAACCGAACGGCTCGCTCGCGCAGTACATGAAGAACGAGACGCGCTTCCGCATGGTCGAGCAGCAGGATCCGGCGCGCTACCGGACGCTGCTGGAGGAGTCGGGAGCCGAGCTGCGCCAGCGCTGGGCCGAGCTCGAGCGCCTGGCGACCCGTTCCGAGACCCCGAGCGCCCGCTGAAGAGACTCCCATGGACCTCACGACCCGCTACTGCGGCCTGAACCTCGCCCATCCGCTCGTCGCCGGCGCCTCGCCGCTGGTCGACGATCTCGAGCTCGTGGACCGCCTGGCCGAGGCCGGCGCGGCGGCCATCGTGATGCACTCCTTGTTCGAGGAGCAGATCCGCGGCGAGGCCCTCGCGCGCGAGCGCTTCCACGACGCGCATGCACTCTCCCACGCCGAAGCCGGCACGTACCTGCCGTCGCCCGACGCATTCCGACTTGGACCCGACGAGTACCTGGAGAGGCTGCGCCAGATCAAGGCGCGCGTGGACGTGCCCGTGATCGGCTCGCTCAACGGCACCACGACCGGCACCTGGCTGGCCCATGCGCGCTGGATGGAGGCCGCCGGCGCCGACGCGCTCGAGCTCAACCTCTACGACCTCGTGACCGACCTCGACCTTTCCAGCCAGTCCGTCGAGGAGCGCGCGCGGCAGGTCGTGCGCGAGGTCTGCGCCAGCGTACGCATCCCCGTGGCCGTCAAGCTCTCGCCCTTCTACACGGCCTTGCCGCGCTTCGCTGCGTCGCTGGTGGATGCCGGCGCGCAGGGCCTCGTGCTCTTCAACCGCTTCTACCAGGCCGACATCGACCCCGAGGCACTCGAGGTCGTGCGGACGCTGCGCCTCTCGGAGCGCGGCGAGCTCCTGCTGCGGTTGCGCTGGCTGGCGGTGCTCTCCGGTCGCGTGCCCACGACCCTGGCCGCGAGCGGCGGAGTGCACGACGCCCTCGACGCCGTGAAGGCCCTGATGGCCGGCGCGCACTGCGTGCAGCTCGTCTCGTGCCTGCTGCGCCAGGGCCCCGAGCACCTCGCCACGGTGCGCGAGGGCCTGCTGCGCTGGCTGGAGGAGCACGAGTACGAGTCGCTGGCCCAGCTGCGCGGCAGCATGGACCTGACGCGCTGCCCCGATCCGCGCGCCTTCGAGCGCGCGAACTACGTGCAGATCCTGCAGAGCTGGCGCGCGGAGTGAATCCCGACGGGTGAAGGCGCTGCGCGCGGCCCCTTCATCCGGAGAGTCCCTGCTCGATCTGCGCGAGCGAGAGCCCGAGCAGCCTGCGGGTGACGCGCTCGAGCTCGGTGCGCGAGCCCTCGAGGTGCAGCGTGCGGTGTACGTGGGTGAGGGTCTCGCCCGGGGCGAGCGCGGCGGCCGGCGAGCTCGATTCGAGCTCGTAGAAGGGCCCGAAGGGGGCCGCGCCGGGAGCGCTCGGGCCGTCGTTGTAGCTGTTGACCGCGTCGCCGCGGAACGGCTCGGCCTGCGGCACGACCCAGGTCGAGTCGACGTATTCGCGCGCACCGGCCGGCAGCGTGAATGAGACGAGCGTCAGGACGCCGCGCAGCGGATCCCAGCTCGCCGCCAGCGGGCGCGCCGCGCCCGGCGCGACGCCGATCTTGCCGCGCTGCAGACCGTCGCCGCGGAAGAGCAGCGCCGAACCGAGCGCGGTGGGCACGTGCTTCAGACGCTCGCTCGGAACCTTGCCGAAGTAGGCATCGTTGACCTGCCCGGCGAGGTCGGCGCCGGCCGGCAGCGCGAGCGGCAGCACGACCGTCGTGCGCGGCCCGGGCTTGAACATGCCGAGGATCCAGATCGAGAGCAGGCCACCCTGCTTCGTCCACGGCGCGCGGCCCGTGTTGCGCAGCGTGTTGCGCGACTCGAAGGCCACCGTGGCGAGCCCCCCACCCTCGACCCCGAGCTCCGCCAGTGCCGCCTCGGCATCGAGCACCTCGACCGTGCGCTCGAGCTCGAAGTCGAAGGCCGTTCCCGAGGCATTGACGAGGCGCGCGGCGCGCGCGAAGCGCACGCGGCTCGGGCCGTGCTCGACCACCGGATAAGCCTCGGTGTCGATCAAGGGCGGCGTCTGCCAGTCCGTGAGCGTCTGCTCGCGCGTCCCGGGCGGGAAGAAGATCGAGAACTGCCCCCCCTCGGGCCCGATCCAGAAGCGGTCCTCGCCGCCGTAGGCGTTGATGCCCTTCGCGAAGGTGCGCGCGGCAATCGCCTCGTCCTTCAGGAAACCGAGCGAGGTGCCGCCGTCGCCGCGCGCGCTCGAAGTCATCACGCGCCCCTGCAGCTCGGGCACGACCGCGATGCGCCCTTCTCCGCGCGGCGCGACCAGGACGAGTGTCTCGCGGTGCCGTTTCAAGAAGGCGACATCCTCGCCGAAGGTGCGCTCGGAGGCGGTCATGGAGGGCGTCGTGCAGGCGGTCAGGAGGAGCAGCGGGAGCAGCGTGGACGTACGCATCGGCCCCAGCGTGCCGCGCGCAGCACCGGCAGGAAAGAGGGCGGCCGCTAGTCGCCCCGCGCGAGCTCGGGCGGAACGAGCTCCAGCACGGTGAGCTCCGGCCGGCACAGGAAGCGGATGCGCGGCGCGTGGTTGCGCTCCATGCCGATCCCGCGGCTGACGCACAGCCAGGACTCGCCCAGGCGGAACAACCCGCCCGCGCCCATCGCCCGCGTTACGTTCGAGAGCACGAGCGGCGGGCCGAACCATGGGAGCTGCACCTGGCCGCCGTGTGTGTGGCCGGCAAGCGCGAGCACCGGCACGCCTCACTCTCGAAGGGCGCATGACCGCGCGGCTGCTACGCTGCGCGCCATGATGCACCGCGCCCCTGCCGTCGCCCTCACCCTGCTCGCCGCCTGCAGCGCCCCGCGCGAGGAGCGCGACTGGCGCACGCGCTCCGAGGCCTCCGGCTTCCGCGAGACGACGCGCTACGAGGAGGCCGTGGCGCTGATGCGCGCCTTCGACGCGGCCTCGGACGAGATCCACCTCACGACCTACGGCTACAGCTACGAGGGCCGGCCGCTGCCGCTCGCCGTCGTGGGCGCGCCGGACGCGACCCCCGAGGCCGTGCGCGCGACCGGCAAGACGCGCATCTTCGTGCAGGCCAACATCCACGCCGGCGAGGTCGAGGGCAAGGAGGCCGCGCTCGGGCTGCTGCGCTCGGTGGCGCTCGGCGAGCGCGCGGACTGGCTCGACGAGGTCGTGCTGCTGGTCGCGCCGATCTACAACGCCGACGGCAACGAGCGCGTGCGCCTCGACCAGCGCGGAGCGCAGCACGGGCCGCTGGGCGGCATGGGCCAGCGCCACAACGCCCAGGACCTCGACCTCAATCGCGACTGCGTGAAGCTCGAGACGCCCGAGGCGCGCTCGATGGCGCTGCTGATGGACGCCTACGATCCGCACGTCGCGCTCGACCTGCACACCACGAACGGCAGTGCCCACGGCTACCCGCTGACCTACGACATCGCCGGCGGTCCCAACGTGAACGCCGCGCTGACGGCGTTGCTGCGCGACGAGCTCCTGCCGGACGTCACGCGCGCGATCCGCACCTCCGACGGGCGCGAGATCTTCTGGTACGGCGGGCCGACGCGCGGCGAGAACCCGGTCTGGGAGAACGACGGCGACCTGTACCGCCCGCGCTACACGCACACCTACTTCGGCCTGCGCAACGCGCTCGGCATCCTGTCCGAGGCGTACTCCTACGCGCCCTTCGAGGAGCGCATCCACTTCACCTACCGCTTCGTCGAGGAGATCGTCGACTGGGTCGTCGCGCACGGCGAGCGCGTGCGCGCGCTGAAGGCCGCCGCGGATGCCGAGCCGCTCGTCGGACGCGAGCTGGCCGTCGCCTGCACGCTCGCGCCGACCTCCGAGGCGGTCGAGATCCTGCTCACCGATCTGGTCGAGGAGCGCAATCCCTACGTGCCCGACCGCCCGCTGCGCCGGCTCGTGCCCGGGCGCGAGCGCCGCGTGACGATGCCGCACCACGGCACGCTGGTCGCGCGCGAGACGGCGCGCGTGCCGCGTGCCTACGTGCTGCTGGCACCCGAGACGCCAGCCGAGAAGCGCCAGCGCGCGACCGTGCTCGATCGCCTGAGCGCCCACGGGATCCGCCACACCGTCACCGAGGTCCCGCAGTCCTTCGCCGGCGAGCGCTTCCGCCTCTCGGCGAACACCGCCAGCGCCGAGGCCTACCAGGGCACGCACCACCCGCGCACGCTCGAGGGCGCCTGGGAAGCGCACGCGCAGGAGCTCGCGCCCGGAGCGCTCGTCGTCGCGCTCGATCAGCCCCTCGCGCGCCTCGTCTTCCTGTTCCTCGAGCCGCGCTCGGACGACGGCTTCGCCACCTGGAACCTCCTCGACGCGACTCTCGCCGCCGACCCGGCGCCGGAGTTCTTCCCGATCTTGCGCACCTTCGAGCCTCCGCCCGGGAGCTGAGTACCACGCCGCGCGAGCTCCGCGCGCACGCGTTCCGCGAGCGACTGCCGGTCGAGGGCCTGCTCGAGCCGCTCGAGCACGCGTACGACGCCGCCCGCCTCCGCATCGAGCGCCCGCGCGGCATCGTCCATCGCCTCCCACACGGGTCGCAGCCGTGCGGCGAGCTTCCGCCCGGAGGCCGTCAGCTCGAGGCGCCGGCTGCGCGCGTCGCGCTCGTGCGGGCGCGCGCGCACGTGACCCGCACGCACGAGCGAGGCCCGGCTCTGGCTCACGCTCGCATGCGTGATGCCGAGAGCCTCGGCCAGCTCGCCCACGCTGAGCGGACCGAAGCGCTCGAGCAGATTCACGGGGCCGAACCAGCGCTGCTCGAAGCCGAGTCCGAGGGCGGAGTAGATCTCGAAGGCCTCGCGGTCGATGCGCTCCGAGAGGCGCCGCAGGCGGCCGCCGACGGCGGCCGGGCCCTGGCGGCGGGTGAAGTCGTGGTAGGCGGGTGCGGCCATCTGGCGAACTCCGTAGGTGCCTACCTATATTGGCGTCGCCCCACCCGGAACGAAAGGCCTCGCTCGTGACCCGACGGTCCCTCCTGCTCCCGCTGCTCCTCGCCGGCGCCTGCCGCGCCTCCGCGCCCGGCACGCCGCCGCCCGCTCCGCGCGAGGATTTCGTCGAGACCCTGCACGGTGTCGCGGTCGCCGATCCGTACCGCTGGATGGAGGCGGGCGAAGCGCGCTTCGAGGCCTGGTTGCGGAGCCAGGATGCCCACGCGCGGCGCGTGCTCGCCGCGCTGCCCGGCCGCGCGGCCCTGCGCGAGCGCGTGGCCCACTGGTCGCTCGCCGGCGAGACGATCGCGCGCGTGCGCCTCGCCGCGGGGCTCGTCTTCGTGCAGAAGCGCGCGCCGGGCGACGAGCGTGACCGGCTGGTGGTGCGGGCGCTCGCGGGCGGCCCCGAGCGGACGCTCTTCGTGCCGCGCGACGGAGAGGCGCTCGACTTCTTCCTGCCGGCGCCCGACGGGGCCCACGTGCTCGTGGCGAGCTCGCTGGCCGGCAGCCAGGACAGCGTGCTCGGCGTGCTGCGCGTGGTCGACGGCCGTGCGCTCTCCGAGCGCATCCCGCGCACCGAGGAAGCTCGCCCGTGCTGGCGGGACGCGTCGTCATTCTTCTACACGCAGCTCGCGGACGTAGCGGGGAAGGCCTCCGAGGTCGAGCGCTACCGCAACAGCCGCGTGCGCCTGCACGTGCTCGGCAGCGCGGCCGACTCGGATCCGGTCGTGATCGGTCCGGGGGTCGAGGGCCTCGCGCTCGAGCCGGACGACATCGCCTTCCTGCGCACGAGCCCCGGCGCGCGCCATGCCCTCGCGCTGGTGGCCCGCGGCGACCAGCCGGACTTCGCACTGTACGTGGCGGAACTCGCTGACCTGGAGGCGGAGAACGCGCGCTGGACGTCGGTCGGCGGCTCCACGGACGGCGTCGCGGACGCGCTCGTGGCGGGCGAGACGCTCTACCTGCTCTCGCACGCGGGCGCCCCGCGCTTCCAGGTGCTGGCGCTCGATCTCGCGCTTCCCGAGCTCACGCAGGCGCGTGTGGTCTTGCCCGAGAGTGAGCGCGTGCTCGTCGCGCTCGCCGCTGATCGCGAGGCGCTGTACGCTTCGACCCTCGCGGAAGGCCTGGGCGGACTCGTGCGC
>Ga0172372_10008376_pt1 | contig 13645 bp, 25 predicted proteins | sample LakKiv5m_2_FD_114544 | JGI IMG/M metagenome (GOLD analysis project Ga0172372, IMG submission 114544) | Freshwater microbial communities from Kabuno Bay, South-Kivu, Congo - kab_092012_9.5m | ecosystem: Environmental > Aquatic > Freshwater > Lake | place: Democratic Republic of the Congo...
CCATTACAATCACACAGGCGGTGGCGCACGACCCTATGTTGTCGAGTTGGAGAGTCGGCGTGACAAAGAGTTGAGAACCTACGAAAACGGAATCGTCCCAACGATCACGGCTCAATGGGGCACAGGCGGAGGCAATATCGCCTATGTGCGTCCAATGTTAGATGTCGCTCGTTTCAACAAAAGCCCGAATGGTCGGATGATTAAAGAAAATAACGAACCGATGTATTGCATGACAGCCCAAGATCGTCACGGGGTTCAAATCGGCAACGAAAACCTGTTTTGGATTCGTAAACTGACCCCGCTCGAGTGCGAACGCCTCCAAGGGCTACCCGATAATTGGACAGAATTCTACGATGACGGGAAAAGGGTGCCGAATCATCAAAGATACGAAAGATGCGGGCGCACCGTCACGGTTCCCGTGATCGAGGCGATAGGCAGGAAGTTGCATGAATTCCACTAACAAATTTTCATTTGACACGATCAAGAATTTTGACGATCACATCGCCAAATCGATACCAAACTACGACCTGTTATGCGAATCAATTATTTCGTTGGTGCCAAATTTTTTGACACCGAACACCGCAATAATCGATTTGGGTTGCTCGACGGGCAAGTTGCTCGAAAGCATCCCGTTTGACGGTCGCAAAATTGGTTACGACAAATCCAAAAACTTGTTGCCCGCCTCCCACGGTAAAACAAGTTATATGTTGAGGGATGTCACGACAGTTTCCCATTTCGTTGATGCGTCGGTGGTCTTGTCGGTTTTCACTACACAATTCATTGATCGAAACAAACGCCAAGATTTGTTAAATCGAATTTACTCCTGTCTCGTGAATGGTGGAGCGTTTATTTGGGCAGAAAAAGTTCACGCCTATGATTCTTTTTGGGAGCATTTATTCACCACCGCACACTACGATTTCAAAAGAAAATCGTTCACCGCAGAGGAAATTTTAGATAAAGAACAGGAATTGAGAACCGTGATGCACCTGCAAACCTCGGAAGAAAATCAAAAAATGGCTTGGGAGGCGGGATTCCGAAAGACCGCCCTCTTGTGGAAATTTTTTAATTTCGAGTGTCGGGTTTTTGTGAAAAACGAGGGTTGAGAAATGGACGAAAAGGCGAGGCGGTGGAAAGAACTTTTTATTGAGGCGTTACTGCCACATAAAACTCAACCATTGTTGTTTTCGGGCGGGATGGATTCGCTCACCATTCTTGCGGGTTTAAGGGAATTGGGTGAAGCCCCACACCTTTACACCTACTTCATTAAAGGGAAACCCTCAAAGGATTTACTTTCATCTCAGAAAAACGCCCAAAGACTCGGGTTGAAATTAACCGTAGTAGAGGTGCAACCTGAAAATTTGTTGTCGGATGTAAAAGAACTAATTTCGTTTTTGCCGCAAGTTTCTAAAGCCGCAATTCAATGTGGACACCCAATGAAATATTTAACTCAACAAATTCGTGATGACGGGTTTTTGGGAGCGCTTTGTGGAACGGTTGGAATCGTGGAAGATAACAAAAAAATCAATCTAATTCTTTCAAAAACAGGTGAAGAGGGGGCGAGGGAATACAGACGAAAGTTGTTTCTGAAAGCAGGTTTAGGTGGAACTGCGGGGATGAGATTGGTCGCTAAACATTACGGCATAGATTTGGTTGAACCGTTTAGAAATCAAAATTTAATTGATTATCAACTTTCTTTGGATATGGCAGACCTTAACTTTCCGAGACAAAAAGGGATTGCCCTGAGAGCCTTCCCGTCATTTTTCTCCGAGGCGAATTGGCGTAGAAACAGCCCGCACCAAATAAATTCGGGCATCAGAGAACTGCATGACACTTTATTAACCGACCCCACATTGAACACTCGTCAAAATAAAGCAGTTATCGCCGTTTACAATAATTTAAGAAAAAAACAACGATGCCCCTCTTAACCCAAAACAGCGAACTAAAACCTCATCGAATCTTCAACTTTGCAATTCCCGCATGGTTCGTTCGTCTTGACGGCAAAATTTTCAAAACCTGCCCAAACGCAGGCGCCTGCGCCCAAGTGTGTTACGCAAGAAACGGCACCTATCTGTTCTCGAATGTGTTAGCCGTACACACAAAAAACCTCAGACTCACCCTCGAAAGCCCTGTTTTGTTTCGAGCAATGATTAACGAAGAACTATCCCATAAAAAATTCAAACCGACCCAAACGAAACGACAGTTACCCGAAACGGTCGATCTGACCGATGATGCGTGGCTAAATCAATGGATTGACAACGGCGGGGCGGCGGTCAGAATCCACGATTCGGGAGATTTCTACTCGGAAACCTACTTGTTTCTGTGGTTCGCCATCGCCTCAGACAACCCTTCGGTGTTGTTTTATGCGTACACAAAAGAGGTTGAGATGCTCCAAAAACACGGCGACAAAGCGCCGATAAATTTCAGATGGCTTTATTCGACGGGTGGCAATCAAGATCATCTCATCACCGACGAAGACCGCAGGGCGGATGTTTTCCCCAACGATCAAGCAATAGCAGAAGCGGGATACACAAGTCAAGACGCCAATGACCTATTGGCAATCTTGTTGAAAACTAAATTCGTCGGAATTCCCGCCAATAACATCAAACATTTCAACAAAAAAATGGCGGGTCGTCGCTTTAGCGAATTATAGATAGACCCCACCAAACTTTCGGCGAGGCGTCAGCCCGACTAAATTGGTTAACCCTATGCAACTACAAGATTTGGTGAACGCTATAGTTTTTTTGGAAAAAATCTATGTCGGAAAACGGGACGAAGAGCGCCTGTTGAAAACCCTTGATGCGTTGAAAACCGAGGTCAATCGAAGACAACGGGCGCAGGTGGCTTGATGGCAAAAGGGATGCAATGGATGTGGTTCTACACGATAGATGGCTTAGATTCTCGTGGGCGACCGACCAAAAAAACGATGTCTTGTGAAACGGCTCAACATGGAGGGGTCGCAACTTGGGTGCAATTCGTTACCCCAAAAAATTACCAAAAAGGGAAGTGTTATTGTGAGCAATTACCTCAACTTTAATATCCCCTACTTTTTTGCGGGTTTAGATTCGGGATTTTTGTATGACGGCGACCCGTCGCCCAAAAACGAAAAAATTCCCGTAGAGGTTTTCGCCTACACCTCGATACCTCAAAGATGCGGGCTTTTTAGCGTTATGACCGAATATGGCAGTCAACACGCTCGGGTGCCCATCCACTATTTGTGGTCACTCGAAACCGAGGATTACACCGCTTTCCCGTTGGATTGGTTGCAACTTTGGGATTCGATCTCCTATTATGCGTCCGTCACAATCCTCGATTACTGCAAAAATCGGGCGGCGATGATCTGGTTGAAAGACCACAGCCAACACCAAGCCAAATACCTTTTCACGATTGATTGGTGTTTAGGACAGCAATATTCGAGCGGATACGGGGAGTACGCCGCAGGGCATAAATGCGGTCATGTTTTCCAAGGCGTCGGTGGACAGTATTTCATCCAACCAAACAACCGAATTTTGTGGTTAGACGGGGGCAGTTGGATAACAAAAAAGTTGGAGAAACCTGATTGGAAGATTTTCAGCCAAGAATTCTCATGCGAACACACAGGGAATCGGTGGGTGAGTGAATCGGACGAGGAACTCTATTTTTACACCTTTAAGGAGCGCACCTAGCCGATGATCGAGCCTGAGCCAAAACAGCCTGAAATGGCTCAAATGGTGGATTTCAGCACCCTTTGTCCCCATTGTTACGGGGCGATGCGACCTGAACACGCCCATTATCGGTGCCATAACTGCGGGGAGCGGGATTCTTGTTGTGAGGGAATTTATTAAAGATTGACATTTGGGCTAAACCTCGCTATAGTTAAATCGTGGGAGAGAAAGGAAAAACCATGAAAGGCGTAACGAAGAAAGACTTCTTTCAATGGGGCGTTTACGAAGGTATCAAAAACGCCACGGAGGAAGCGGTGAAAAAAGAATTCCTCGAACTAGTCGGTAACAAGGATGACCTTGCCGAGTGGACTCTCGAGGTTTACGAGGAACTACTTTTTCCAAAGGCGGTGGTTTGAAATGACAGATCGTCAATGGGTCGTTACTTATGACCCGATTCAAAACGCTTGGATTGGCACGGGCGAAACATTCACAATCGGGGAGCAGATAAAACGATTCTACGAACGAGAAGGCGATTACAAAAACTTCGAAGAGTGGCGTGTTTTCAAACAAGCGTTTCTGTTTTATAAGAATCAGGTTTGGGAAGAACTCAGAGCGCAAAACGCAGAGTTTGACGCCTTGGTAGAGAAATTGTTCTTAAAGATTCTTTACGGCAAAAAGAAGGCTGAAATCGCAAAACTGTTCGATGAACTTGCTGAACTAGCAGATGCAATTAGTTGACAAAGTTGCTTAAGGGGGGTATAGTTAAACCATGAAAGGAAACGAGATGAAAGGCAAGGAGCGCCAATGAAAAAATTTCTAAAGTACGAAGTGCTGACACCTTATTACTCAGCAATCAATAAAACTAAGGAACAGGCTTTAGCCGAGGCACACGGGTGGTTCAGAATGAAGTACCTCGATTCGAAGGCTCTCAAACAAGGAGAGTTGTCATTGAAAATTGAAAGTTATGATGACACCTTTTTTCGTTTCGTAGTTTTCAACGCAGATGGTCAAGAGTTGACTAGCACGATGGTGCAACCGATGGTCGATCAAGAACCCGTAACTTGGATGTCAAAATTTTGTTGGGACGAATAATGGAGGTCAAAATGGTAGAACCATTCATCGGCGCAGGGGCGACAATTCGGTACGAAAACACAGATTACCCCGTAACCATCGTTGCCGTGAGCCCCGACTTCAAAACCGTTGTCGTGCAAGAGGATTTCGTAAAACCCGATTTGACGAAACCACCCTACAGCAACGAATGGATTATCGAACCGAACCCGAACGGCGTAATTTCGGACTTCACCCGTTGCCGTGACGGGACTTATGTTCGTGGCGACGAAACCCTTGTTGTTGGGGTTCGTCAACGGCGCATTACCTACAAATTCTTAGCAAAAAACCGATGAGATCACGACATTTTACAAAGTCGATCACGCTAAACGATCTGTTGCATTACTACGAGTCACTCGATGATGCGTACTCAGAAAGACGCAACGAAATGCTGAGATTTATTCGTCGTGAGACCGTTGGTTTGTCACCAACCGATGTGGTCACTTGCACCTATCGAAGGGGCAGAGTTCGTAACACAATGATTAAAATAGAGAAAGGCAAAAATGACATATCACACAATCGGTGAACTTTATGAGGAAACCAAAAATCTGTCGCTGAAAGAATTGACCAAAAAAATTCGAACGACAGCCCGACAAAAACAAAAAGAATTCAATGCGACGATGGCGGCGACCGACCCAACCAAAGCCGTGGAAGTTAGCGTTCGAATGGGCAAGGGCTACAGATCGATTGATGTGAGAATCGAAGCGGGCGAATTTTGGCGGAACCTCAAATCTGAGGTTAATCAGCAAGAGTTCGAATTGAACCTCGGTTGGTCGGGCTCAAATTCGTGGGAGAGATGGTCGAAAGATGTTTGGACTCCCGAGATGCGACAACTTTACCCGTTGATCGAACTGCAAAAAGAATTGCAAGAAGTCCTCGATCAACACAATTTTCATAATTCCGACAGTCAAATCGACTCCTTCGACACCCGATTTTACGGTTGGGCGAAGATCGACTATTAAAAGTCGTCACAATTCGGTAAAGTAAGATCATGGTCGAAGAGCCCAAACGATGCGACGATTGTGGCGAAGAATTAGGTAGCCTGTGGTTCGTGTTTGAGGAGTCGGAAGGCGTTTTTTTCCTCGATGAGAAGGTCGCTGACGGCGTTCACCGAGGTCGGTGCAATAAATTGACAAAGAAAGGAGAGGTCAATGGTGAAACGGATGAAATGGAATGAGCGGGACGCTCAAAGGTTCGCTGACGGGCATCGTGAAAGGGCTCAAACTTTCGTAGATCGTCGCAAACAGATGATGCGAGACCTTTGCCGTAAACGGGGGTGGAGTCGCTGATGTTTTTGCTTGTTTTGTCGGTGTTTACGGCAGGGTTTTTTGCGGGGAAATTGTGGGAGATCGGTTGGAGAGACAAATGATCGAATCTGACTCGGACAACAATTTTTTGGCGGGGGGAAACGATTCGCAAAACCTCGGCGACCTCATCCCCTATATGCGACAACTCTCTTTCGAAGAATGGTTAAACATCGGAACAGAAAACAACTTCTGTGGAGCAATCATCTGCCTGACACATGACGGAATCCCACAAACATTAGAAGAAGAAGAAAACGGCGACCTTTGTGTACCGATAATCAGACTTTACGAAACAAAACAACAAAAAACCGACATAGAAAACAACCATCCGCCCTCCAAATGGCGTCAAACCAACCAAGAACACACCCACTAAACCCCACTCAACCCAACCCTCAAACCCCACCAAACCCAACAAACACAACACACACACCTTAAAAACCACCGTTCCGCTCGAGGTTTGAGCCGATTTTTTTTTGGCGGTTTGTGTGTGAGAATGGTGCATGATTTTTTCTTCGGGTCGCCTGTTTTGTGTTTGTTTGTTGGGTGTTTTGCCGTTTCATCCTGTGTGTGATTCGGGGGATGACGACGACGACTGATCGAACGCCTGTTTGTTCCCAGAACGGGTTTCGGGTCGTTTCGGTTGATGCGACGATGTTTTTGTGCTATTTTCTTTCGCATTATGGCGAGACCAGCGAAGTTGACACCTGAGGTTCAGGCGAGGATTGTTGAGGCGGTGCAGGCGGGCAACTACATGGAGACCGCCGCTCAGTACGCAAATATAGGGGTTTCTACCTTCTATCGGTGGATGGCTGAGGGTGAAGGGGACAAGGCACCTAAGCGTCAGAGAGAGTTTCGGGAGGCAGTTTTGCAGGCGAGGGCTCAGGCTGAGGTTCGTAATGTCACCCTGATTCAACGAGCGGCGAACGATGGTTCTTGGCAAGCGGCGTCATGGTTTTTGGAAAGATCATTCCAAAACAAGTGGGGGAGGACGGGGAAGGTCGAGTTGACGGGCGCCAACGGCGATGCGTTGAGGGTTGAGGTTTCCGCCGAGCAGTTGAATTCGAAGATCGAGGAATTGCTTGCAAAAAACCGATGATGGTTTGAGCGCCGAAAGCAAACTGATCGCCTTTCTCCGTGATGCGACACCTCAAAGTCGCCAAGTTTGGTTAAACGAACTTTCGAGCGACGAAAAACAGACGATCTACCAAATTTTAAAACGGATAGAAGACAATCCTTGGGCGCAATGGCTCGCAGACCCTATCGGCTTCGTTGAAAACGGGTTGAAAGAGTCTTTGTGGACGAAACAGAAAGAGATCATGGTTTCGGTGAGGGATAACAAGAGAACAGCCGTACCCGCTTGTCACGCCCCAGGAAAATCTCATCTCGCCGCCCGTATCGTTGCATGGTGGGTGATGTGTCAACCTGAAGGCACCTCCCAAGTGGTAACGACCGCCACAACATTCCGCCAAGTACGCAACATCTTGTGGTCACACATAAGAAAACTTCATGCGACACACAACTTGGCGGGGGAATGTCTCACCGTCGAATGGAAACAAAACAACACCGTGGTGGCGTTCGGTTTCGCACCCGCCCAATACAACGAAACCGCCCTCCAAGGCATCCACGCACCCAACCTCCTCGTCGTCGTGGACGAAGCAGGAGGCATCTCCCACACAATCGGCACAGCCCTAGAAGCCCTAATGACGGGAGGCAACACACGCCTACTACTACTCGGCAACCCACCCACCGACGAAGAAAACTCATGGTTCGAACACGCCTGCAACAGCGAACTCTACAACACCATCAAAATCGACGCCTACAGCACACCAAACTTCACCAACGAACCAACAGACATCTGCCACACCTGCCCCAAAACCGTACCAACCCACACCATCGCCACCCACCTAGTCGATCAACAATGGGTCAACGATGTCATCAAAGAACTCGGCAAAGAATCCACATTCGCCCAAGCACGAATCAACGCCAACTTCGTCAAAACAACCACAAACAGAATCATCCCCTCACAATGGATAGAAGAAGCAACCAAAAACAAAAACCCCGCACCCGACCCACGAATCAGACTCGGAATCGACATCGCCTCAGACGGAGGAGACGAATTCGTGATCGCCCGAGCAGACGGCTACACCGTCCGCATCGTCCACACATCCTCAGGCACAGCAAACACCAACGCCGTCACCGTCGCCCAAATCTGCCTCAAACACATCCAACAAGCCGAAAACGACCTCAAAACCCGCACCGAACACCCGTTCGCCCCCGAACAACCGTTCGCCGCCGCCGACCCACAAAACCCATATAACATAAGGGTTTCCGACCCCACAAAACCCTTATGGGATAAGGGTTTCCGAGGGGGTGGGGGGGCAAACACCCGTTCGCCCCAGGGGGGCTACCCCGATATCGTGTCTGTGAAGGTTGATGCGATTGGTGTTGGTTGGGGGGTGGTTAGTTTGTTGGAGGTTTGGGGTCGTGAGGGGTTGCATGGGGCTCGGGTTGTTGGTGTGAATGTTGCGGAGCGGGCGGTGGAGTCGGGGAGGTTTAGGAATCAGAGGGCTGAGATGTGGTGGAATGGTCGGGTTTTGTTGGAGCCTGATGTGGATGGTTTTCAGGTTGTTTGTTTGGATGTTGATAGGAGGTGTTTGGGTCAGTTGGGGGTTGGGGAGTTTGTTTCGGATTCTTCGGGTCGTGTGAAGGTGGTGTCGAAGGGTGAGTTGAGGGTTCGTGGGGTTGGTTCTCCTGATCGGGCTGAGGCGGTTTTGTTGGCGTTGTATGAGCCGTCTGGTTTTCGGGTTCCTGTTGTGGCGCCTGTGGGGTTGGTTCAGGTTAATCCTTGGAGGGTGTGATATTTTTTTGTTGAGGTGGTTTTGTGGATAGTTTTTTTTCTGTTTTTGGTGGTGGGGTGGTTAGTAAGGCTTCGTTTGGTGGTGATAGGAGCGCCGCTGGTCGTTATGCGGCGGAACAACGGTGGAAGGGTCATTCGGTTGGTGGTGGGGTGTCTCGAAATGTTCGAGAGTTTTTGGTTTCGGAGGCTTCTCGGTTGCGGGGGGCTTTAGATCAGGATGCGGACAAGGTTTTGGCTCATGCTCAAAAGTTGGTTGTGGGTCGTGGTGGGAGTGGGGTGGTTTCGGAGGATGATCGGAGGGTTTTTGTTGATTTGAATGATCGGGTTCGTAAGGCTTTGGTGCAGTTGGAGGCGAGTGTTGGGGCGACTTTGAATGATTTTGACGGCAGTAAGGGGGCTTCAAATCGTTTCGGTAAGGCGGAGCGTGAAATTAAGGTTGCGGTCAGGAAGTTTGAGGGTGTGGCGAATCAGTTGGAGAAAGAGTTGAGGCTTTTGGAACCTAATGCGTTTAATGTGGGATTTTTTGGTGTTGAGGCGAAGAGAACAAAAAATTTTTTTCCCGATAGAAAGCCGACGACGATAAAGGGGCAACTTTTGGCGTTGAACGAGATGACGGTTCGTCTTGTGGCTAGGAATATGAAGAAAACTTTGGTTGAGGAATTGCATAAAATCGATGACTGATTTTTCGTCTGATCGGGTGAGGGTGATGGTGAGGATGCGACGGCGAGCCGTCGCTGACGCCGCCAAAAAAAATTTTTTTTCTTTGTCTCGTGCGGGCGCAGGGGTGATTAGTAAGGCTTCTTTCGGGGGTGACCGCTCTGCGGCGGGCAGATATGCGGCGAATATCAGGTGGCAAGGGCAAACAGTTGACAGCCCGTCTTTAGCGGGGTATAGTGGAGGTGTGGACGGGAAGCCAAAAAGCGAACTGCACATCCTCGCTTCAAAAACCGACACCCGACTAGCCGAACTTCACCGTTCCATTCGACTACTCAACGATCAACAAGACCGACTAGCGCTTCAAATCTATCGAACAGCAAAAGGGTATGAAGACCCGCCGAACGAATTGAATTGGAAATCGAAAGCCGAATGGACACAGCGCCGAGATAGGCTCCGTGCAAGTCAAATCCGCCAACTGACACCCGAAGAGCGACAACAAATCATTGACGAAGCACGAGTGAAAGCAGGATTTTACGGCGAGACACTCAACAAAAACATCGAAGAATTCACCCGCAACGAACAAGCACTTCCCCCTCTGATTACGGAGCGCAACACCCTCAACGCCCTTTTTGAAGAAAAAAATTGGTCACGATTTTTCTTCGTCCCGAACAACAACGGTCATGTTCACAGAAGCATGAACTGTTCGACAACCTACGAAACAACCGAATTCAGATGGTTGCCCCATCTGAGCGGTTTGACCGACAAAGAAGCAGTTGACGACCAAGGCGGAATCCTTTGCACACATTGTTTCCCTGACGCACCCTCCGAATACACCTCGGGCGAAAGCAAAGAGAGACGAGAAAAACGGGAGCAACGAGCGGAAGAGAAAAGAATCCGTGACGAAAAAAAGTTGGCGAAAAAACTCACCGCAGACGGTTCGGATGTTCGTTTGCAATCCAAAAGACTCAGAACAGATTACAGAACGGGCGAAAAGTACCCCGAGACCCAAACCATCTCCTCGATCACAGGGGCGAAAGAGTTCCTCAGAGATGCGATGGAATACAAGAGGCTCCCCAAACCCTTCCCGAATTGGTCGGACGAGGAATGGAAAGATGGCACGAGCGGTTTGCACACCGACGAAAATGTTGCTTTGATCGCAGGTTTGTTGTCTGAAAAAACGGGTGAAAGTGTCGAGCAAATTTTGAACGACGCCGAGAAACGGGCGAAGAAATACCGAGGCGAATAACGCTTAAAGTAAGGGTTTTGGGGGCTTGCATTTCGGGCTTGAGGGTGGTATAGTTAAATCGTGGGAGGGAACGGAATGAGGAAAGGATTCTTCGGGTTGCTGATCTTGTTGGTCGTAATGGTCGTCCCGACTCATTTCCCGAAGACGGGTGGAAACCTTCAACCGTTGCAAACTTTCGCCCCGATCACCCAAACGAAAGGAGAACAGAAATGAGCAAGTTTCAGGTGCGAGTAATCCAAGAAGTTCTTGGGTTCGATATCAAGCAAGCAGAAAACTTGATGCAGTTGATGGATGCGACAGGCGATCATCCTGATTGGTCGGAATTCACCGATCAGCAGTTCCGTAAACATTTCAAATCCGTGTTGGGAGGCACTAAATGAAAACAAAAACTGACAACATGACCCAAAAAAGGCTTGACGAATTTTTCGACACCGAATGGGGTTGGAACGATTTTCCTCAAGCCGAGGTAGTACGAATTTGGACGGAAGACGACATCTTCAGGGTGTTTCATCTCGGAGAACGAATCGCAAAAGGCGTTCAGGGTCAAGCACGATTGTCGGCTTTGCCCCAAGAAATTTTGGAGGAAATCAACGCCAAAGACAAAAACTTGCAAAGCGTCGTCGGTGTGCATTTCATTTTGGATAACGGCGCAGGCATGGGTGTTCAAGGAACCCCGAACATCCTCGCCGTTTTTCCGTTGACTTGGCGCAAAGACCGCAAGATCGTTGTTGCGGAAATAGGATGCAAACACAAATTCAAGCACACGGCGGTCGGTCGTTGCGCCCACGAAACGAAATGTGAAAAATGCGGGTTCGAGTATTTCGTTGATTCGAGCGATTAACACATGAAAAGACGACACAAACTGCTCACCAAATACCTAATCAAGCGGATACCTCCGCTTTATTTCACCGAAAAAGAGGGCATCGAAGCGGTTGCGGTGGTCAAATTTTTTTCGCCCTATCTCGGGTGGAGATGGTTCGTCACCGAGTTCGACGGCAAAGATATTTTCTTCGGTTACCTGCAACATAAAGACGAATTGGGGTATTTTTCGTTGAAGGAATTGGAAGAGGCGACAGTTTTCGGCAATATTCCCGCCGTGGAACGAGACCTTTATTTCGAGCCGACCCCACTCAAAACCATCCGCCAAGAAATCATCGAACCCAAAGAAACGGTCGATATTCGGTAAGGTCTTAACCCATCGTTTAGTCGAAAAAACAGGCAACCGTTGTTGTAAGGTTGTTTCATGCGTCAACAATGGTCACCTTTGGAAAGCGCTTCTTTGGCGCTGAACGAACTGTTCGTCACGCTGACAAAAACGGGTTTTTCCGAGGAGCAGGCTTTGAGACTCATAGCCTTTATGATCGAAGACATGAAAATGGAAGACTCCGATAACTAACCCCCGTTAGACGACCTATCAACCGCCGTTTATTTTAGGATGTTTCGCAAATGGCGAACACTTACGACTTTCAAGAAATCGGTACCTCGGGACTCCAACGAACTTCGGGTTGGGTCATTGACGAATTCATACCCGATTTACGGGGAATTCGTGGAGCCAAAATCTACCGTGAAATGGCGGACAACGACCCCGTTATTGGGGCGATGCTTTATGCGATTGAAAGATTGATTCTCGCAATCGAATGGGGGGTCGAGCCCTATTCGGAGAAGTCCGAAATCGTGAAGAAGAAAGACGACCAAAACGCCGAGTTTTTGAGGGAATGTATGCACGACATGAACGAGTCATGGTCGGCGATGCTTTCCCAAGTCCTGTCTTTTTTGCCTTACGGTTATGCGTTCTGTGAAATCGTGTATAAAAAACGGGTTAAGCCCGACACCGAGGACGGCGCCAAAAGGTCGAAATTTAGTGACGGCAAAATTGGGTGGCGCAAGATCGCTTTGAGGGCTCAAGAAACTTTGTGGGATTGGCATTTGGATGAGAACGGTTCGGTGAAAGGTTTCCGTCAATCAGACCCGTCTTCCTACAAGGGTGTGGTCGAAATTCCAATTGAAAAGGGCTTGCTGTTCAGGGCGACGAACGCACGAAACAATCCTGAAGGTCGGTCGATTTTGCGTAATGCGTACCGTCCGTGGAAGTTCAAACACACGATTGAAGAGATCGAGGCAATCGGTATTGAAAGAGATTTGGCGGGGCTTCCCGTTGCCTATGTTCCGCCTTCAATGTTGTCGTCGGTGGCGACAAGCGCCGAAGTGAGCGCCCGCAACTCGATGCAAGATTTGATACGCCAAATTAAAAGAAACGAAAACGAAGGCGTTTTGTTTCCGCTCGCCTACGACGAACAGGGGAGGGAACTTTACAAACTCACTCTTTTGTCTTCGGGTGGAACTCGGCAATTCAACACAGATCAAATAATTGCCCGATACGACCAAAGGATTTCGATGGTTGCTTTGGCGGATTTCATTCTTTTGGGTCACGAAAAAGTTGGTTCTTTTGCGTTGGGCGCATCGAAAATAGATTTGTTCACATCGGCAATTCAACAGATCGCCCAAACCATCGCCGATGTGTTCAACGATCATGCCGTGCCGAGACTTTTCAAATTGAACGGTTTGCCGACCGACAGGTTGCCGAAAGTTAAACCAGGCGAAATCACCCATGTCGATTTGGGTGTCCTCGGCGATTTCATCTCCAAGATGGCGGCGGCTGGTGCCATGACACCCGATGTCGATTTGGACAATTATCTGAGAAGTTTGGCGAATCTGCCCAAAAAAACGGAGACGGAAGGAAACTTGATGGGTCAAGCGGGCATGGAAACCATGCAACCCCCACCCGCAGGCGCACCCGCAGGCGCACCCGCAGGCGCACCCGCAGGCGCACCCG
>Ga0172372_10008379_pt1 | contig 13634 bp, 11 predicted proteins | sample LakKiv5m_2_FD_114544 | JGI IMG/M metagenome (GOLD analysis project Ga0172372, IMG submission 114544) | Freshwater microbial communities from Kabuno Bay, South-Kivu, Congo - kab_092012_9.5m | ecosystem: Environmental > Aquatic > Freshwater > Lake | place: Democratic Republic of the Congo...
AAGGGCGAGGTGGACTCCGGCGGCGCCCACGAGGCGATCATCGGCATGGGCTACCTCGCCGGGCCGGCGCTCGGGCTCCTCGGGCTCGCCACGGGGGTGCCCCCGGTCCACGCGGTGGGTGCCCTGGCCACCGTCGGCCTGGTGGCGGGGTTGTGGCCCCGGAGGGCCTGAGCCCTCAGCCGTTCACGACGTGGATCGCCTCGCCCAGCGCGTGCTTGGCCGCCTCCATGATCCCCTCGCCCAGCGTGGGGTGGGGGTGGATGGTGAGGCCGATGTCCAGCGCCTCGCAGTCCATCTCCACCGCGAGCGCGCACTCGCTGATGAGGTCGCTCGCGTGGGGGCCCACGATCGTGACCCCGAGCACGCGCTTCGTGGCGGCGTCGATCACCACCTTGATGAAGCCGTCGGTCTCGTTGGTGGTGAGCGCGCGGCCGATGGCGGCGAACGGCACCTTCCCCACCTTCACGTCCAGGCCCTTGGCCTTGGCTTCGTGCTCCATCAGCCCCGCGGTCGCGATCTCGGGGTCGGTGAAGACCACCGCGGGCACGGTCTTCACGTCGTTGTAGGCGGCGTGCCCGGCGATGACCTCGGCCACGACCTCCCCCTCGTGGGTGGCCTTGTGGGCGAGCATGAGCCCGGTGGTGCAGTCGCCGATGGCGTAGACGCCCGGCACGGAGGTCTTGAGCTGCAGGTCGGTGCGGATGAACCGCCCCTCCATCGCGACGCCGGTGGCCTCGAGGTTGCAGCGGTCGGTGTTGGGGCGCCGGCCCACGGTGACCAGGACGTAGTCCACCTCCACGGTGGCCTCGCCTTCGGCGGTCTTGTACCGGAGGGTCACGCCGTCGTCGGCCTGCTCCCAGCCCAGGGCCTGCGCCTTGGTGAGCACCTTGACCCCGGCCTTCTTCAGCTTCCGGTCGATGAGCTTGACCACGTCGGGGTCGAAGCCGGGCAGGAGCTGGTCCGTGGCCTCCACCACGGTGACCTCCGCGCCCAGCTTGCGGAACATCGAGCCCATCTCGAGCCCGATGTAGCCGCCGCCGATCACCGCGAGCCGCCGGGGGATGACCGGGAGCGCGAGCGCCTTGGTGGAGTCGAGGATGCGATCGGCGGCGAAGGAGAAGCCCGGGATCTCGATGGGGCGCGAGCCGACCGCGATCACCACGTGGTCCGCGCTCACCCGCTTCACGCCGTCCGCGGTGGTGACCTCGAGCACCTTCGGCTCGACGAAGCGCGCGTCGCCCACCAGCATCTCCACCTTGTTGGCCTTGAGCAGGGTGCGGACCCCGCCGGTGAGCTTGTTGACCACGGAGCCCTTCCAGGCCTGGAGCTTGTCCATGTGGACCACGGGCTTGCCCGGCACCTCGATGCCCATGGCGGCGGCGTGCTCGATCTCCTCGACCCGCTTGGCGGCGGTGATGAGCGCCTTGGACGGGATGCAGCCCACGTTCAGGCACACGCCGCCCCAGTACTCCTTCTCGATCACCAGGGTCTTGACCCCGAGCTGGCCGAGCCGGATGCCGCAGGGGTAGCCGCCGGGGCCGGCCCCGAGGACGATGGCGGTGTAGTGCTGGGTGTCCAAGACGCGCTCCGGGGAGGGGGCGCGGACTAACCCGGGGAGGGCGCGCCAGGGGGGCTCACCCCCCCAGCCACTCCAGCACCAGCCGGTTGAACGCCTCCGGCCGCTCGATGGGCGGCCCGTGTGCGGTGCGCTCGATCACCTCGAAGCGGGCGCCGAGCGCGTCGGCCAGGCGCTGGCCGCTGTCCACCGGGAAGACCTCGTCGTACCGGCCCCACACCACCAGGGCCTCGGGAGGGGCCTCCGGCAGGGCCACCGCGCCCCGTTGTGCGCGCAGGTCCAGGAGCAACCCCCGCTGCTCCTCCCGGTGCTCGCTGAACACGTTGACGAGCAGGTCCTGGAGGAGGAAGCGCGGGAGCCGGAGCGGCTTGTGCCAGGTGAGATCGAGGAGGAGCTGCACGTCCTCGGGCGCGTCGGGGAGGAAGATCTCCTCGGCCGAGGGGGCCCCGAGCCGGGCGAGCATGGCGGCCTCGTCCGCCTCGGTGAAGAAGGGGCCGGGGCTGTCCACCACGACCACCCGGCCCACCAGCTCCGGGTACCGGTCGAGCAGCTTCATCGCCACGAAGCCGCCGTAGGAGATGCCCACCACGTCCACCGGCCCCACCCCCTCGTGCGAGAGGACGGCGCGGATCGCGTCGACCTGCGCGTCGAGGCCGGGGGTCCCCATGCCCCGACTCCCGCCGAACCAGAGCAGATCGGGGACGAGCACGTGGTGGTGCCGCGCGAAGCTGGCGAGCTGCGCCTGCCAGGTGTTCAGGCCGTCCCCACCGAAGCCGTGGAGCAGGAGCACGGGGCTCCCCGACCCACCCGACCACCACGCCAGCCGGTCCGCCTGCGTCTCCACCACCACCTGGTGGAAGCCGATGCTCCGAGCGCGGCGCTCCAAGGCCTTCTGCCCCACCGAGCTCAGGCTGCAGCCGGCGACCAGGGCGAGGGCGGCGAGGAGGACGCGGGTGCGCACGCCCGCAAGCTATCGCGCGGGCGCGAGCGGCTGGTAGCATGAGGGCATGCGCCTCCTCCTCCTCGCCGCCCTGGTCCTCCCCATCACCCTGGCCTGCGCCGGAGGAGCGCCCGACGGCGCGCCATCCACGCCTCCGCCCGCGGCCGCCAAGGGTCCCGCCGAGCTCCTGAGCGGCGGTGCGGCCGTCATCCCCGCCGCCTTCAAGGGGGTCGTGCCCGGCATGACGCGCGCGGAGGCCACCCAGCGGCTCCCCGCGCTCGCGAACCAGTCCTGGTTCAAGGACCCGGAGTGGGGCGAGCTGATGTTCGCCGTGGACATCGACGAGAGCTCCGGCCTCGTGGACCGCGTCTACGTGAACCTCCCCGCCGCCGACGCCGAGTCGGCCGTCAGCGCCGCCTGGGGCCCTCCCACCCGGGCCAAGGGCCCGTACACGGCCTTCGAGAAGCTGTTGTGGTGGAACGCGGCCGCGGGCGTGCGCGCCAACCTCGGGAACGCCCTGGTGGACACGCGCCCCCTCGAGTTCACCGCCTACCAGCCGGTGAGCACCATGCTCGGCGCCCAGGGGCCGAGCTTCGCGTTCGTGGGCACCGAAGGGGTGATGGGCCGCGACGTCACGGCGCTGGGGGGCCAGTTCGGCGACCGGCTGGTCTGCTCCTACGACGAGGGGGGCAAGAACCTCGACGTGCCGTGGTCCAAGCTCGCCGTGAAGTTCCCGCCCGACGCCGACCACGACTACTTCCTGGAGCTCCCCGCCACCGAGTACGGTGACTACTGGACCCGGGTGCACCTCGACTTCAACGACGCCGGGGCGGTGACGCGGATGCGCTTCAGCATCCCCTTCGAGGGCAACGCCGCCCACCGCGACGCCACGATGGCGCTCCTGAAGGCCAAGTTCGGCACCGAGGGCGAGGCGGTGCAGGAGCTGGGGAAGACGCGGACCCGGCTGGCGGAGAAGCCGCTCGACGTCCGCATGGGCGTGGACAGCCTCGGCGACGCGGTCGAGATCACCGTGGAGGCGGCGGGCGGGAAGGGCCGACCGGTGGCGGGTGGCCGACCGGGCCAGGGGCGACCGGGGAAGGCGGGAGAGGCGAAGGGCGGCCGGCCCGGCGTCGCAGGCGGCGCGGGCAGACCGGGGCAGCGGTAGCCCCCCGCTACGGCTCGTCGATCTCGTCCAGGAGCGTCTGCTCCTGGGGGTCCTTGCCGAACAGGCGCACCTGCAGGCCCAGCTGGAGGGCCCAGCCCACCGGACCCGCTTCGTCCGGCACCACCGGCTCGACCGCCTGCTGAGTCCCGATCCGGGCCGACTGCGCCAGCTCGCCGCCCGCCACCAGGGTGATCGGGAGGTGCGCGAAGAAGTCCACCCGGGGGCTGATGCGGGCCTCGCCGCCCACCACCAGGCGTCCCAGCACCAGGGGCGCGGGAGAGAAGGTGGAGAGCTCGGGCGGGACGGTGATGAACTGCCCGCTCGCCCCGCCGATGGACACGTCCACTCCCGCCCCGACCACCGGCCGCACGGGCGAGACGGGGAAGAGCGCGGCCGTCACCCGCGGGCCCACGGCCCAGGTCCCGGCCTGATAGCGGATCGGATCGGTGGGCTCGACCGGGTCCCCCAGCTTCTGCTGGCTCACCTCCACCGTGAAGTGCCCGGTCGTCACCCCGCCGGCGATCCCGGCCTCGAGGTACGGGGTGAGGCCCCACGCGACCGCCAGCCCCGCTTCGAAGCCGCGCCCCGTCTGCACCGACTGGGCCGACCAGGAGTCCACCGTGGCGAGCGAGTCGTCCACCGCGTACGCGCCGTAGTAGCCACCGTCCACCGGGCCGTTGGCGAAGCCCAGGCTGGGCCGGAACACGAGCTGCCCCCGCCGGCCCATCGCCCGCGCGCGCCACTCCACCAGCGGCAGCCCGCTGTTCTTGTAGCGGACGTACTCGGCGGGGCCCATGCGCATCCGTTCCCACGGCTTGAGGCCCTCGCCCTCCATGTCCTTCGCGAGGTCCCCCGTCGAGTAGGTGGTCTTCGGCAGGGGGGCGTCCGGTCGCGTGAGCTCCACCTCGGCCGAGCCGAGCTCCTCCTGGAGCTCGCGGAGCTGCTTGGCCACGGCGTCGTTGTCGCGGGCTGGGGCCTCCTCCCCGTCGTCGCGGATGTCCACCGCGCCGCCGATCTCCCCCTGCACCGCGGCCACCACCACGCGCACCACGGCGTCGGCGAAGGCGCGGTCGTCGCCCTGGGCCACGGAGGTGCGGAACTGCACCGCGATCGAGGAGTTGGCGAGGTCGAGCAGGACCACGTCCACCACCGAGCCGTCCTCGCCGACGCGCACCGTCCCGGTGACCGCGTAGGCCACCTTGCCCCGCTGCGCGACCACGGTGGTGCAGCCCACCACGTCCCCGCGGGGACAGCCGTCCATGTAGGTGCGGGCGTCGTAGTCCTCGAAGGGGGGGGTCTGTTCCACCCGGACGAGCTGGACGCCTTCGGCGTCCTCCAGCGCGACCGCCAGGTACCCCTCGAGGAGCGCGGAGAGCCCCACGGCATCGTCCGTCTCGGGCTGGAAGGAGGACACGAGCACCGGCGTGGCGGCGACGGCAAAGGAGGCCAGGAGGAGGGCGAGCACGGCCGGGGAGCTTACCCCGGATCCACCGGGCGGATAGGGGTCGACCGTGTCGCCCGGTCGGCGAGCGCTGACCCGCCTGCTCCCCGTGGCCGGGCTGCTGGCGCTCGCGGCGGTGGTGTACGGCCCGTCCCTCCGGGACGCCGGCTTCGTGCTGGACGACCGCCGGCTCCTCGCCACCCACGCCCACCACGGCCAGCTCCTCGGCGAGTGGACCCACGACAGCATCGAGTGGGCGCTCGGCACCCCCGGCCTGGTGTGGATGCCCATCCCGATGAGCCTCCTGCACCTCGTCGCGATGGTCGCGGGGCGGGAGGACGCGCTCCCCTTCCGCCTCCTCGCGCTCGGGGTGGCGGTCCTCAACGCGCTCCTGGTCCACGCCGTGGCCCGCCGCCTCGAGGCGCCCCGGCTCGCCGCGTTCGGCGCGGCGGCGCTCGCCCTCGTCCACCCCGTCCTCCTGCCCGTCACCTGCGTCCCCAACGCGCTCAACGAGGCCACCGTCGCCACCTTCGGCCTGCTCGGTACACTGGGCGTGCTCACCGTGGCGGCCCCATGGGCGCCGCTGGTGGCCGGGCTCGCCACCCTGGGCGCCTGCCTCTCCAAGACCACCGGCGCCGCCGTGCTCGTGCCCATGATGCTGGCCGCCCGCCGCCCCGCCGTGGGCCTCGGGGGCGCGGCCGGGGTCCTCGTCTTCCTCGGGCTGGTGGCGCTCGTGGCGCCTTCGGTGTTCGGGGGCGCCGGAGCCGTTCCCCCCTTGGAGCGGGTGCACGCCTGGCTCGCCTTCGTGGGCCTGCTCTTCGCCCCGCCTTGGTCGCAGTTCACCCACGCCGTCGGCGGGGTCGAGGCGCTCTGGGGCGCCGGGCTGCTCGCGCTCCTCGCCGGCGCCGGTTGGCGGCTCGGCTGGCGCGGCGCCGCGCTGGGGGCGGGGGTCTGGCTCGCCGTCTCCGCCCCCTCGGGACTCCTCGTCGTACCGCAGATGGGCTTCCTCACCTTCCGCTACGCGGTGGGCGCGCTCCTGACCTCCCTGCCCTTCTTCGCCACCGTCGCGCCCGGGCGCCCCTCCGTCGCCGCGTCCGCCCTCCTGCTCCTGGCCGCCGCGCTCCTCACCCCGCAGTCGGCCACCCGCGCGCTCAGCTACCGCGACGACGCGTCCGTCCTCGCCGCCGACGCCGCCATCGAGGCCACCCCCGCGGTGGAGATCGGCCGCTTCCACGAGCTCGCCATCCACGGCGCGCCGCTCCCCGCCGGAACGGTGGAGCGGATCTGGACCATCTACACGGCCGAGGACCCCGCGCTGGGCGGCCCCTCCAGCCGGGTGGACCTCACCCTCCTGGCCCAGGTGGCGCTGAAGGAGGGGCGGCTGGACATCGCCGAGGGCGCGGCGCGGGCGGGGATGACGCGGGGGCCACCCCATCGGCGGGGGGAGGCGGCGTGTGTGCTGGCGGAGGTGCTTCGGCGGCAGGGGCGGCCGGCCGAGGCCGGGTGCCGGTGAGAGGGGCTCACCAGCCCACCTCCACCCCCCACGCGCTCACGTCCACCAGCTCGCAGTCGTCGGCGGTCCCGTCCTCCCAGACCAGGCAGGCGTGGTCCGCCGGCGTGTCCAGGGCGACCAGCGGGTGGTGCCAGGTACCCGGGTGGTAGGCGATCCCCTGCGCGGGGCCGGCGACGAAGGCGGAAACCGTGTCCGGGGTCGGCGGCGCCCCGGGAGGGGCGACCACCAGGAGGGTGCGGGACGCGGACATGGGCACGAACACCTGGGTGGAGCGGGGGTGACGCTCGAGGAGGCGCAGCGCGAGGCTGGCGGTGGGCCAGGGACCGGTGCGGAAGACCCCCAGGTTGGGGCGGGCCCCGGGCCGGTCGGTCCGCAGCGGGGCGAGGTGATCCCACACCTGCGCCCGGCCCTGGTTGCCCGAGCGGGGGGCGCGGGTCGGGTCCGCGGCGATCAGGTGGCCGAAGGGGGCCCAGTCGGCCGGGGTCAGGGGGCGGGCGAGGACGCGGCGCACGAGGGGGAGCATAGTCCGGGGCCGGGGGGCGCCGCTCCGGCTACGCTCTCCCCGATGCCGTCCGCCGCGCTCCGCGCCGCCAACCGCGCCCTCCTCGACCGCACCCCGGGCGAACGCCCGGGCCAGCCCGTCCACGTGATCTACGGCGGCGCCCACCTCTACCGCGCCGACGCCGCGCGCCGCCTCGCCGAGCACGCCCGGCTGGCGCTCGAGAGCTGGGCCCCCACCCCCGAGCTGCTCGCCGAGGCCTTCGGGCTCGACCCAGCGCTCGCCGCCCGCGTCCACCCACGGGTGCACGCGCGGCTGGCCGGCACGCCGGTGGAGGACCAGCGCGTCGACTTCGAGGACGGCTACGGCGTCCGCCCCGACGACGAGGAGGACGCCCACGTCGACCACGTCGCCACCGAGCTGGGCCGCGGCGCGGCCGAGGGGTGGCTGCCTCCCTCCATCGGCATCCGGGTCAAGCCGCTCTCCGAGGCCTGCGCCCCCCGCGCGCTCCGCACCCTGCGGCGGTTCCTGGAACGCTCCCCCACGCTGCCGCCCGGCTTCGTGGTCACCCTCGCCAAGCCCACCGTTCCCGAGCAGGTCGCCGCCCTGGTGGACGAGCTCCCGGACGGCGTGCCCGTCGAGCTCATGGTGGAAGCCCCGCAGGCGCTGTCCGGTCCCGACGGGCGCTGCCCGCTCCCCGAGCTGGTCGCCGCCGGCCGCGGCCGGGTGCGCGCCTGCCACCTGGGCGCCTACGACCTCACCGCCGCGCTGGGCGTGCCCGCCGCCGCCCAGTCCTTGCGCCATCCCGCCGCCGAACACGCCCGCCAGGTGATGGCGCTCGCCCTGGCCGGCACCGGCGTGTGGGTGGCGGACGGCGCCACCACCACGCTCCCCGTGCCGCCCCACAAGGCGGCCCCCCCGGGCACGCCGGAAGCAGCGGCCAACCGCCGGGTGGTCCACGACGCCTGGCGGCGACACGCCGAGGACGTGCGGCACGGGCTCGAGACCGGCTTCCCCCAGGGCTGGGACCTGCACCCCGCCCAGCTCGTGTCCCGCTACGTGGCCGTCTACGCGTTCTACCAGTCGGCCCTCCCCGACGCGGCCCGACGGCTGCGGGCCTTCGTGGACCGCGCCGCCCAGGCCACCCGCGTCGGCACCACCTTCGACGACGCCGCCACCGGTCAGGGGCTCCTCAACTTCTTCCTGCGCGGCCTGGACAGCGGCGCGCTCACCGCGGAGGAAGCGGCCTCGGGGGGGGTCGGCGCCGCCGCGCTCCGGGCCCGAGAGTTCGGCGCCGTGGGGCGGGAGTGACCGCCCGGCTGCTCGCGGTCGCGCTCCTCGTGGGCTGCGCCTCCCCCGGCCCCGACGGCCTGCCGGAGCCCGAGGTGACGGTGGTGCCCGACGAGCTCGTCCCCACGCTGCTCACGGTGTCGTGGACGGGCCGCGCCGGCACCACCGTGGGCCGGGTCCGCTTCGGGCTGGACGGCGTACTGGACGGCGAGGTGAGCGAGCCGGAGCCCACCGCGGTCCACGAGCTGCGCGTCCTCGGTCTCGCCGCCGGCCACCCCGGCACCATCCAGGTGGAGGAGCTCGACCCCGACGGGGTCGTCCTCGCCCGGGCCACCGTCGAGCTGGTGCTGGACGACCCGCCCCCCGAGCTCGCCGAGATGGAGAGCGTGCGGGTGCCCGACGCCCCGCTCACCGACCTCCTGCTCGTCAGCCACGTGGACGTGGACACTGGCATCGCGAGCCTGCAGGTGGTGGACTGGCTGGGTCGGCCGAGGTGGTGGATCCCCCCCTCGAACACCTACGCCGGTTTCTCGCGGCTGCGCCGCGACGGGGCGGCGGTGCTGCTCCCCCGGACCGAGCCGGCCTCGGACGCGGCGCCGAACGGGACGGTGGCGCACGTGGCGTGGGACGGGACCCAGGAGTGGTGGTCCGCGCCGGCGATCCACCACGACCTCGTCGAGCTCTCCGACGGGACCATCCTCGCGGCGGTCCTGGAGACGCGCCGGTACGAGGACCAGGAGCTGGCCGCCGACGTGCTGAAGGTGTTCGGCCCGGACGGCGAGGTCCGGGAGGTGTGGAGCGCGTGGGAGCACTACCCGGTGGAGGAGAACCGCTGCTGGGACATCCTGGAGACCGGCGAAGGGGCCGCCGAGTGGACCCACGCCAACGGGCTCGACGTGGACGAGGCACAGGGCCTCGCGCTCGTCTCGCTCTACTGCCAGGAGACGGTGGTGGCGGTCGACCTCGCCAACGGCGCCTCGCCCTGGGCGCTGGGTGGGACGGTGGGCACCCTCGATCTCGTGGGCGACGGCGGCTTCGGACCCCAGCACGCCCCCCGGCTCACCGACGGGGGGGTCCGGCTCTTCGACAACAACGACGTCTACTCGGAGGGCTCCCGTGTGGTGCAGTACGGCGTGGACGTCTTCACCGGCATCGCCGAGCTGCGCGGCGAATGGCGCCCCCCCGGCGAGCCCTGGTCCGGGGTGCTGGGCGAGGCCAACGCCTACGGCGACGGGCTCCTCATGAGCTGGGGGCTGGGGGGAGAGGTGTACCTGGTGGGTCCCGACGGGGAGATCCTGGGCGAGCTGGACTCCGAGACGACGCAGTCGGTGGGGTCGGTGGCCGGGGTGCAGGCGATGCCGCTGCCGGAGTGAGGGCGGCCCATCGGCGCGCGGTGGGCTAATCGTTCGCGTGGATCCCGCCCTGATCGACTGGTTCTCCCTGCTCCTGCGCTGGTTCCACGTGATCGTGGGGATCATGTGGATCGGGAGCTCCCTCTTCTTCCACTGGCTGGACAGCAGCCTGGAGAAGCCGGACCCGCCCGAGGAGGGCCTGGACGGCACGCTCTGGATGGTGCACTCCGGCGGCTTCTACGACGTCAAGAAGAAGCACCTCCAGCCCCACGAGCTCCCGCCGGTCCTCCACTGGTTCCGCTACGAGGCGCTGTTCACCTGGATCTCCGGCATCCTGCTGTTGGGGGTGGTCTACTACCTGGGCGGCGGCGCCTACCTCCTGGACCGGGAGATCGCGGACCTCACCGTCCTCCAGGCGGCCGGCATCACCACCGCGGTGCTCGTGGGCGGGTGGTTCGTCTACGACGGCATCTGGCGCTCACCCCTGGCCCGCCAGCCCGTCCTCGCCATCGGGCTCTGCTTCGCGCTCGTGGTCGTCTCCGCCTGGGGCTTCGGTCAGCTGTACTCCGGGCGGGCCGCCTTCCTGCACGTGGGCGCGCTCCTGGGCACCTGCATGGTGGCCAACGTGTGGCTGCGCATCGTCCCCGCCCAGGCCGAGCTCCTCGCGGCCACCCGGGCCGGGCGGAAGCAGGACCCGGCGATCGGGCTCGGGGCCAAGACGCGGTCCCGCCACAACCACTACATGACCTACCCGATCGTGTTCATCATGATCTCCACCCACTACCCCCAGACCTACGGCGGTCCCTGGGCGTGGCTGGTGCTGGCGATCCTGTTCTTCGCCGGGGCGGTCGCCAAGTACCTGGCGAACCTGGTCGAGCACTCCCCGCGCTGGTTCGGCGCGCTGGCGCTCCTGGCCGCGGTCACCGTGGCGGTGGTGTACGCGCTGACCGCTGCCCCGCGCACCGTCTCGGCGGCGTCCGCCGCGCACGTCGAGTGGGCCCAGGTGCAGCCCATCGTCCAGGCCCGCTGCGCCAGCTGCCACGCCGACCACCCCACCGACGACGTTTTCACCGCGCCGCCCGGCGGGGTGGCGCTCGACACGCTCGACCGCGTCCGCGCCATGGCCCCGCGCATCCGGGAGCGGGCCGTGGTCCAGGCCACCATGCCGCTGGGCAACAAGACGGGGATGACGACCGAGGAGCGGGCCCTGCTCGGGGCGTGGATCGACGGCGGGCTGGCCGAGTAGGTAGGTCCCGCGCCGGGGCCCGGGTGCGCTACCATGCGCCCATGCTCCTCGCCCTCGTCCTCTCCGCGTCCGGCACCGAACTCAAGAACGACAGCTGCCGGTGCGACGGCACCGAAGAGACGGTCACGTTCCAGACCGGCTTCGTGGACGGTGAGTGCTGGGCCTCCACCTACGTCCCGACCGCGAGCGACTACCCGTTCACGCCGGAGTGGCTGACCTTCTTCGTGGGCCCTTCGGGCGAAGGCTACTTCGACCTCTTCCTCTACACCATCGACGGCGACAACGCTCCCGACACCCTGCTGGTGGGCGACGCGGCCTACGTGCAGGGCACCGAGGAGAACCTGAACCAGGTGTTCTGGGCCGACTTCAAGGTCGACGTCCCCGAGATCACCGAGGGCAACATCGCGGTGGTGGCCTGCTTCGACGGACACAGCTCCACCCCGACCATCGCCAACGACGACGACGGGCTCGACCACCCCGACCGCAACTGGATCTTCGCCGACCTCAACGGCGACGGGAACATGGAGTGGGAGTCCTCGCGGGACTTCGGCGTCCGGGGCGACTGGATCATGCGCCTGGGCTGGGGCGAGACCGACGCGGACGCCGACGCCGACGCCGACGCCGACGCCGACGCCGACGGGGACACCGACGCCGACGTCGCGATCTACTCGGTCGCCCCCAACGCCACGAAGCAGGGGGCCGCGGTGGACCTCACCATCTTCGGGCAGGGGTTCCAGGTGGGCGCGCAGCCCCACATCGGCGGGCTCGCCCTCACGGGCCCGCAGGTCCGGGATGACGGCACGATCACCGGACGCAGCCCCACGTCCCTGCCCCCCGGCACGCACGACGTCGACGTGGTGAACCCGGACGGCTCCAGCGCCTACCTGGCCGGGGCCTTCACCGTGGACGGGGGCGGGTGCGGATGCGGGCTCGGCGGCCGCAGTGGCGGCCTGGCCGGCGCGCTGGTGGGCCTGGGCGTCGTGCTCGCGCGGCGGCGCCGGAGCTGACCGGCGCCTCGGCCGGCGCGATAGCCCCTCTCCATGTCCGCCATCCTGGCCACCCGTCCGCTCGGCTTCGTGTGGGACACCGAGGACCCCTTCCTCTTCTGCGTCCACCACGACGACGCCTACCCCGCCGGCAACGACCGCCTCGGGCCCGCGGCGTCCCTGGCCGGCCGCGACCTGGGCCAGGACTTCGCCGGCAAGGACGGCTGGCGGATGTACCACGGGCGCGAGGTCCCGGGCTTTCCGGCCCACCCCCACCGGGGCTTCGAGACCGTGACCCTGGTGCGGCGCGGCTACGTCGACCACTCCGACTCCCTCGGGGCCACCGCGCGGTTCGGCCGGGGCGACGCGCAGTGGCTCACCGCCGGCGAGGGGATCGTCCACGCGGAGATGTTCCCGCTGCTGGACCCCGGCGCGCCCAACCCGGTCGAGCTGTTCCAGATCTGGCTCAACCTGCCGGGCGCCGACAAGATGGCGCCCCCGCACTTCACCATGCACTGGGGCGAGGGCATGCCTCGGATCCGGAGGCAGGGCGTCGAGCTCACCGTGGTGGCCGGGGCGGTGGAGGACGCGGTCCCCGCCCGCCCGCCCCCGCGCTCCTGGGCGGCCCGTGCGGACACCCACGTCGCGATCTGGGCGCTCCGCTTCGACGCCGGCGCCGCCTGGACGCTGCCTCCCGCCCCTGCGGGGGTGAACCGCAACCTCTACGTGTTCGCCGGGGGGCGACTCACGGTGGACGGGCAGCCCGTCGCGCCCCCCACCGGCGTCAAGCTCCGCCCCGAGCTCCCCACCCCGCTGCGGGCGGCGGAGGGGCCGGTGGAGGCGCTCCTCCTCCAGGGGCGCCCCATCGCCGAGCCCGTGGTGCAGTACGGCCCCTTCGTGATGAACACCCCCGGCGAGGTCCAGCAGGCCTACGCCGACTACCGGCGGACCCGCTTCGGCGGGTGGCCCTTCCGGCGCGAGGATCCGGTGCACCCCGCCGCCGACGGGCGCTTCGCGCGGCACGCCGATGGGCGGACCGAGCGGCCGGAGGGCGGCTGACCCATGACCGTCTTCCTCCTCCTCCTCACCTCGTGCACCCCCGAGCCCCCCGGCGGCAAGCACTCCGCTGACCCGACGACGACGACCGGCTGCCCCACCGGCGAAGTCCTCGACGGCGAGGTCTGCGTGCCCGAGGCGTGCGGGTCCGGGACCTGGGGGAACCTGCCGGTGGACGAGGACACGATCTACGTGGTGGAGGGCGGGGACGGGGACGGGACCGAGGGGAGCCCGCTCGGGTCCATCCAGGCCGCGCTGGACCTGGCCGGGGAGCGGAACGGGGGGCTCGTGGCGGTGGCGGCGGGGACCTACCCGGAACCGTTGGCGATGGGCTCGGACCAGGACGACGTCACGTTGGCGGGGCGGTGCCGGGAGATGGTGACGATCGACGGGAGCGAGGGGGAGGAGGTGCCGGCGATCGAGATCGCCGGGGGGCGGAGCCGGCCGGCGATCGGCATCGAAGGGGTGACGGTGACCGGGGGGAGGTACGCCGGGGTCTGGGTCCAGCGGGCGGTGCTGACCGTGACGCAGGTCGACGTCGTCGAGAACACGTTCATCGGACTCCTCGCG
>Ga0172372_10008380_pt1 | contig 13634 bp, 13 predicted proteins | sample LakKiv5m_2_FD_114544 | JGI IMG/M metagenome (GOLD analysis project Ga0172372, IMG submission 114544) | Freshwater microbial communities from Kabuno Bay, South-Kivu, Congo - kab_092012_9.5m | ecosystem: Environmental > Aquatic > Freshwater > Lake | place: Democratic Republic of the Congo...
CTCGGCGTCGGCTACCTCGTCGACGCCCACGCGCGCCTGATGCTCTTCGTCGTCACCTTCGTCGGGGCGCTCATCCACCTCTTCTCCGTCGGCTACATGGCCGACGACGACGCGCGCGGCCGCTTCTTCGCCGGACTTTCGGTGTTCATGTTCTCCATCCTCGGCATCGTCGTGGCGGACAACCTCCTGATGACCTTCGTCTTCTGGGAGCTGGTGGGCTTCAGCTCCTACATGCTGATCGCGCACTACTTCGACCGCGACTACGCCGCGGCGGCCTCGCGCAAGGCCTTCGTCGTGAACCGCGTCGGCGACCTCGGCTTCATCCTCGGACTCGCCTTCTGCCTCTCGCGCTTCGGCACCCTGCAGTTCGAGGAGCTGCGCGCCCTCTCGCCCGCCGGCGGCTGGCCCTTCGCGCTAGGCGCCCTGCTCGCGTGCGGCTTCCTCGGCAAGTCCGCCCAGTTCCCCCTGCACGTCTGGCTGACCGACGCCATGGCCGGCCCGACGCCCGTCTCCGCCCTCATCCACGCCGCGACGATGGTCGCCGCCGGCGTGTACTTCATGGCGCGGATCTTCTTCCTGCTCGACCCCTCGCTGCTCCAGATCGTCGCCGTCTCCGGCGCCGGCATGGCCGCGCTGGGCGGGCTCTGCGCGCTGGCTCAGACCGACATCAAGAAGTCGCTCGCCTACTCGACCCTCGCGCACCTCGGCATCATGGCCTGCGCCCTCGGCCTTGGCCGGCCCGAGCTCGCCCTGCTGCACATGGCGATGCACGCCTTCTTCAAGGCCACGCTCTTCCTCGGCGCCGGCTCCGTGATCCACGGCTGCCACCACGAGCAGGACATGCTCAGGATGGGCGGACTGCTGAGGAGGATGCCCGTCACCGCGGCCGCCTTCATCGCGGCCACGCTCTCCAACTGCGCCGTGCCCTTCCTCGCCGGCTGGTATTCGAAGGACGCCGTCATCGAGGCCGCCTTCCATTCCGGACGCGCCGCCGAGGCGGCGCTGCTCTCCGTGGCCGCCGTCGCGACCTGCCTCTACAGCGCCCGCATGATCCGTCTGGTCTTCCTCGGCGCGCCCGCCTCCGAGGAGGCTTCGCACGCCCATGAGTCGCCCTGGACGATGACCCTGCCGCTCATCGTGCTCGGACTCGGCTACTCGCTCTTCGGGGGCCTGCTGGCCGCCGCGATGATCCCCGCCTCCTCCCTCGCGACCGTCGCGGAGCCGCTGCGGGCCATGGCCTTCCACGCCACGGCTCCGGCGACGCTCGTCGGCCTCGCGGCGCTGGCGCTCGGCGCCTTCGCCCTGAAGTTCTACGCCGTCGAACCCGGACGCGACGCCCTGCGTGACCGCCTTCCGGGGCTCTACGCCGCGCTCGAACGACGCTGGATGGACGGACTCTACCGCTGGTACGTCGACTCCGTGCAGCGCCGCGTCGCCGAACTCATCGCCTTCCTCGACCTGCTCCTGGTGAACGGGCTGGCCGTGCGCTGGGTCGCCGCCGGCGTCCCGGCCCTGCTCGGCTTCCTGGCCGGGCGCGTCTTCCACGGCGGACAGGCCCGCGCCTACGCCGCCTGGACCGCGGCGGGCGTCATCTTCATCGCCTGGATCCTCATCGCCCGCTGAACATGGCAGCCCTTCCCGCCCACCTCCTGCAGGCCGTCGTCGCCACGCCCGTCGTGACGGGCCTGCTGCTCATCGCCGGCCGCAGGCTGCCGCGCTCCCTCGGCGCCCTCATCGCCTTCCTCGGCTTCGCCGTGCCGGCGGCCGTCGCGCCCTGGCTGCTGGTCGCATGGGCGGACCTGTCGATTCCTCCGGAGACCTTCAAGTCAGCCGGACCTTGGGGCGTCGGACTGGCCCTCAACGGCTTCAGCGCCCCGCTGCTCGCGATGACCTCGCTGGTCGGTTTGGCGGCCGGCATCAAGGCCCTGACGCAGGACGTCGAGTCGCGCCACGCGTACCTCGGCCTGCTGCTCTTCATGCTGGGCGGCACGCTCGGCGTCTTCGCCACCGATCACGTCGTCGGCTTCTACTTCTTCCACGAGTTCGCGCTCATCCCGACCTTCGTCCTCACGCTCTTCTGGGGCGGCGAGGGCCGGAGACCCGCGGCCATGCAGATGGCGATCTACCTGACCGTCGGCGCGATGGCCTCCCTCGCCGGCATCCTCATGGCCGTCGACGCGGCGGGCCTCGACTGGACCAAGGCGACCTTCGAGTCCGTGGCCGACGGACTGGCCGCCAAGGGCGCGCCCTCCGGCGCCGGCGCCCTCGCGCTCTTCGGCTTCGGAACCCTCGCCTCGCTCTTCCCCTTCCATTCCTGGGCGGCGCCCGGCTACTCGGCCGCGCCCACGCCCGCCGCGATGCTGCACGCGGGCGCGCTCAAGAAGTTCGGCCTCTACGGACTGGCCCTGCTCGGCCTCACCTCCCTGCGCATCACCGAGGGCGCGCTGGGCGACTGGCTGCTGTGGCTCGCGCTGGGCAACGTGACGCTCATCGGCTTCGTCTGCCTCACGCAGGTCGACCTCAAGCGCCTCGTCTCCTGGAGCTCCGTGGCCCACATGGGGCCGGTGTTCCTCGGCCTCTGGGTCGCGGGCGCCCGCGGCTCCGCCTCGGGACTCGACGCCGCGGTGCTCCTGATGACCGCGCACGGCCTCTCCTGCGCCGCGCTCTTCCTACTTTCCAACGACGTGCGCGTCCGCGCAGGATCCTACCGCTTCGAGGACATGGGCGGCCTCGCCTCACGCGCGCCGGTGCTCGCGGCGTTCTTCGTCGCCGCCTCGATGGCCTCGCTGGGCCTGCCCGGCTTCGCCAACTTCTGGGGGGAGATCGGCGTCTTCCTCTCCCTCCGCGCCGAGCCCCTCTGGATCCAGGCACTCGTGGCCTCCACGGTCGTGATCACCGCGGTCTACACCCTGCGCGCGGCCGCCGCCGTGTTCTTCGGACCCGCCTCCGCCGCCCTGGACGCCCGCGCGGCCGCGGCGCCCTTCGGCGACCTCTCCTGGCCCTCACGCGTCGCCGCCGGCCTGCTGCTGGGCGCTTCGCTGACGCTCGGCTTCCTTCCATCCCTCGTGACCGACTCCACCAACCGCGTCTCCGCTGACGTCGTGAAATACGTCCGTCCCGCCGCCCAGACCCCTTCCGCCCGATGACGAGCCCCATCGCCGAAATCGACCTCGCCTTCAAGGCGCTCGCCCCGCGCACGTCCGACTGGACCGCCATCCTGCCCGAACTGGGCGTGGCCGGCCTCTCGCTCTTCGCCCTGCTGCAGGCGCTGGTCATCCCGGAAAGACTGCGCTGGCTGATCCCCGCCACGGCGCGGGCGGGCCTGCTGCTCGTCGCGGTGATGGCGCTGACCCCGGAAGCCGCGTGGACGCAGGCCGTCGACGCGCCGCTCTTCGGCGGACTGCTGCGGCACAACCTGCCGATGCCCTGGGTGCGCCTCGTCTTCCTCTCCTCCGCCTTCCTCACCAGCGTGCTGGCGGGACGGTTCCTGACCGCCCGGGGCGCCGGACTGGCCGACTACCATCACGTCCTCCTCGTCGTCACGGCGGCGTTCATGCTCCTCGTGCAGTCCGACCACTTCGTGCCGTTCTTCGTCTCGCTCGAGACCGCGGCCGTCGGACTCTACGTGCTGGTCGGCTACCTCCGCCGCAGCGAGGCCTCGCTCGAGGCGGGCGTGAAGTTCCTGGTCGCGGGCGGCCTGAGCTCGGCCTTCCTGCTCATGGGCATGGTGCTCGTGTACGGCAGCCTGGGCGGACCCGGCGCCGGAGACTCGCTCGCCTTCCCCGTCATCGCGAAGGCGCTCGCGGCCGGCAAGGGCACGGTCCTGACGCTCGCCGGCGCGGCCATGATCGTCGGCGGCGCGGCCTTCAAGCTCGGCGCCTTCCCCTTCCACTCCTGGATACCGGACGTCTACCAGGGCGCGCCGACGCCCACGACCGCCTACCTGGCCACCGCCTCGAAGGCGGCGGGCGCCCTCGCGCTCCTGCTCATCGCCACCGGTCCCTTCGCGCCGCTCGCGGCCAAGCTGGCTCCGGCCCTGGCCGGCCTTTCCCTCCTGACCCTGCTCGCGGGCAACCTCGCGGCGCTCGCCACGTCGGACATCAAGCGTGCCCTGGCGCTCTCCGGCGTCTCGCACGCGGGCTTCCTGCTGGCCGCCATCACGGTCGCGGTGGCGAAGCCGGACGCGACGGCCTTCGGCTTCACCGTCGAAACGGTCGTGGTCTACTACCTGCTGGCCTACGTCATCGGATCATTCCTCACCCTGCAGTCCCTGGCCGGCGTCCCCTCCGCCGAGGACCACGTGCGGCCGCTCACCTCCCTGCGCGGCCTGATCCGGCGCTCGCCCTCCCTCACGGCGGGACTCTGTTTCGGCATCGGCTCCCTGGCGGGCGTGCCCCCTTCGGTCGGCTTCGTGACCAAGCTCCTCGTGCTCGCCCTGCTGGTGCAGGCCGGACTGTGGTGGGTGCTCGGCGCGGCCCTCATCGGCGTGGCCGTGAGCATCCACTACTACTTCGGCATCCTGCGCGAAGCCGTGGCGCGTCCGGGTGACGACCGTGAGGAGACCGCGCCCCTGGAGACCGGAGCCGTGTCGCGGTTCGTGATCGCCGCGCTGTCGCTCGCCACCCTCGCGGCCGGCGCGCTGATCCTGCTCTGAGCCTCAGCTTCCGCGTCCCTTGCCGCGCGGGTGATGGCGGCGGTGGGATTCGGTGAGCGCCGAACGCTCGACGGAGGCGTAGATCTGCGTCGTCGAGATGTCGGCGTGCCCGAGCATCTCCTGGATCGAGCGCAGGTCGGCGCCGCCCGCCAGCAGGTGGGTGGCGAAGGCGTGCCGCAGCAGGTGCGGCTTGACGGGGGCCTCGACGCCGGCGCGCCGGGCGGCCGCCCTCACGCCGAGCCAGAACGTCTTGCGCGAGATGGCGACGCCGCGCGCGCTGAGGAAGAGCGCGCTGCCCGTGCGGGGCCGGGCCAGGGCAGGACGCGCGTCCCGGAGGTAGCGCGCCAGGGCGCGCAACGCGGCCTCGCCCACGGGCACGACGCGGTCCTTGGAACCCTTGCCGCGCACGCGCACCACCGCCTCGCCTTCGTCCACCGACTGCAGCTCCAGGCCGCAGAGCTCGGAGATGCGCAGCCCGGAACCGTACATCAGCTCGAGCATCGCGCGGTCGCGCAGCCCCTGGGGCGTGCGCTCATCCGGCGCGGTCATGATGCGCGCGGCCTCCTCCGCGGTGAGGCGGCCGGGGAGACGGCGGCGGAAGCGCGGCCCGCGGGCGAGCTCGGTGAAGTCATCGCGCCGCAGGCCCGCCCGCACCAGGTGGGCGGCGAAAGAACGCGCGGCCGAAAGGCGTCGGGCGAGCGAGGCGGGCGCATGCCCGCGCCGGTGCATCGAACGCACCCAGGACTCCAGGTCGGCGAGGACGGCCTCGGTCCAGGCGGAACGCCCGGCCCGCGCGCAGTGACGGGCGAACTCGGACAGGTCTGACTCGTAGGCGGAGACCGTGAGCCGGGAGAGCCCGCGCTCGAGCGCGAGATGGGCGAGGAAGGCCTCCAGCGGTTCCGCGAGGCCCGCGGGGACCGCCGACGGACGCGATTTCGGACGTCTGGCCATGCCTTCATCAGTATTGCCCCGCCGTCCGCGGAGTCCATAAGGTTCCGGCATGCCGAGCCCGCGCGAACGCGCCATGAAGCCCACGGACCTGCGGGGAATCCTCCGTTACGTCCCGATGTTCCGCGACCACGTCTTCGTGGTCGCGGTCGACGGCTCGGTCGTGGCCCACGAGAACTTCGCCAACATCGTGACCGACATCGCGGTGCTGCGCAGCCTGTCCATCAAGGTGGTGCTCGTCCACGGCATCGGCCACCAGCTCGTCGGCCTGGCGGGCGAGCACAACGTCGCGCTTTCCGACGTCCAGGGCGAGGGGATCACCGACGCCTCGACCATGTCGCTCGCCCGCGAGGCGTCCGCGCTCGTCTCCCAGACGGTGCTGGAGAGCCTCTCCCAGGCGGGCCTGCGCTGCGCCATCACCAACGCCGTGCGCTCGACCAAGGTCGGCGTCCTGCGCGGCAAGGACCACCTCTACACCGGCAAGGTCGAGAAGGTCGACACGGCCCTCCTCAAGTCGATGCTGTCGCAGGACGTGCTTCCGCTCGTCACGCCCATCCTCTGCGACCGCGAGGGCATGTCCCTGCGCGTGAACAGCGACCACCTCGCCATGGAACTGGCCGCGGCCCTCGGCGCCTCCAAGCTCATCTACCTCACGCCCTTCCCGGGCCTGCAGGTCGACGGCCAGGTGCAGATCAACCTCCCGGAGGACGACCTCAAGCGCCTGCTCGCCGACCGGACGGCGAAGCTCGACCCGCGCATCCGCAGCAAGGCGCTGCAGGCGGCCAAGGCGCTCGACGAGGACGTGCCGCGCGCGCACATCCTCGACGGGCGCGTCTTCGGCTGCCTGCTCACCGAGATCTTCGACAAGGTCGGGCTGGGCACGATGATCCACGCCAACGACTACGACCGCATCCGTCAGGCGAAGAAGAAGGACGCGCAGGCGCTCTACAATCTCGCCAAGCACGGCGCCCGGACGGACGCCCTGGTGTCCCGCACGCGGCAGCAGATCGAGCAGACGATCGGTCAGTTCTACGTCTACGAGATCGACGACAGCATCATCGGCTGCGCGGCGCTCCGCCCCTACGGCGACGGCAAGGTGATGGAGCTGGGCGCGGTCTACGTGCAGCCCTTCTACCACGGCCGCGGCGTCGGCCGGAAGCTCGTCGAGTTCGCCAAGCGCCGCGCCAAGGAGCTCGGGGCCCGCAAGCTCATCGCGCTCACGACGCAGACGCAGGGATTCTTCCAGTCGGCCTGCGGCTTCGTGGCCGCCGCGGCCAAGGACCTGCCGGCCGAACGCCGGGCGGAGCTGAGGGCCAGCGGACGCAACTCGCAGGCGCTGATCTTCCCGCTCGCGCGGCTGACGGACTCGGTCCGCTGACTGAGTCAGCCTCCGCGCGGCATGAAGTAACCGCGTTGCTTCTCGCTCACGGGCCGGCCGAGCTTCTCGAGCACGGCGAGGAAGTCGGTCCAGACGGTGCGCTTGGCGGATTCGGAGGGCGTATGCAGGAGGTAGTTGGGATGGAATCCGAGGAGCACGGGCACGCCCGCCGCCTCGTGCCAGGTCCCGCGCACCTTCTGCACGGGCTGCCTGATGCCCAGCAGCGACTCATGGGCGTGCGCCCCGAGGGCCATCACGACCTTGGGTGAGACGGCCTGGATCTGCGCCAGCAGGTAAGGACGGTTGAAGGCGAGCTCGCGCGCGTTGGGCTGACGCTTGACGAAGGCGTTCGCGGGCTCGGGCCGCCATCCCATCACGGGCAGCAGGAAGACGTCCTTTTCCCCGAGCTCGGCCGCGGCGAGGATCTTGCGGAGCAGCGCGCCGGCGTCGCCGGCGAAAGGCACGCCGGACTCCGCCTCCTCCAGGGTCGGCGCTTCGCCGACCAGCACCAGGGGCGCGTCGGCCGGACCGACGCCGAGCACGGGCTTGAGTCCGGGCTTCAGGTGACGGGCGGTCTCAGGGCACTCCAGGATGCGCTTCCGTATCCACGCCAGCCGCTGCTCGTTGGGACCTTCGGGCAGGGTGAACCGGGGCGGGTCAGCGACCTCGGGGCCCGCGGATGAGACGGCGGCGACGGGCTTCGCCTCCACCGGGACGGCCGGGCGGGGCTCGACCGACCGCGGGGAGCGCGGAGGAGAAGAGGCGACGCGCGGACGTTCCGGCACGGCCGGGGACCCGGCGGCCGGCTTCGGGACGGACGCGGGCGGAGCGGTACCGGCCAAGGAGCGCAGGAGACGCACCGATTCCTCCGACACCGTGACGTGACGTTCGCCCTCGACCTTGCGGCGACGCAGCTCCTCGAGCAGCGCATCCAGTGCCTCGGCCGGGTCGATCACGCGCCCATCGACTGCCGACCTTGCGGATGGGTCAACCCGCAAAGCCGGCCCGCAACCTGGATTGGAGGGGTTTCCTGGGCGGAATCCCTATTGTGAATAAACTTGCCTAAATCAGCCGGGACGACCTAATGACGACTCAGGTTCAGTTCCTGAAAATAACCAAACCAAGGAGCTGACCCCGCAAGAATCCGGTGAGTTGACGGTCGTAAAGACGGCAAATCGAAATCCGAAGGTCGGAAACGGGCAATGCGGCGAAGGTAAGAAAACAAAGCAAAAACATGGAAAACAAACTGTTCGTAGGCAACCTGGCTTGGGCCGCAACCGAAGCCGACATCCGGGCTCACTTCTCCCAAGCGGGCGAGGTCACGTCCGTCGAGGTGATGATGGACAAGTTCACGGGACGTCCCCGTGGCTTCGCGTTCGTGACGATGGGCAACGCCCAGCAGGCACAGGACGCCATCGCCAAGACTGAAGGCGTGGAGTTCATGGGTCGTCCCCTGAAGGTCAACGTGGCCCGTCCCCGTGAGGAGCGTCCCTCCTTCGGCGGTGGCGAGCGTCGCGGCGGCTTCGGCGGCGGTGAACGTCGCGGCGGCTTCGGCGGCGGCGATCGCGGCGGCTTCGGCGGCGGCGAGCGTCGCGGTGGCTTCGGCGGCGGTCGTGGCGGCTTCGGCGGAGATCGCCGCGGCGGCTTCGGCGGCGACCGTGGCGGCTACTGAGACCCGACACCAGTCACTCACCGGGGCGCCGTCAGGCGCCCCTTTTTTTTGGCCCGAAGGGAGCGGGCTTGAGCCCCGTCGTGCATCCCGCATCCTGCGGAACTGATGCCACGCAGGGCCTTCATCTGGATGGCCGGGTGCCTGACCTTGACGGGGGCCGCCTGGCTCTGGCTGCGGCCGGCGCCGATCACCCTCAACGTGCCCGGGCCGGCCGGAACCTTCGGCATGGCCATGCCCGAAGCGGCGGCGCGCACCGGCACGGGAACCCTGCTGCTGGAGGCCTTGGCACGCCATGCCCCGGAAAAGGGCCGGAGCGCACTTCAAGCTGACCTGGAGGCCGCCCGGAGCGGTGCAGGCCGCGTCGACTTCGCCTTCACCCCTGACCGTAAATCAACCGATTCATGGAGCCGGGGAGACGCGGTCCGCAAGCCCGCCCTGGTGCTGCCTTCGGAGGCCGTGCTGCAGTCCAAGGGCGTCGACGACTGCTTCCTCCTCATCCGCTTCGAGCCGGCCTCAGGCCTGCTCGAGACCCCGGCACGGCGACGCTGGATGGGGGTCGCGCTGAGCGACGCCGTCCGTGAGGCCCGGTCCGCCACGGTGGCCGTCGGCGAGGAAGGGCCTCCGACGCGCCTCGTCGCCACGATCGCATTGGACTTCGGTGAAGGCGCCAAGGCGGAGGCGGCGTTGAAACGCCTCGTCGCGGAAGACGCGTCATCCCCTGCGCTCGGCTTCACCGCCACGCCCGGTGCGGCCGCCACGAGCAGAGTCAGCGGACTGGTCGTGATCAGACTCGAGGCCGACGCGCGGCTCGTGAAGGCCGCGCTTTCGCGCTGAGCGTCAGACGGGCTCCAGCGTGCCGTCGGCGCGCAGCCGGCGGTAGTAGCAGCCCGAACGCGAACGACCGTCCGCGCCCTTGGTGTGGCAGGCGCCCTGCCCCGCCGGCCTCACGCGGTAGAGGATCGAGTTCTGCTCGCAGTTCACCCGCACCTCGAGGAGCTCGAGGAAATCTCCGGAAGTGAGCCCCTTGATCCAGAGCTCATTGCGCGACGTGCTCCAGAATGTCGCCTTCCGCTCCTTCAGGGCGGTGGCGAGCGCCAGCTCATTCACGTAGCCAAGGATGAGCACTTCGCCCGTGGCGGCGTCCTGGGCGACCGCCGGAATGACGTCGGCCTCCCCTGAGGCGATTTTCCTCAGCTTCCTGAAGTCCAGCCTCAGCTGGGCCCCTTCCTCGAGCGCCTTGTCTGCCATGGGGACAATCTGGCAGGCACTCTGGCGCTCATTCAAGGCTGGAATCCCCTGCGTTTTGGCCATACCCCGATGACGTCATGTCCCTCAATACCGCCGCTCTTTCCCGCGCCGCCGACGAAGCCCGCGGACTGTCCATGGACGCCGTGGCCGCCTGCCATTCGGGCCACCTGGGCCTCCCCTTGGGAGCCGCCGAGATCGGCGCCGCCCTCTACGGACATTTCCTGCGTCACGACCCCGCCGACCCGCAGTGGATCAACCGCGACCGCTTCGTCCTTTCCGCCGGCCACGGCTCGATGTTCCTCTACTCCTGGCTGCACCTCGCCGGCTTCGACCTGCCCGTCGACCAGGTGAAGGCCTTCCGTAAGCTCCACTCCAAGACCCCGGGGCACCCCGAGTTCGGCGAGACCCCCGGCGTCGAGGCGACCACCGGCCCTCTCGGCCAGGGCACCGGCAACATCGTCGGCATGGCCGTCGCCGCCAAGATGGCCGCGGCCCACTTCAACACCCCTGAGCACAAGGTCTTCGACCATCTCGTGGTGGGCCTCGCGGGCGACGGCTGCCTGCAGGAGGGCATCTCCCAGGAGGCCGCCTCCTTCGCCGGACGCTTCGGCTTGGACAACCTCATCATGCTCTACGATTCCAACGACGTCACCCTCGACGCGATGGCCTCGAAGACGCAGAACGAGGACACCGCCAAGCGCTTCGAAGCGGCGAACTGGGAGGTCATCGCGGTCAAGGACGCCAATCAGGTCGCCCCGGTCGCGGCCGCCCTCGACCAGGCCCGCGCCAGCCGCAACGGCAAGCCCAAGCTCATCATCTGCAAGACCGTCATCGCGAAGGGCATCCCCGAGGTGCAGGGATCTTCCAAGGGCCACGGTGAAGGCGGCGTGAAGTTCGTCGACGCCGCGCGCAAGGCCCTCGGCCTGCAGGATGAGAAGTTCTTCGTCTCGGCCGAGACGCGCGCCTTCTTCGCCGAACGCAAGGCCCGCCAGGCCGCCGAGCACGCCGCCTGGAAACGCGGCTTCGAGGCCTGGACCAAGGCCCAGCCGGCCAGGCCGCGCTCCTCGCCAAGGCCGCCAAGGGCGAGCACGGTGACATCGCCTCGCTTCTCGCCGCCATCCCCGAGTTCGGCAAGAACGCCCTCGCGACCCGCGTCTCCGGCGAGACCTGCATCAACGCCGTGGCCAAGGCCGCGCCGACGGTCCTCTCCGGTTCGGCCGACCTCCATGGCTCGACCAAGAACTACATCAAGGACGTGGGCGACTTCGACGTGGCCACGCCCGGCGGACGCAACCTCTACTTCGGCATCCGCGAGCACGCCATGGGCGCGATCCTCAACGGCATCGCCTACCACGGGGTGTTCAAGGGCTCGGGCGCCACGTTCCTGACGTTCTCCGACTACCTTCGCCCCTCGATCCGCGTGGCGGCGCTCTCCAAGCTGCAGACGTTCTACATCTTCACGCACGACTCGGTCGGCGTGGGCGAGGACGGCCCCACGCATCAGCCGGTCGAGACGGTCAGCGCGCTGCGCTGCATCCCGAACCTCGACGTGGTCAGGCCCGCCGACGCCGAGGAGACGGCCGCGGCCTTCGCCCACGCGGTCTCCCGTAAGGACGGCCCGGTGGCCCTCATCCTCTCCCGCCAGAACGTGCCGTCGCTCGACGCCATCACGGTCGCCGAACGCCGCCAAGGCGTGCTCAAGGGCGCCTACGTGGCGCGTCGCGAGACGGCCGCCCTCACGCACGTGCTCATCGGCACGGGCAGCGAGCTCCAGCACGCGCTCGCCGCGGCCGAGGAGCTCGGCGCGGGCGTCCGCGTAGTCTCGATGCCCTCGATGGAAATCTTCGCCCGCCAGCCCAAGTCCTACCGCGACGAAGTGCTGCCTCCTTCCTGCGCCAAGCGGGTGAGCGTCGAGGCCGGCGTGACCTCCACCTGGGGCCGCCACGTGGGCCTCGGGGGCAAGGCGATCGGCACCGACACCTTCGGCCTCTCCGCCCCGGGCGACGTGGTCATGAAGGAACTGGGCATCACCAAGGAGGCCGTGGTGGCCGCCGCCAAGGCGCTCTGAGGAAGAAAGAACGGCCTGAGAGAGGGGCGGACCTGGTCCGCCCCTTTCCATGTCGGCTCACTTCACCTCGGTGAGCGAGGAGACCGGCAGGCGGAAGAGGTCGCCCTGCTCGCTCGCGAGGAGCAGCGTGGAGGCGTCGGCCCAGGCGCAGCCTTCGAGCTGCCAGGAGAGCAGCGGCGGCGAAAGCGCCGCGCCTCGCGCGCGACCGGAGAAGAACGCCTCGCCCTCGGGCGGCAGGTCGAACACCCAGGCGAACCGGTAGGTCAGCACGGCGAGCTTCGTGCCGTCGGGTGAGACGGACGCGTCCGTGACCATGCCGAGCGCGTCGAAGCGGGCCACCTTGACGGGCGTGGCCTTGGCGCCCTCGGCCGGAATCTCGATGCGCCAGAGGTCAGTGAGCGTGTCGCGGCGATGCTTGGTCAGCAGGTAGACCTTGCCGCCGCGCATGAAGGCGGCCTCGCAGTCATGCGACAGTTCCGGATCGGGAAAGACGTCCTGGTCCGGCCAGGAGAAGGCGACGCGACGGGCGGCGACAGCGGGGGCTCCCGGGGCCGGCTCCTGCAGCACGTACAGCTGGAGTTCCTTGCGGAGCGAAAGGTTGTTGCCGACGTCGGCGACGACCATGCGGCCGCCCGCCTCGCCCGTCACGGCTTCCCAGTCCGTGCGGGTCGCGCCGACGACCTCGGACCCCATCCATGGCGTTCCTCCGTGCACGGGGAACGATCCGTCCGCACGGACCGGGATGAGACGGGGACGCGGGCCGTGGTCGGTGACGGCCCAGAAGACTCCGGGCATGGACGGACTCGCCCACAGTCCCGAACATTCGGGCAGCGCCGTGCGGAGCAGCCGGCCGGCGGACTTCAGCTCGACCGGAGGGGCCTTGGGAGCGGTACGGCTGACGAGGGCGGGCTCGGCGCCCAGCCTCAGGGCGAGAAGGAAGAGGGCCGTGAGCGCCGTCCGCATGACTCCACCGGATAACGTCCGGGCCGCCGCATGGCAACCCATATCGTTTTTCGTGGCGGCGGACCGCCGGAGGATGAACATCCGCGCATGGCCCGTTCCGCCCGCGACCTTTGGACGGCCCGCCTCAAGGGCGGCGCCACCCGGGTGACGTCGCCCTTGCGCGCCCGCAAGGCGCCGGCCGCCAACCATGGCGTCGGCCGCGGCTGCCGCGGGATCATCCTGGGCATCGACCCTTCCTTGCGCGGGACCGGCCTCGCGGTGGTCGACGCGCGCGGCGAGCGCCCTCGCCTGCTGGCCAGCCTCACCGTCCGCCTTCCGGCCAGGATCACCCAGGCGGAGTGCCTCGGGCGGATCGCGGCGGAGTCGGAACGGCTGGCCCGGGATCACGGCGCGACCGAGGTCGCCGTGGAGGGCACGATCTACGTGCAGAACTTCCGCACCGCGCAGGCCATGGGCGCCTCCCGCGGAGCGGCCCTCGGCTCCGTGGCGCGACTCGGACTCAGGATCACCGAGTACGCCCCGGCGCGCATCAAGCAGTCGGTCACCGGACATGGACGGGCGACGAAGGCCCAGGTGGGCCGCATGGTGACGGTGACGCTGGGCCTGGAGGTCACGCTGCCGGAGGACGAGTCCGACGCGGCGGCGGCGGCGCTCTGCCACGCCTTCAACGCGCGCTGAACCTCAGTCTTCCGTCACCGCGAAG
>Ga0172372_10008381_pt1 | contig 13633 bp, 12 predicted proteins | sample LakKiv5m_2_FD_114544 | JGI IMG/M metagenome (GOLD analysis project Ga0172372, IMG submission 114544) | Freshwater microbial communities from Kabuno Bay, South-Kivu, Congo - kab_092012_9.5m | ecosystem: Environmental > Aquatic > Freshwater > Lake | place: Democratic Republic of the Congo...
TGGCTTTCACCTCTGCTACATCTGCTCCATCCGAGTCGCAGGGGGAACCAGCCGGTGGTCACATGAAGCTTGTGCGATCTGCCTTGATGCAAATACCTCACTAGCCAAAGAGGGAATCCGACTTCCACTAGGGCGCCACAGCGTCATGAATGGCCTCGCTATACCTTTCACGATCTCTCAGGAGCGCTTCGAAGAGTTAGCAGGAGAGATGGTCGGCTTCGTCAACGTGATGACACTCTTGAGTGAACTCTCTAAACAGCGCGCAATCACCTTGTATCTCACCGAGACTAAGTGGCTTAATGTCCGATTTATTCCGGTACGGCAGTGGGAGAGAACTTTTGCGCTCGCCGTGAAGGAGGAGCGGAAGAAATCAAAAGAAATCATCAAAGAGATAGTTTCACATTGCACAGGAGGTAAAAATGAATAAAAAAATCCACCTTGTCCATTCAGATGAGTATAAAAACTGGGTTTTTGACAAAACCCATCCAACTCAGGGGCGTCGCTTCACAAATGCTCGCAATTTATTGCGCGCAGCAAGTGACAGAGGAGAGTTTGAACTCATTGAAGTAGAACCGCGGTTAGCAACCCGACAGGAATTAGGCCGGGTTCATGCCCAGGGGTATATCCACGATGTGCTTGATCATCATGTGACCTCCGAGTGGAAAGGGGAACGTCCAGACCTCTCTCACCTTGCTCAGTTATTCGTTGGTGGCACTCTCACTGCTCTAGAACTTCTCCTCAGTGGCGAGGCTAATCTGGCGGTTCATCTTCCAGGAGCAAAACACCATGCGCAGTATGACCATGCCTCTGGTTTCTGTGTCTTCAACGATTTCGCCATTGCGGCTGATATCGCGGATATGAATCATGGGAAAAAAGTATTAATCATCGATATCGACGGACACCATGGCGATGGCACTGAAAATCTCATGCGCGAAAACTCTCGGGTAATTACATGTTCGGTGCACCAAATGGGCATCTTTCCGGGTACGGGGCTAAGCATGCACGATTGCGATTTTTACAACTTTCCTCTCGAAGCGGGCGAGGGAGATGACCGACTCCTCTCAGGTATCAATTACTTCATTCGCAAACTGGAGTATCTGCGTTGGGATTTTGGGTGGCAGCCAGACGTCCTTTTCGTCGCGGCTGGGGCGGATGGACATGCGGAGGATCCACTCACTGGCTTGAAATATTCAGATACGGGTTACGAGAAAGCCGCCCTACTACTAAAAGAACATTTCGGACATCTACCTATATTGATTGGTGGTGCAGGGGGCTACCTTCCAGATTCGAAAACGCCTGAGATCTGGTCAAAGTTTATCTCGAGCTTATGAATTCTTCAGTATCAGAATATAGTTTGAACATGAATAGTGGCTTACGAACTCGAATTGTTAACTTGATAAAGAAATCCGATAAAAAATCTCTATCAGTATCCGAGATTCACAAAATCTTGAGTCCAAATTTTCCAAGATTGACTAAAAGTCAAATTAAGAAAACTTTGAATGAAGTTGTAAAAATTGATCAAGAACTCAAGAAGGTTGGGAAGCCTTCGAAGTACTTTATTGTTCCAAACAAAGGAGGAAATGCTTTTCGCTTCACCGCAGGTGGAGAAACCACTAAAAAAGGTACCGGACCATACCGCGATATTGCTACGGTTCTTGATGGAGATGCAAAAAACATATGTGCAATTTTTGGTGCGGCCCATCTTAATTCTTTTGATGTGCATGCGGGGAAAAGCGGGCGAGGTAAATGGGGTCGCCCAGATGTAATAGTCGCGCTATATAAAAGCATAGGTAGTTCAAGGCCTTTTGGTTTGCACGCCATAGAATATGAGGGTAAGGGAGGTTTTTCTCCTGCCAATGTGGCACAGGCATATTTCGGCGGAAGCGGAGCCGACAAATGTTGGCTGTTATTCGATTCCAGAGACTGGCCAAGAAATCCTGCTCAACGGCGTGAAAACCCAAGCGCCGAAAGAGTGCGAGAATTTGCCAAAAAATTGGGCGTGGGGTTGATTTATTACCGTAATCTTGCAAGAAGTGGTGATTGGGTCTTATTAGAACCTGCGAAAAATCAGCGAAGAAATAAACAAGAGCGGGAAACCTTACGTCACTTGTTTGAAGGAGAACTTAAAAAAATGAATATTAAAAACAGTAAAAAAAGAAGTCAAAAGTAAAGCCAGTCCTTGGATTTATGCAAACTCTATTTTGCGATAGGTAACCGAACGAGTTAAAACTATTCACCTAGTTGATATTGAGTCTTTTCTTGTTATCCCCAGTAGTTTAAGATTGAGGAGTGAAAAGAATTTGGAGTGGATTGCTCACCTTTTTGGCTTTAGCATTTCTAACTTCTTTTTCTTACCCAGCTTTTGTCTCTTCAATTTCGGATTCAACAAATCAAGTGCTTAATTCGGTACAGTGGATATGTTGGATGGCTTTTGCTGTAGATTTAGGAATTGGGTTAATTAAAGCTAGCGATAGAAAACTCTATCTGCTACATCATCCGCTAGAAATTGCATCAGTACTTCTGCCTTTTTTGCGTCCGTTGCGTTTAATGCGCGTATTTTCATTTGGTGGACTAGTGATTCAGAAAGTGGCTGTAGGAAGGCAATTAACAATTACTCTTAAAGTGGGATTAACGAGTTTATTCATTGCATATATTTCTGCAATACAAATTACCATTTTAGAACGTGATATCCAAGGTTCAAACATCAAGAATTTCGAAGATGGCCTCTGGTGGGCGTTCACGACAATTACAACAGTCGGCTATGGTGATCGGTATCCAACTACTTCTGAGGGTAGAGTTCTTGCGATTGCTTTAATGATTATGGGAATTTCACTTGTAGGGGTGATTACAGCTTCTGTGGCTGCTTGGTTTGTGAAGATGTCCACAGAAAATTCTGAAGAAATTGAAAGTTGATAAATCTTTTTGGGTAAGTTCTATATTTTACATTTGCAACTGAGATTGAAGCCATTGTATGGCTTCGTTAATACAACTAGGACAATCTTTGCGCCATCTTTGATGTAAGGGAGTTGAGTCACTCGCTCTAGTTTAGGAAAATCAAATTAGACGAAGCTGACCATTTTTCGTTTCTGAAAGTGATTTCTGAAATACTCTTTCCCAGCTAGCGTCGTCCGTATTCTTGTATCTTGAGTAACTAAAGTCTGCAAATTTCTTAGGGGGAGTTTTCCCCTTTAAATGATTCAAAATAGCTACACCCACCGCTTTTCCTAAACCAATTGGAACTGCATTTCCAACTTGTTTGTACTGATTAATAATTGAACCTTCGAGAATCCAATCATCAGGGAATTGTTGAATTCTCTTATATTCCTCAATGGTTAGAGGTCTATTTTTTGTCGGATGACAAAGTTCAGTTGCGGGCATAGCTGGGTGCGTAACAAGAGTTGGCGATGGAGCGTCCCAAGCCAAACGTCGGAAGAAGCCGGTTTTGCCACCTCCTGAGAAAAAACTTTCACCCATTGCCTCCTTGCGAAGCTTTTCTGTGGGTAAGTCTTTCCAATACTGACCGGGTTTTAAGTACTCAAAATACTTAAGTCTTTCTTTTGAAAAGTTGATCCCATGCATATCTTTTTCGCGAAGACCTTTTACCGCTTCACGAAAAGTTACCCATTCTGGCAATCCGTAATCATCAATATTGGAATGAGTTGGAGTTAGGTAAGGTAATTTACGCCCATCACGTGATGCAATCAAAATAACTCGTTCACGAATCTGAGCTACTCCGAAGTTTGCAGAATTGTACAAATTGAAACTGACACCATAGCCATAACTGCGGAGCATCCCAACCACCTGGTTAAGAGCGCTACCCGGAAGCTCATCTTCACGAAATGGCTCAGCATCTTTTCCGCGCTCTGAAAGTGGTCTGTGAGTTAGAGAAGCTGAAAGTAGGCCTCGTACATTTTCAATTACCGCAAACTCTGGAGACAGCTCGTCAATTAACTGAACATATCTAAGAAAAACATTTCCTCGTGGGTCATTAAACGCTTGGCGCTTACCTGCTGTAGAAAAGGCCTGGCATGGTGGGCCACCTACTATTAAAGTTGGCTTGTGAGTTTTTCCTATGCCCGCGGTCTTTCGGATATCAGCAGTCGAATAATCCAGGAGATTGCCAATTACGGGTAAATCAGGCCTATTTGCATGAATCGTTTTTACGGCGGATTTATCGATTTCCGAAGCAAGTAATTGATGGATTCCAACTTTTTCAAGACCAAGATCCAACCCAAGACATCCACTAAAAAACGAAAGGCAAGTTAAATCAGACTTGCCTTTATGAACAACCATAAAGGGATGTTAGTCGAAAGCTATGACAATCTCTGTGAAGACACTTAAAATGCTCAAGCATTCCACTCGGCGATTCGATTTTTCACAAATTCCTGAAATTTCTCTTCGGAAAGCTTTTTTCCCCCATCTGGATCTGGGAATTTATGCCACCTAGTATTACCACTTGTTGCCTCTAGGCGGTGCCACTTTTTAATGGTTGTTCCATTTCTGATGCTAATGCTGGAGGAATTTTCGCTATTGCTTTTATTCTTAACTTGTAGTAGATTCGGTTTATTAGATTTGTTTTTTGAAAATTTTATAAAATCACAAGCTTTGACCATTTTCCCAGAACACCAAATCCATCCGAGTGGCTCCATAACTGTCGCTATATATTCTTCAAGAAGGCTTCCCGTTACATTTTCTGCCGCCATCGCAACTTTATGATTATGAAGCATTTGTTCAATTTTACCCGATTTGATTCTAAAATACTCTTCAGAAATAACCCCAATTAATGGGTCAGGAATGTTCAAAGTTGGCGATGGTTTACCCGTGTATCTATCATTCACAAACGCTTCAGCTTTGGCTTCAATCCATTTCTGACTAAGCTTCGGTTTACTTCCATTTATGCCCGCGGCATCCTCATCATATTCAAAGCAAAACTCGAGAATACGAAGGAAATTGTTTCGATGCTCGGGATTAACTCTATTTATTTCTGAAGTTGCAAAATCCAAAGCATCAACAAATGAATGATACGGTGTTTTAGGATCCAAGCCTTACACCTCCTTAGGGTAACTCTAGCCGCTTTTGCAATACAAGCCCCAATTACACTCCATCATTTTTGAGCACATTGCATCCAACGATTTCAACCCACTTTCACTGCCTACTGGAATTCCCTAACTATCTGCACACGAGAATTAGCCGGGGAACAACTTTCTCATGAAGACAAAAGCCTGTAAGGCTAAACTCGAAAAAATTTTAAAAGTCCGTGCAAGGACAAATTTAACCCCCTCAAGTGCCCTACTGTGACTCCTTGAAGTGCTTCTGGAGGAAAATCGAGGAGAGAAGTCTCCAAGTCAATCGTTTTTTGGCTGAAATGGACTACCGGCTGGTCCAGCCAAGCATTTAAAATGTCGTCACACCATCGCTGGAAAGGTCTATCACTAGTGATTTTTGGGGCGCGCCGTAAAAAGGACTACTCACATCGCAATTACTACAAAGCACCCTATTTCGCCAAGCCCGGGGAAGTTGGAGAACTATTCGGATACTCAAATTTTGATGTGGGAGAGGAATTAGAAGCAGACTTTGCCATAGTCGACCTTGAAACTTCAGGACTCACGGCAAGTTCCTGCCATGTCATTGAAATTGCAATTGTTCGCATGACGCGGCAAGGCAAAGTCATCGATAAATTTGAAACTTTACTCGCGCCACCAGATGGCAACGTCGGGAGACCTGACATTCACATGATTAATGCCAGCGACGTCAGCGGAGCGCCAAGTTTTGCAGATGCCGCTGGAAATATTTTGGCTGCGCTGGATGGTTGCATAGCCGTTGCGCATAACGCCAAATTTGAAGAAATGTTTCTAGCAGCCGAGTTTGAGCGGTTAGGTGTGCGGTTACCAAAAATTCCTGCGATAGACACCATGTGGATTGCACAAATGGAACTTGATATTTTAAATTATAAATTACCTACAGTTCTGGCTCACTACGGTCATGCCATTGTTGATGCCCACACTGCAATGGGCGACGTGATTTCAATTTCTAAATTCCTGCCAAGAATTCTCGATGCCGTGCCAACCCAAAAATATCCCATTAGCCTCGAACCATTACCAAGCCTTCCCATTATTTCGAGATTAAAACCCCGATGACACAGTACACCGACAAGACAATTATCGAATTTGCCCAAGAACTTTTCTCAATTCAGCTTGGGAATTTAACCGAGAGATTTGCAACACCAGGTTGGAGATATCAAGGCAACACGGATGTAGCCTGCAAAGAATGTGGCTCGTACTATGAAGTATTTCGAAAGCATTACACAACTGCAAAAGGTGACTATGAATATTGGGGCGTTCTTTGTAAAGAATGTCAAAGCTGTACGGGTCTCGATGTATTAGATAAATCAACAACTAAACAATTGAGAGAGTGGGCAAATCTCAAAGAAGGCAAGATGACCACTAGCTCTCAGGCAAGTACGAAGTCCACGAGGCAGCGAAGTTCAAAAATTGAACAAGGCAGATCGTTTGCTCCCACCGACGAGCAGGTGTGCATTGTCGAAGCTGCTGAAAGCAACTCCGATATTTCGGTAGAGGCCCTGGCAGGAACAGGCAAGACGACTACTTTAAAATTTTTGGCTGAGGCTAAACCAAAATCAAAAGGCAATTACATTGCGTTCAACAAATCCATCGTGGATGAAGCAAAATCCAAATTCCCAAGAAATGTTGTATGTAGCACCGCCCACGGATTGGCCTTTCGCGCTATAGGTAGGAACTATGCGTCGCGATTAAATGGCAATCAGCGGCTAAGTTTCAATCAAGTGGCAGAATGGGTTGGAGCAAAAAAATACAGCTTTCAGAGTGCAATTAGTAATCATATTTTGGAGCCTGCTCAAGTAGCACGATATGCGCAGGCTACCGTGCAGAATTTCTGTAAAAGTATTGATTTCCAGATGTCCGAAGCCCATGTGGAAATGCCACTTGTCATAGCTTCTAATACACCACTAAAGCTCGATTTTGCGATGACCATCCTGCCGCTTGCGGAAAAGATATGGAACGACGTGTCATTGTATGAAGGGTTCATGAGGTTCAGTCACGATTACTATTTGAAAATGTGGCAGTTAGCACGTCCAACTATTGGTGCTGATTATATCCTGTTTGATGAAGCACAGGATGCAGACCCTGTCATGCTAGATGTAATTAATTCTCAGTCGCATTCGCAGCTAATTTACTGTGGAGACCAATTCCAGGCGATTTATGAATGGAGAGGTGCAACAAATGCACTAAAACTAGTTAATGTGGACGAGCATTTGTGGCTTACCCAAAGTTTTCGGTTTGGTGAGGCAATCGCTTCGGAAGCAAATAAATTTCTCGATATGCTCGAATCCCCTAAGAAAATAAAAGGCTTGCCTTCGATTAATTCCAAAGTCCAAGGAATTGGCAATCCCGATGCAATCTTATGTAGAAACAATGCGGGAGTAATTTCAGCGCTGATTTCTGAGCAGCAAAAGGGAAGAGACGTAGCGGTTATCGGACGAACTCAAGAATTTATTGAATTTGCAGAGGCTTGTAAGCGTCTCATGGAAGGTTCGCGCACTGGTCATCCTGAGTTGGCACCATTTATGTCTTGGCAAAGCGTCCTCGAATTTGTTGAGGAGTACCCTAAGGAAGCGCAGGAAATTAAGACTATGGTCGAACTCATTAATAGTTATTCACCAACCCGATTAATTGCTGCTCTAAATGAAGTTGTTCCAGAGAAGCAGTCTGACGTTGTTATCTCGACCGCTCATAAAGCAAAGGGTAGAGAGTGGAACTCAGTGAAATTGCATGGTGATTTTTTACATCCTGCTGATATGGATGTAGAAGACCTTCGTTTGGCGTACGTTGCGATAACTCGAGCTAAAGTGACTTTGGATAAAACTGGATGGGAACAGATTTCGCCTCTAGGAAAGAAGGCGGCCTCTAAACAACAATCGGTAGACATGGGGAAAGTTCGACCGCCGATTGAACCAAGCAAGGATGATAATTCCACTCCCAGCAAGGGTCTCGGTGCGAGAATTGGTCTCTGGAAGAGAAAGTAGCTCGAATATCATTAAGGCGCTAGTTAACATTCGCCCCTAAACGAATCTTCCTTTAGGATCACATTGCGCGGTTGGTGCCGGATTTCCTACAGGGCTAGAGCGTTTGGCGTCCTTGACCTGAGATAGGGAAACATCAAGGGGGCGACAATTCCCTGAAGCGTGGCACAAATAGCCATTTTGCAAAGATTACATGGTGCTAAGAAGCGGGTCGATCCAATGAAACGTCACCCAAGGTTCCTATGCTACTCGCTGGAGGAACAAGTGACTTACAAATCAAAACCATACAAGGAACCGAAAGAGTCGGTTGGAACCGTTGCGGAACTATTCGCGGGGGTAGGAGGTTTTCGAATTGGTTTGGCCCGCGCTGGTTGGAAAACTGTTTTCTCAAATCAATGGGAACCTTCGACCAAAATCCAACATGCCTCCGATGTCTATGTTGCTCGCTTTGGTGAAGATGGTCATAGTAATGAAGATATTTCCACAATCAAGGAAATTACCCCGAAAAAATTTGACTTGTTAGTAGGCGGGTTTCCTTGTCAAGACTATTCTGTCGCGAAAACTCTAAGCCATGCTAAAGGACTTCGCGGGAAGAAAGGAGTTTTGTGGTGGGAGATTTTACGACTAGTTCAAACACACAAGCCAAAACTGATTTTCCTCGAAAACGTTGATCGATTATTGAAATCTCCTGCCTCTCAAAGAGGGCGAGATTTTGCGGTCATGTTGCGTACTTTAGGAGATGAGGGTTATCTCATTGAATGGCGTGTAGTAAATGCAGCAGAGCATGGTTTCCCTCAACGTAGAATTCGAGTATTTATAATAGCAAAAAAAATGAGCAAACTCGCAAGAGATTTTTCTCCTTACAACTATATTTCAGAAGTGGGGGTCCTAGCTCGTGCACTTCCGAATTTCCCGGAAGAGATGGTCTGCTCTGAGATTCGCATTGATGATAATCCTGAAAACGTGAGCAAATATTTCAATAAAGTAGCAGGGAGTAAATCCCCTTTTTCTAATGCCGGTGTGTACTTCGGTGGTGTGGCATATACATTGAGAACTCAGGCCGCGCCAAAAAAATTGCAATTCCAAACTTTAGGCGATGTATTACAAAATGAAACAGAAATAGACCCTGCCTTTTATGTTGATACCAAAGACTTAAAGTCTTGGAAGTTTCTCAAAGGAGCTAAAAACATAGAACGTATTCACAAGAATAGCGGAGCAAAGTATGTATATTCAGAGGGATCAATGGCTTTTCCGGATTTATTAAGCAAGCCCAGTAGAACTATTCTTACCGGTGAAGGAGGAAGTACGCCTTCGAGATTCAAGCACATAATAAAAGTAAAAAATCAATACCGACGTTTGACTCCCGTTGAACTGGAGAGACTTAACGGATTTCCTGATGACTGGACGGCCACAAACTCCATTGGAGGAGAAGTAAGCGCCATGAGGCGTGCCTTTTTTATGGGAAATGCGCTGGTAATAGGCTTGATTGAAATGGTCGGGAAAGAGCTTGCGAAAGAGCTGAAATGACTTTTGTCCGTTTCGTTATGAAAAAAAAATCGTTGACACGAGTGGTCTGTTGCCATATTTTTGGAAAATGCAATTAAGAGGTTTGTACTTTTTGTGAATATAGAAACGGCAATTGCGAGGATTTTGGAAATAGAAAAAATTCCACTCGGGGATATTTTTTCTGATGAACTACGCTCTGAAATCGTAAATGGCAAAATTAATAAGGGCTACGCTGGGCAACTTCTCGAATTGGCAATAGGACTACAACCTGGAACTAAGTTGAAAGATTTAGATGATGGAGAGATAAAAACGACTATACTTAAGAATAATTATACTAAAGAATCTATTCAGATTACGATGTTGAATCATCTTCTTGATGAAATCCAAAATGAAGTAAAGTGGATGGATTCTAAGGTATTCCAAAAAATTCATGTTTTCTTAGTTGTTCCCTGCCATAAAAACTCGCGTAAGTGGGAAGAATGGTATTTTGATAAACCTATCCACGTATCTTTGGAATCTCATGCAAAACTTTATACCAAGTTCGAGGAAGACTACGAATTTATAGCAGAAAAACTACGAGATATTATTAAAAATTCAAAAAAAATCCGTACTGTCAATGGACCAAATTATTTTTTGCAAGTAAGATCTAAAGATAGTAAACCTTACAAACCAATAGTATTTCGTGGTGAAATTTTGAGTGCTAAAAAGCATGCATTTTTCTTTACTTCTAGATTTGTAAGGGAATTTGTAGATTTTTATCGCGGAACAAACGCAAAAACTCGTCATAAATTGGATTTGCCTAGTCTCCTACTTGAAGAAAATATGTAGTTCAATTTTTTGCATTTCTTAATCTGACACATTAAATTTTTGATTAAGACTCAGTCAGTCATCTTTTCTTAGCATTAGGCAAAAGTACTCTCAAATAATCTTGGGTTTCCTTATCCACTGAGTAAAGGAGAGTCCCAGTCAGACCTCGAGTCAGTAAAACTTTGTAGGTATTCTTAATCAATTCTTCAAATTGAGCACCACTGACTCCGCGCATGGCTGGGTCTTTCGATCCACTCGGGACACCTACCCACTTGTCTTGGCGCCAAACTAAGTCTGGACCCAGGATTACGCCGTTCCAGTCATACTCGAATCCTTGGGCCGTGTACACACAACCAATTTGATCAAATCCATTCGGATCAATGGCCCAAAGTTCGCCTGATAAATAATCGCTAACTCCTCGATCACCCTTTACATTCCAAGGTTTTTCCCAATCACCGATTTTTACGTCTTTAGGCAGCGTGCCGTCTGGGTTTGGATCGTTCCAAGTCCAACAATAACCAGCGGTTATTCGAGATTTGTAACCTTCTTTTAGGTGAACTTGGAGTTGAGCTTCCATGGCTTCTGGGGATTCAACTAGTTGCACTCTAAAGTTTGGATCATCCCCCCAAGGTAATACGTCTGCTACTTCAATATGTAAAACTCTGTTAATCCAAGTTTCGTACAAACTTGAACCACCACATCGAAATTGTCCGTCTAGATCAATTCGGATTACGTCGAGGCCTAGTGCTCTTGCCCCATCCTCAATATATTCAGGAGTTCCAGTTTCACCCCGTCGTACTACCTGATTGCTATCAAGAAGGAATACCGGAACTCTTGCCGCATGGATTAATTCATTGAGTTGTGGTGTACCGGTTCTCAATTCAGCTTTCGTATATCTATTGGCGCTAGTTTCGCGAATTCGATGAGCTTCATCGCAAATGAGTACATCAAGACTATTCTTATCAGCCAACATAAACGAATTAAAGTAAGAGAAGAGTTTTTGGACTTGAGGAGTCCGCTTTCCTGCTATTTTGCGAAGAGAATTTCTAAATGCTCTTGAACCAGTGGCGTGCAGCGCAGTTTTCCCTCGTCGTGAAAGTTCCCCGAGAAGTGATAAGGCGATCACACTCTTTCCCGTTCCAGGCCCTCCTGTCACGATGACAGCAGTCTTCTTATTTGATTCATCTGCATCGCGCAGCGCCTTCATCACCATCGAGTAAGCAACTTTTTGCTCATCTAGAAGTATGAATTGTTCGCGATTTTTTATTTCTTCTGCCGCCATCTCCATTAATTGCTTCGTTGGTGCAATCTTAGAGTTCAGGAAATCATCAGTGTATTGATCAGAATATTCAGGCGTGATTCTTGCCTTCAAATAATTCGCAAATTCGCCCTTTTCGCTTGCAGTAAAGATTAATCCATGATCCGAAGGTGGAACCAAGTCAATTGCGGCGTTGTGTTTGTCGAGCCAATTGTGTAAGTAAGCAATCCCAAAAATGTTGGTGTCCTCATTCCCAGCAAACCTGTTGAAATCTCTCAGATATTCGCAGTAATTCTTAACTTGAGTAATTGGATGCAAGATTGGTGTTTTGCCGTAGGCATCAATTTGTAGGGCATCATCTGAACCTTCATAAACTTTTGCGGAAGTCCACTGCTTGAGCTCTATCGCGACAATTACAGGTTTCTTACTTTTGGGATGACTTCCGATGGCTACAACATCGATTCTTTTACTCGAATAAGGTAATTGATATTCAACTAAAAGGTTAATAGCACCTAATTGAGTTTCGATAAAAACATTAGATATCTCGATGAGGGAGTTCTCCCATGATCTCTTCTCAGATGAACTTGGAGCTCGACCTGTCTTAAAAATCATTTGAGTTACAAGCTTGTCTACAAGTGTGCCTGCGATTGCCATTTCCTTTACTCGTGCAGCGGATTCGCGCAACAACGCGGACATTAGACCCCCATGCAGCAACTAGTGCTTGCGGGTGGGGACATTTCACTTAGAAGTCCGGCGGGCCGCTCTCATTTCGATTTTAATGCTAAATTACAAAATATGGGGCTTAGTTCCATCTGATAATTGGGGAAAACATGAGTGAGATAGATTTATTGATGCAGGAAATTCGTAAATTCGCCGACTTGCGAAATTGGGGGCAATTCCACACCCCGAAAAATTTGGCTATGGCGCTTGCGGGAGAGGCCGGCGAGCTCGTGGCAGAGTTTCAATGGTTGACACCCGAAGAGTCGACGTTGACCGGAATGACTGATTCTAAGTTGTCAGATGTATCTCTTGAAATGGCGGATGTTGCAATCTATTTAATTCGTCTCGCCGACATTTTAGAAATTGATTTAGCGAGTGCAGTTCGGCAAAAACTTGCAATAAATGAAACTCGATTTTAATTTCAAATATTCATTGAAAGCAAACTCGCTTCAGCCCGAGTCCCAACCCGAAATGGCGCATAAGGACTCGTCCCAATCCCAGCGGAAACATGAAGCCAGGGTTTTCCATCCTCAACCGTTAACCCACGCGAACGCCAGGTCGGTAGATCGGAATTCGTCGTCAGCGCCCGCGATCCACCCATAACTGATGGCAAGGGAAGGCGCACCTGACCACCATGGGTATGCCCGGCGAAGATCAGGTCCACACCATCAGTAGCCATCGCATCGAGCACGCGCATATAAGGAGCATGGGTCACACCAATTGAAAGCTCTGCACGCGCATCCTTAGCGCCAGCAACTAACGAATAATCATCACGATTAAGGTGCGCATCATCGGTGCCGCGAAGTTCAATCGAATGCCCCTTGATATCCACGAGAACTTTGCTCTTATTGAGATCAATCCAGCCGCGACTTACTAATCCATCGCGTAACTCACGCCATGGCAACTCATCACCTAACTTGCGCACGCCCTTATCGGGAAATAAGTAGGAGAGTGGATTCTTTAATTTAGGTGCGTAGTAATCGTTAGAACCAAAGACGAATGCACCGGGGCGAGCAAGGAGCCCGGATAACGCATCGAAGACGAGGGGAACGGAGTCGCGATGTGCGAGGAAGTCTCCGGTGACGATAGTGAAATCAACCTCGTAGGTAGAAAGTTCGCGAAGGTCATCGAGTTTGCGCGTCTGCCACGGGGCGATATGTAGATCAGAGAGGTGGAGAAAGGTCACCGGCTCACCCGAGGAAAGGAGCGGGAGTTCAACCTCGTGGAGCGTGATCATGTCTCAATAGTAAGGATGTTATGGGAGAATCTCGCTATGGGATTAA
>Ga0172372_10008382_pt1 | contig 13633 bp, 14 predicted proteins | sample LakKiv5m_2_FD_114544 | JGI IMG/M metagenome (GOLD analysis project Ga0172372, IMG submission 114544) | Freshwater microbial communities from Kabuno Bay, South-Kivu, Congo - kab_092012_9.5m | ecosystem: Environmental > Aquatic > Freshwater > Lake | place: Democratic Republic of the Congo...
CCACGTCGCGCTGGTGGCTGTAGTAGATGCTGGGCAGCGCGATGGCTTCGCGGGCGATGTATTGCCACACGTCCAGCTCGGTCCAGTTGCTGATGGGAAACACGCGAAAGTGTTCGCCCGGATGCAGCTTGGTGTTGAACAGCGTCCACAGCTCGGGGCGTTGATCCTTGGGTTGCCATTGACCAAAGCTGTCGCGGTGGCTGAAGATGCGTTCCTTTGCGCGCGCTTTTTCTTCGTCACGGCGCGCACCGCCGATCAGCGCGTCAAAGTGGAATTCTTCAATCGCTTCCAGCAAGGTGACGGACTGGTGTGCATTGCGGCTTTCCCCCGGGTGTGCCAGCCGCACCGTGCCGCGCGCCATGGAGTCTTCAACGCTGCGCACGATCAATTTGGCGCCAAGCTCTTTGGCGCGCTGGTCGCGAAAGTCGGTCACTTCAGGAAAGTTGTGGCCGGTGTCGATCATCAGCAGTGGGTAGGGAATGGCTCCGCCGGTGGCCGGTGTGCCAAAGGCCTTTTTGGCGCATTTGAGCATCACCAATGAGTCTTTGCCGCCGGAAAACAGCAGGGTGGGTCGCTCAAAGGCGGCGGCCACCTCGCGCAGGATAAAGATGGTTTCTTCTTCCAGCGCGTCCAGGTGCGCGTTGCTTAAATGGTCGATGTGAAGGTGATGCGCGATGGATCGCAGCAGCTTGGCGGGTACTTGGGCGTTCATGCGGGGTCCAATTCTTCTTCCACGACCGGGCTCGGTTTGACGACATGGTCGCCTGGTGCAGCGTGCAAGCCGCACTCTTTGGCGGCTTCATCTTCCCACCACCAGCGTCCCGCGCGGAAGTCTTCGCCAGCGGCCACAGCGCGGGTGCACGGGGCGCAACCTATGCTGGGGTAATGCTGATCGTGCAGCGGGTTGTAGTCAACGCCATGGTCGGCAATGTAGGCCCACACGTCGCCCCAGGTCCAGTGGCTAAGCGGGTTGTATTTGGCACGTGTGACGCCGCCGATGGCATCGTGGTCGATCAGTGGCACCTCTGCGCGCGCACCAGACTGTTCGCGGCGCAGGCCGGTAATCCAGGCCGCCTTGCCAGCCAGTGCGCGGCCCAGCGGCTCCATCTTGCGGATGTTGCAGCAGGATTTGCGCAGGGCGATGTTTTTGTACATGGCTTCGGCCCCTTCTCGTTTGACGAACTGGATAACCGATTCCTTGACTGGCGTAAATACCTGTACCGGGGTGCGGGATGTGGCTTTCAGGCGGTCCAGCAAGGCCAGCGTTTCGGCATGTAACTGGCCGGTTTCAAGTACAAAGATGCCGATGTTGAGCTGCAGGCTGTTGATCAGATGGACCAATACCATGTCTTCCGCGCCCAAGCTGCAGGCCAGCGTGATGCGTGGCTCTGCGCCTGGCGCGTCGGGTGCGTTGTCCAGTGCGGCCTGTTTTAGCAGGGCCTTGGTTTCAGCCAGTTTTTCTGTAAAGTTGGCTGAGGCGCGGGCGTTCAGTTCAATGGCATTCATACGGAGGCTCCTTCAGATGTAAACAGGGTTGGGGGGTGGTTTGCGTCACCCTGGTAAAAGCTGGCAAAGTGGGATAGTTGGCGTTGCGCATGACACAGTCTCTGGTCAGCGCGCAGCACCGCCGAGTTGAAGCCACTGCGTTGCATCTGCAGCAATTGGTCTACCAGCACGTCGCCAGTGGCGCGAATGTCGCCGGTAAAGCCGATGCGCCGACGCAGCAGGTAGGCCTGGCTGAAGGCGCGGCCATCGGTGAATTTTGGAAAGTTCAAATCAATGCGGTCGACACCGTCGAGCGTCAAGGTACCGGGGTCAACGTCGTTGGCGATCTGGATGACTTGCCGGTGTGTTGCCGCCGTTGCATCGGCATCTGCGGGGATCAATTCAAGTGTTTTCATCATGGTCCTCAAGGTTGTTTAGTCAGACACAGTCTCGGCGCTGGCAAGCTGCACTTGTTCCGCGTTGACGCCGTCACGGGTTTCCTGGCGCACTGCGTGGGCGGCCAGCCTGAACGGTTCCAGACCGAGGCGACGCACGCTGTCAATGTAGGTTTCACCAGGGCGGCGGTAGGCTCGATAGGTGTCGAGCAGCGCCTCCACCACATCAGTCACTTCGCTGGCGGCAAAAGACGGGCCAATCACCTTGCCGGGTACGGCAGCGCCACTGAGCAGGCTGCCGTCAGAACCCCCCAGCGAAATCTGGTACCACTCGCGCCCATCCTTGTCCACGCCCAGGATGCCGATGTGGCCGGTGTGGTGGTGGCCGCAGGAGTTCATGCAGCCGCTGATGTGCAGGTCCACCGGGCCCAGGTCGAACAGTTCGTCCAGGTCCTGGTAGCGGCGCATGATGGCTTCGGCCAGCGGGATTGAGCGTGCATTCGCCAGCGCACACAGGTCGCCACCGGGGCAGGTGATCAGGTCGGTCAGCAGACCGATGTTGGGCTGCGCCACGCCCAGCGCACGCGCCTGTTGCCACAGTGTGGGCAGGTCGCGGGCAAGCACCCACGGCAACAGCACGTTTTGCTCGTGTGTGATGCGGGCCTCACCGGCGCTGAAGCGTTCGGCCAGTTCGGCGGCGGCATCCAGTTGCGCGGCGGTGGCGTCACCGGGCGCGTGCCCCAGGCGTTTGAACGACAAGGTCACCGCGCGCAGCGCCGGGTGCTTGTGCGCGCGCACGTTTTGCGCCAGCCAGCGTTGGTAGGCGGGTTGGTCAGCGCCTGACCCCAATGGTGTGACGGTGGACACGCCCGCTAACGCCTGCTGAATCGACGCGGGCACCTGGAAGTGCACCGCCACCCGGGCCAGTTCGGACTCTGGGAGGGTGTGGGCCGCGCCGTCGTGTGTGAGGATTTTGGAAAACTCGTTTTCCACTTCGTCGATGAAGTGCTGACCTTCGGCCTTGACCAGAATCTTGATGCGCGCTTTGTACAGGTTGTCGCGCCGACCAAAGCGGTTGTAAACGCGCACCACGGCTTCAAGGTAATTCAGGATCTGGTGCCACGGCAAAAAGTCGCGCAGCGTGCTGGCGATGGTCGGTGTGCGGCCCATGCCCCCGCCCACCAGCACCTTGAAGCCCACCTCACCGGCGCCGTTGCGCAGCAGATGCAAGCCCACGTCGTGCCAGGCGGTGGCGGCGCGGTCTTCTGCGGCACCGGTGATGGCAATCTTGAACTTGCGCGGCAGAAAGGCAAATTCTGGGTGCAGCGTGCTCCATTGGCGCAGGATTTCGGCGTAGGGGCGCGGGTCGATGGTTTCGTCGGGCGCAATGCCGGCCAGCGCGTCGCAGGTGATGTTGCGGATGCAGTTGCCGCTGGTCTGGATGCCGTGCAGATCGGCAGTGGCCAGCAAGTCCATCACATCGGCACTCTTGTCCAGAGGGATCCAGTTGAACTGCACGTTCTGGCGCGTGCTGAAGTGTCCGTAGCCCACCGGCAGATGCTTGGTGCCCAGCTTGGCCTGTGTCGTCACGGCGTTGGCATAGACCTCGGCGCTGGGTTGGTCAAACTCGCGTGCAATGCGTGCCAGCACGCGCAGTTGGCGACTGTGAATTTCGCCGTACGGAGCGGCCACGCGCAGCATCGGGGCGTAGCGCTGAACATACCAGCCGTTTTGCAGCCGCAGCGGGCGGAATTCGTCGTCGGACAGCGTGCCGTTCAGGTTGCGGGTGAGTTGGTCGCGGTATTGCGCTGCGCGTTCGCGGACAAATTGGCGGTCGAAGTCGGTGTACTGGTACATGCGTTGTCAGGGGTCAATGAACTTTGTTTGTTTAGCGCTTGATGTCGGTCGTGGTGTCTGTGGCTGCGGACGTTGTTTGAAGGCATCGATGGACGCGTTTAAGGTGGTGACCCGCCCAGCGGCAGTCTTTGGCGGCCTCCTCATGGTGGAGTACCACAAATCGTCGGCCGCCAAAGCCAGCCACTGGGCTAGACGATGTGGGGATTTCCAGTGGCAGTTCCTGGACTTTCAGCTCGACAGCGCCAGCGGGGTGACCCCAGTGGGTGACCCCCGATTTCTGGTACCCCAGTATGAGGGGGCGCCCACTGGGGTCGCCCCGCGGGTTAAACCCACAACCGTCTGAGCTTTGCGGACACCTTCTGCCTTCAGCTCCCTCTTATGAATTGCGTTGTGGTACATCATCAAATCGCAATCAATTTGGTTCCCGCATACGCCAGCAGCAACGCCAGCATGGAGCGGATGGCGCGCTCGGGCACGCGGCTTATGAAGTGCGAACCCAGCCAGATACCGGGCAATGACCCGGCCAGCAGCAGAGACAGCATCTGCCAGTCCACCGACCCCAGCGTGGCGTGACCGGCACCGGCCACCAGCGTCAGTGGCACGGCGTAGGCAATGTCTGCGGCCACGATGCGGTTCAGCGGCAACAGCGGATACAGCAGCATCAGCACGGTGACGCCAATGGCCCCGGCGCCGACCGACGTCAGCGACACCAGCGTGCCGATCAGCGCGCCAAACAGCAGCGGCAGGCTCCAGTGGCGCGGCTGCAGGGCTTGTTGTTCCTGCCCCGCTGCAATCTGACGCGGACTGGCTTTGCCGCGCAGCGCCTTGTACAGCGTGGCACTGGCCGTCAGCAGCAGGGCGATGCCCAGCGTGGTGGTCATGGCGTGCTGGACGGTGGCATTGGCCGGGCCCACGTTTTTCAGCACCCACAAGGTGATCAACGCGGCTGGAACGCTGCCGGCGCTTAAGGTGAGCACCACGCGCCACGGCACCAGACCACTGCGCGCCATCTTGACCGTGCCGCCCATCTTGGTGAACGCGGCAAACAACAAATCTGTGCCGACGGCCATGTACGGCTTGACGCCAAAAGCAAAAATCAAAATCGGTGTCATCAGCGAGCCGCCGCCCACGCCAGTCAAACCGACCACGGTTCCCACTACAAACCCGGCAAAAATGAAAGCGATGTCTTGCATGGGGAGCGACTGTACGGGTGGATCTATATATTTCAAACTACATTGTTGTGATGTGAATATGTTTGGTTGAATATATAAAAACCTTGTCCCAAGGGAAAACCCGTGTCGCCGCGAATCCGGCTGAGCCGAATTCGGTTGCATACTTCCAGCGGAGCGTTTGTAGCGCTCTTTATTCCATGACCAACAAGGATGCGCCGTGACTCAGCAAACCAAATACCTCCTCGAAGAAAGCCAGATGCCCAAGGTCTGGTACAACATTCAGGCTGACCTGCCCAAACCCCTGCCCGCCGTGCTGCACCCCGGCACCATGAAGCCGGTCGGGCCGGACGACCTGGCACCGTTGTTCCCGATGGAACTGATCCTGCAAGAGGTGAGCACCGAGCGCGAAATCGACATCCCCGAACCGGTGCGCGAGATCTATCAACTGTGGCGGCCGACACCGCTGTTCCGGGCGCACCGCCTTGAGAAGATTCTGGGCACGCCGGCAAAAATTTTTTACAAGTACGAAGGCGTTAGCCCTGCGGGCAGCCACAAGCCCAACACCGCAGTGCCGCAGGCGTTTTACAACCAGCAGGCCGGCGTCAAGCGGCTGGTGACCGAAACCGGTGCCGGGCAGTGGGGTACCTCGTTGGCGTTTGCCGGGTCGCTTTACGGCATGCAGGTGGAAGTGTTCCAGGTACGCGTGTCGTACGACCAAAAGCCGTACCGCCGCGCGGTGATGGAAACCTACGGCGCGCGCTGTCTGCCGTCGCCGTCCACCGAAACTGTCTATGGCCGCAGCGTGCTGGCCAAGAATCCGGATCACCCGGGGAGCCTGGGCATTGCCATCTCTGAAGCGGTGGAACTGGCCGTGCAGCGCGACGACACCAAGTACGCGCTCGGCTCCGTACTCAACCATGTCTTGCTGCACCAGACCATCATCGGCCAAGAGGCGATGTTGCAAATGGAAATGGCCGACGCCTGGCCCGACGTGGTGGTGGGCTGCACGGGCGGCGGATCCAACTTTGCCGGCATGGCGTTTCCGTTCATGGGGCATGGTCTGCGCGGCGGGCAAAAGTCGCGTTTTGTCGCAGTGGAGCCGGCCGCGTGCCCGTCGCTCACACGCGGCAAATACGCCTATGACTTTGGTGACACCGGCCACATGACGCCGCTGACCAAGATGCACACGCTGGGCAGCCAGTTCACGCCGCCTGGTTTCCACGCTGGGGGCTTGCGCTACCACGGCATGGCGCCGCTGGTGTCGCACATCAAAGAGCTGGGTTTGCTGGAAGCCGTGGCCTACAACCAGGTCGAGTGTTTTGAAGCCGGTGTGCTGTTTGCCAGGGCCGAGGGCATCGTGCCCGCGCCCGAGGCCAATCACGCCATCAAGGGTGCCATTGTTGAAGCGCTGCGCTGCAAACACGAGGGCAAGTCAGAGACCATTTTGTTCAACCTGTGCGGCCATGGCCACTTTGACATGGTGGCGTACCAGAAATATTTTGCCGGTGCGCTGACCGACGAAAAGTACGACGAAGCAGAACTGGCGATGGCGCTGGCCGGTCTGCCCAGCGTGCCTGAGCCGGTGTGAGTTGACTTGAAGCAGGGCGTCAAAGCCAGGTAACGGTTGGTCAGCATTTGGACTGGACGCCACAGCTTATGGCCAAAAAAGATCATGTCAGTGAGACACCTGCTACGCAGTGGCTCAAGGCACATGGTGTGGCATTCACTGAGCATCCGTATGAGTACATAGAGCACGGTGGTGCGCTGCATAGCTCGGCGGCACTGGGTTGGGACGCCTACGCGGTGATCAAGACGTTGATCATGCAAGACCAGGACGCCCGCCCGTTGGTGGTGCTGATGCACGGCAATCGCAAGGTATCCACCAAGAACCTGGCGCGCCAGATCGGTGCCAAGTCGGTCGAGCCCTGTGCGCCCGCAGTAGCCAACCGCCACAGTGGTTACCTGGTGGGCGGCACATCTGCGTTTGCCACGCGCCGCACGATGCCGGTGTTCATCGAATCCACCATTCTGGAATTGCCCAGGATTCTGATCAACGGCGGTCGCCGCGGTTACCTGGTGGGCATTGCCCCGCAAGTGTGTGTGCAGGTGCTCGGTGCCCGACCGGTGCACTGTGCGATGGCAGAGGTGCTGAGCTGACGCACAGGATGTTTGCGGCTGGCAAAATAGCCACCTTCACCCGGGTAGCGGGTTTTCAGGAGCTGATTTGGAATCTTTGCAGCCATTTTTTCCGGCACTGGCCATGTTGCTGGCGTATTTGTCGGGTTCGTTGTCGTTTGCGGTGATCGTCAGCCGTGTCATGGGGCTGAGCGACCCGCGTACTTTTGGCAGCAAGAATCCGGGTGCGACCAACGTGCTGCGCTCGGGCTCCAAAGCTGCGGCGGTGCTCACGCTGCTGCTGGACGCTGCCAAGGGCTGGTTGCCCGTTTTTTGGGTAGCCCACTATGGGCAAGCCTACGGTTTGGGAGACGGTACGCAGGCCATGGTGGGCCTGGCGGCGTTTTTGGGGCACTTGTATCCGGTGTTCTTCAGGTTCGCGGGCGGCAAGGGTGTCGCCACGGCAGCGGGTGTGGTGCTGGGCGTGAGCGGTTGGCTCGGCCTGATCACGCTGCTGGTGTGGCTGGGCATGGCGCTGGTCTTCAAATATTCATCGCTGGCATCGATCATGGCCGCGCTGCTGGCCCCGGTGGTGTATGTGCTGGCTGATGGCAGCTTGTGGATCAAGAGCAACCCGGTCGCGTTGGCGCTGGCCGTGATGGCGCTGCTGCTGCTGTACCGGCACGCAGAGAACATCAATCGGCTTATCAAGGGCACAGAATCACGGTTGGGCAAGAAGTCGGTCGCGCCTGATCCAGAAGCGCCAGTGCACGCCCCGGCCAAGCACGGCCACCGGCACCCGGCTAAAGGCGTGCAGCACAGGGAACAATGATGAAGCTTTGCATATTGGAAAACGACAGCCTCGACCCTGCGGTGGAGTCGCTGTACCAAGGTTACGGTGCCATGTTTGAGCGTTTGTTGCGCAACGCCGGGGCCAGCGGCCAGTTTGATGTATTCAACACGGTGCGTGGTGAGTACCCTGCCTCATTTGACGACTACGACGCGGTGTTGCTCACTGGCAGCCGGGCCGACGCGTTTTCGCAAGAGCCTTGGGTGCTGTCCTTGCGCCAGAAAGTGGCGCAATTGCTGCAGCAAGGCAAAAAATTGGTCGGCATTTGTTTTGGCCACCAATTGATTGCGCTGTGTCTGGGCGCGCGCGTGGGACGTGCGCCGCAGGGCTGGGGTGTGGGACGCCAGCGTTACCAGTGGCTGGGTCAGGTTGCCGCAAAGGATGAGCCTGCACCAGAGACAAAACAAGAGATTGCATTGTTGGCCAGCCACCAAGACCAGGTATTTGACCTGCCCCAAGGTGCTGCGCTGCTGGCTACCAGCGACTATTGCCCGGTGGCCGGGTTCACCGTGGAGGGCCAGGTCTTTTGCGTGCAACCACACCCCGAGTTCGTACCCGAATACAGTGCTTTTTTGCTCGACAAGCGCCGTGCTCTGCTGGGCGAGCAAACCTACAGAACGGCCGCACAAAGTTTGCAGCATGGGCACGACGGGCTCGACGTGGCGCGCCGCATCGTGGCCTTTATTGAAGGTCGCGCCGCCGATTGATCCTCAGGTCTCACGCGCAGGGATCGGCGCGGCGACACTGCTGCGCTGCAAAATCAATTGATGGTTGATGCGCTCAGGTACAGCGGAGGGCAGCACCGCCGAGCGGATGTCAGGGTGGCGCTGGTTTGTGCGTCGCAATTCCGGTGGACGCACCAGTACGCCATCGGCCTGCAAAATCACAGCGACGTCTGGCTGGTTGATGGTTTTGCTGCGCCGCGTCACGATGGCGATGCGATCGTCGTCGAGTTGTACAAAAGTTCCTGGCGGCGACAAGCCCACCACCCGTACCAGCGCCTGGCCCACCGTGCCGCTCTGGTTGGCGCTGCCTTGCAGGATATTTTGCGCCGATTGCGCTGCGCTTTTGCCTTCACGCGACTCGCGTGGGCTGATCATGGCGGCGTAGCGGTCCACCACTTGCAAGATGTAAGCCAAGCGGCGCGACGGCGTCAGCGTGTTCAACGGCAGGTTGAGCGATTCCATGGGTGCATGGTGCAAGCGCACGGTGTCGAGCCACAGTGCGTCGTCGATGCCTTTGTCCTGCAGCAGCTGCGCACTGCGTTGCGCATGGGTGTCAATGGCTGCCTGCTGCTGTGGGTTGGGGTGACCCGATTGGTGCGCCATGTCGTTTTGCAGCGCTGTCATCGAGATGTTCATGGTCAAACTGGCGCAGACCAAGCTGTTACGCTGCGCCAAGGGCAAGGCAAAGTCAGCGGCGATCAGGTGGCACAACACTGCACACATCAGGGCGTGTGAGCCGCTGTAACCCACAGGCGAATGGGTGGCCAACTGAAACAGCAGGTACAGACCAACGTCAGCGTCAAGCCTGAGCAAGTCTTGTAACCAGCGGTCGTATTGACGCACACGCAAGGGGAACTCCTGAACGCTGGCCGGGTGGGCGAGCAACATGGCCAAGCCGGCTTCCAGGTTGGACCACAAGCCCAACAGGTCTTCGTATTCGTCTTGTGTTGCGACGATCAGGCTCATGCTGATGCAACAAAGGGATCAAGGCAGCCGCTGAAACTGCTCACATCCAGCACCGGGTCAGTCACGAAAGTTGTCAAAGCTGACTGGCACGTCGGTCACTTCTTTTTTGATCAGCGCCATCGCCGTTTGCAGATCGTCACGTTTGGCGCCGCTGACACGCAGCTTGCCGTCTTGAATGGCGGCCTGCACCTTGATCTTGCTGTCCTTGACGATGCGCTGAATTTTTTTGCCCAGCTCGGTGTTGATGCCGTCGCGCACCTTGAACACCTGCTTGACCTTGTCGCCGCCGATCTTCTGCACGTCGCCCTTGTCCAGAAAGCGCACGTCCACGTTGCGCTTGGTCAGCTTGTTGCGCAGGATGTCTTCAATCTGGGTCAACTGAAAGTCGGCGTTGCCAATCAGGGTGATGTCTTTGTCCTTGAGCTCCACCGCCGCGGGCGTGCCCTTGAAGTCAAAGCGTGTGCTGATTTCTTTGGCAGTGTTTTCAACGGCGTGTTTCACGTCAACCATATTGGCTTCACAGACGGTATCAAAAGAGGGCATGGGTGTTCCAGTGGGATGTTCGACAATGCGGCGATGTCAGGGCTTGTTCACAAACAACATGTACATTTGGCTCGCCCGATTTGGGTGCATTGCGTCGTTACAAATCGCTTGTGCAGCCAAGCTGCACGGCGCGCTTTGCGCCTAGCACTGCATCCCAAATCAGGCGGCCAAATGCACAGTTTATTCATGAACAAGCCCTTAGTCCAGAAAAATGTCGCGCTGCAGGCGCTCAATTCGTTTCACATCAGAGCCAGAGCCAATGCGCTGGTGCGTGTGACCAGCGTCGAAGACGTCATGGGGGTGCTGGCCGATCCGGTGTGGGCTGGCTCGCCCAAACTGGTGCTGGGCGGCGGCAGCAACATCGTGCTGACGGGCGACGTGAAGCCGCTGGTGCTCAAAGTAGAGATCACGGGTCGCCGCTGGGTGACTGAGACCGATCGACACATCATTGTGGAAGCCGGTGCGGGCGAGAACTGGCATGAGTTTGTGGCCTGGACGCTGGCGCAGGGTTGGCCAGGTCTGGAAAACATGGCGCTGATTCCCGGCACCGTGGGTGCCGCGCCGGTGCAAAACATTGGCGCTTATGGGGTGGAGCTGCAAGACCGCTTTGATTCACTGGACGCGATCGATCTGCACACCGGTGAAGTCTTCACGCTCAACGCTGCGCAGTGCGCTTTTGGCTACCGCGATTCTGTCTTTAAGCATAGCAGTCTGCCCAGTGTTGACAAGGGCTACAGCCCTTTAGGACTCAAAGACCGGGCACTGATTCTGCGCGTGCGCTTTGCCTTGCCCAAGGCGTGGCGACCGGTGCTGGGCTATGCCGACATCGACAAGAAAATGCACGACACCGGTGTTGCGCAACCGAGCGCGCAGCAGCTGTTTGACTGGGTGTGCGAGATTCGTCGTGCCAAGCTGCCCGACCCGGCCGTGCTGGGCAACGCGGGCAGTTTTTTCAAGAACCCCACCGTGACGCCCGAGCAGTGCGACGACATCATCGCGCGCGATCCGCGGGTGGTGTTTTACCGGCTGGACAACGGTGCCATCAAGCTGGCGGCGGGTTGGCTGATCGACGCGTGTGGTTGGCGCGGCAAATCGGTTGGGCAGGCGGGCGTGTATGAAAAGCAGGCGCTGGTGCTGGTCAACCGGGGGGCGGTCGATGGCAGCGACGGCGCCACCGGGGGCGAGGTAATGACGCTGGCGCGCGCCATTCAGACCAGCGTCTATGAGCGTTTTGGCATTTTGTTGGAGATTGAGCCGGTGGTGGTTTGATTTGGCTTCATAGTGACTGAGTGTTTCGCGTTGAACCGCGGGGCACGACGGGCATCTGACTCCGCAGATGTCCCCCGGCAAGGGCACAGCCCTTGCCTCCTCCTTTATTCTGCTGCGTCAAATGCCCATCGCACCCCGCTTGACGGTGTCTGTTCGCTGGCACTTGATTGCAAATCGGGACTCAATGAGCTTCGCGTTGTGCAGGGTTTTGGCTGCGCCATTGCACGGATTTCATGATTTGACGCATGATTCGGCGCATGAAAAACGTCATTGTTCTGGGTGGTACCGGATTTGTCGGACGCCACGTTTGTGAAAAGCTGGTGCGCGCGGGCTGGAAGGTGACCGTGCCCACGCGTCGGCGCAGTAACGCGCAGGCGATTCAACATTTGCCCGGCTTGAGCGTGGTCGAGGTCAATGTGCACGACGCGCAGGCACTGGCTGATGCGGTGCAAGGACACACCGCGCTGGTGAATCTGGTGGCGATCCTGCACGGCACGCTGGCCGGGTTTGAGCGCGTGCATGTGGCGCTGGCGCACAGCATTGCGCAGGCGTGCGCGACAGCGGGTGTGAAGCAGGTGGTGCACGTGAGCGCGTTGGGGGCGGACGCGTTGCAGCCGCAGGCGCTGCCGTCGATGTACCTGCGCACCAAGAGTGGGGGCGAGGCGGTGCTGATGCAATCTGCTCAGGGTGCAGGCGCGGGAGCAGCGGGGCAGATTGGCTTTGACCTGAGTATTTTGCGGCCCAGCGTGATTTTTGGTGCCGGTGACAAGTTCTTGACGGTGTTCGCCAAGCTGCAAATGCTGGTGCCGGTGCTGCCGCTGGCAGGAGCCGGGGCACGTTTTCAGCCGGTGTGGGTGCAAGACGTGGCGCAGGCGGTGGAGCGTTGCCTGGCCGGCGCTGGCGCAGACGCTTCGCCGCGCATCATCGAGGCGGTGGGGCCGGAAGTGTTTACCCTGAAGCAGCTGGTTCAGATCGCGGCGCAGTGTGCGGGCGTGGGCGGCGGCTTGGGGCGGCCGGTGATTGCCTTGCCCGACTGGGTGGCGCGCGTGCAGGCCACGCTGATGAGCCTGGCCCCCGGCGAGCCGGTGTTGACGCACGACAACCTTGATTCGATGAAAGTGGATAACGTCGCCACCGGCCGCGTGCCCGGCCTGACCACGCTGGGCATCACCCCCGCCGCCCTGCAGCCCATCGCGAGGGAATATTTGTGAAACTTCTGATACCTGGGGTCAGACCACTCGCTTTAGCGATGTGCTCTGACCCCATCTGATTAGATCTTGCGGGTCAGACCACTCGCGCTTTTCTGATACCTGGGGTCAGACCACTCGCTTTAGCGATGTGCTCTGACCCCATCTGATTTAGAGACCCATCTGATTAAGACTGATCACTTGCTCAGCGACATGCATTGACCCCAACGGATCAAGCCCTGCAACCAGTATGATGAGCCACCTCCCGACCTCTCATCCTTGCGATTCGCCCATGAACAACATTAGCTTGGAGCCCGGTAAGCGCGGTGGCAGGCCCTGCATCCGAAATTTGCGCATTTCGGTGTACGACGTGCTGGCTATGCTGTCCAATGGAATGACGCAGGCAGAAATTCAGGAAGATTTTCCTGAACTCACCCAAGAAGATATTTTGTCGGTGCTGGCCTACGCGGCAGATCGCGAGCGTCAGGTTTACACGCTCAAGGCGTCATGAAGCTGTTGCTTGACGAGAATTTATCGCGACGACTGGTTCCTTTTTTGCAACACGACTACCCAGATAGCAATCAGGTCGCGTTGTAGGTTTTGCTGGAGAACAACGACTTGATCGTTGAAGCACTGGTGACGCGCGACCTGGCGTTCGTGGAAATCCTGCCCTGAACTCACCAGGTTTTCCGCTGCCTTGCCCACGCCTCCAGCGCGTCGGCGACCGGACCGGCGTGGTCGGACAACCCCAAGACCTGGGCCGCCTGCCGCAACACCGTCAAGGGCTGCGTCGTATCCACCCCAGTGGCACCGGTTTGCTTGCTGAGCTTTTCGCCGTTGGCGTCCAGCACCAGCGGCGTGTGCAGGTAGCGCGGCGTGGGCAGGCCCAGCGCGTGTTGCAGCACGATTTGGCGCGCCGTGTTGTCGGCCAGGTCTTCGCCGCGTATCACGTCGGTCACCCCTTGGGCTGCGTCGTCCACCACCACCGCCAGCTGGTAGGCGAAGCAGCCATCGGCGCGCAGCAGCACAAAGTCACCTAGCTCCAGGACAACGTCTTGTTGCTGCAGAC
>Ga0172372_10008383_pt1 | contig 13630 bp, 13 predicted proteins | sample LakKiv5m_2_FD_114544 | JGI IMG/M metagenome (GOLD analysis project Ga0172372, IMG submission 114544) | Freshwater microbial communities from Kabuno Bay, South-Kivu, Congo - kab_092012_9.5m | ecosystem: Environmental > Aquatic > Freshwater > Lake | place: Democratic Republic of the Congo...
GATCGACGGCGTTCCAGTCATAGACGAGCGCATCGGACGCGGGCGACGTGGACATCGGCGCGAAGCTATCACGCGTCGCGCGCGTCGCCGTGAGCGAGGTCAATCGCGTCGAGGGCCGCGCGCGCTCAGCCGATCTCGGCCCAACCGCCGCCGAACACGGCCTCGCCGGGCTCCTTCGCGCGGACGGCTCGCACGAGCACGCGCGCCGACGTCGTCTCGGTCGCAGGCACGCGAAACCCCTCGATGATCAGCGTGTCGCCGGGCCAGACGGGCTTCTTGAAGCCACCCGAGAGGAAGCGCAGGCGATTCACGTCGCCGCCGCACTCTTCGGCGATCACGGCGCGCCCCACGATTCCGTACGTACAGAGTCCGTGGAGGATCGGCCCGCCGAAGTTGGCCTGCTTGCCGATCTCGGGATCGATGTGGAGCGGGTTGAGGTCGCCGCTCAGCCGATAGAGCGCCGCCTGCTCGGCGGTGGTGTGCACTTCGAAGCGCCAGTCGGGTTCGCGATCGGGCGTGCGCGGCTCATCGCGCTTGGGTGGCGTCGGGCCGCCGAAACCGCCGTCGAGTCGGTACAGGATGCGCCACTCCGTCTCGCAGATCAGCGTGCCCGCCTCGTCGTGCGTGGTCGTCGCGAAGTCGGCGATCGCCATGCGCTTGAGGTCGTAGATCCCTGCGACGCGGCCCACCGTGCGCAGCGTGGCCGCGGGCGCGAAGGGCGCGTGCAGGCGCGTCTTCTGGTTGCCGTGCACGACGCCGAGCAGATCGCCGCCGACCACCTCGAAGAGCGCCGCGCACGCGTCATAGGCGGGCACGACGGCATATGTCGGCAGCACGCGCGGGCCGCGCCCTTCGAAGAGCAGATCGAGCTCGCCGGGGAGTCGTGCGCCGATACCGAGCGCGTAGAGCGCGGTGTCCTTCCAGGTGTACGAGTGCGTGAGTTCGCGGGTCGTCGTGCCGACGGAGTCGAGCCGGAGTGCCATGGCGGCGGACGGTAGCAGGCGTGCACGGCGCGCGGTTGACCGTCGCGTCCGGTGCGACCACGTTCCGCCACGTGCGTCGCGCGGCCTTCGGCTCGTCACTGCTCGCGTGCGCCGCACTCGTCGCGGGCTGCCCCGACTCGCGCCCGCCCGCGCCGCCCGTGATCGACCTCGGCCCGCGGCCGGATGGCTTTGCGCCGCCCGGCATCGACACGGATGCGGACGGTGTCTGCGACGACACCGAGTTTCGCTTCGGGCTCGACCCGAGGCGCGCCGACACCGACGCGGATGGTTTTCCGGACTGGTTCGAGATCGCTGCGGGTTTCGAGGGGAACTCGCCCTCATCACCGCCGCGCAGTGAGCTCCTGCCGCTCGTCGAGTCCGCGGAGAGCGAGGTCGTCACGTCGATCGTCGCGACGGTCAACGGCGAAGGTGAGACGTACACCGGCAGCATCGACCCGCAGATCGTGCGTGACGGATTTGGCGTCGACGCGGGCAATTTCTTCGTGTCGGCCATGGCGACGGGCGCCGAGCCGCTCGGCAACGTGGTGCGCATCGACGCGCCGGCGCGCACCTGGGAGAGCGTCCGCGGACGGACGTTGCTCTTCTCGGAAGTGCGTTTCCGCTTCGGCACCGAGACGGCACGCGGCTGCGTGCGCGGCTATCCGTTCCGCTACTACACGAAGTCCGATGCAGAGCGCATCGTCGCCTCGTCGCGGCGGATCCTCATCCTCTCGCCCCCCGGCGCGACGCCCGCCACGGGTCCGTGGTGCGCTCCCGCCGGGCCCTGCTGGTAGACGCGCGATATCGCAAGGAGGTTGCGGTGTCGTCCTCGTTGGTGGAGCGCGATACCGCAAGGAGGTTGCGGTGTTGGGTCCCAACGCCCGATTTCACGAACACATGAGCCCGGCGCTGCGCGTGTCAGGCCGGGCTCAGGGTGTGTGATCGCGATTCGGTCCGGCGAAGCGCCGGAAGAAATGCTGGGCCGTTCAGAACGCCGGGCCGCGCGGGTTCGGGGCGGCGCCCGGACCGGCCATCGGCGGTGCGCCGTCGACCTGCTTCGCGCGCTTGCGACGGCGGCGGGCGGCCTCCGACTCCTTCTTGCGGCGCTTGATCGAGGGCTTCATGTAGTGTCGGCGGCGCTTGAGCTCACGCAGGATGCCTTCGGCGGCCATCTTGCGCTTGAGGTGCTTGATCGCGCGCTCGATCCCCTTGTCGCCGACGACGACCTCGAGGGGCTTGCACTGAATCGAATCTCCGGGGGCGGTCGTCGACGACATCGGGCTCGTACTCTCCTCTGCTGCCAGCTCGTGGCAGCGCCGCCCGGTTCGGGCAGGGCGGCGGACTATGCACGTCCCCTCCGGCGCGCGCAAGTCGCAGGAGGGATCATGCGTGAGTCGGGCGGGGCGCCGGGCTGCGGCGCCTCCGATCAGGCGTTCGCGGGCGGGGTGTTCGGCACCACGGCGAGCTCGTCGCGGCTGCCGTGTCCGGCGCGCTTGCCGAAGCCGAGCTCGCCCCCGACGCCCACATCGACGATGACGACGTCGCCCGGTGCATAGCGCCCCGCGAGCAGCTCCTGCGCGAGCGGGTTCTCGATGAGGCGCTGGATGGCGCGCTTGAGCGGGCGCGCGCCGAAGGTCGGGTCGTAGCCGACCTGACCGAGGAGATCCTTGGCCGCGTCGCTGATCTCGAGGGCGAGGCCGCGGGCGCCGAGCCGCTTCTCGAAGCGGACGAGCTGGATCTCGACGATGCGCCGGATCTGCGCGCGATCGAGGCGGTGGAAGACGACCGTCTCGTCGAGGCGGTTCAGGAACTCGGGGCGGAAGTGCGCGCGCAGGTCGTCCATCACGGCGCGGCGGCGGCGGTCCTCGTCGTCGATCGACTGGATGTGCGCCGAGCCGACGTTGCTCGTGAGGATGATGACGGTGTTCTTGAAGTCGACGGTGCGCCCCTGCGCGTCGGTGAGGCGGCCGTCGTCGAGGACCTGCAGCAGCACGTTCCAGATGTCGGGGTGCGCCTTCTCGACCTCGTCGAAGAGGATCACCTGATACGGGCGGCGCCGCACGGGCTCGGTGAGCTGGCCGCCCTCGTCGTAGCCGACGTAGCCGGGTGGCGCGCCGACGAGACGAGACACGGTGTGCTTCTCCATGTACTCGCTCATGTCGAGGCGCAGCATCGCGCGCTCGTCGTCGAAGAGGAACTCGGCGAGGGCGCGCGCGAGCTCCGTCTTGCCGACGCCCGTGGGCCCGAGGAAGAGGAAGGAGCCGATCGGGCGGCTCTCTTCACCGAGCCCCGCGCGCGAGCGGCGCACGGCGTTGGCGACGGCGATGGTCGCGTCGTCCTGACCGACGACGCGCTGGCGGAGACGCTCCTCCATGCCGAGCAGCTTCTGCCGCTCGCTCTCGAGCATCCGCGTGACCGGCACGCCCGTCCATTTCGACACGACCGCGGCGATGTCCTCTTCGGTGACTTCTTCCTTGAGGAACGAGCCTTCGCTCTGGAGCTCGGCGAGCCGCTGCTGCGCAGCGATGACCTCGCGCTCGGCGTCGGGGATCTCACCGTATTGCAGCCGCGCGGCCGTCTCGAATTGTGTCGCTCGCTGCGCGCGCTCGAGATCCGTCTTGAGCTGCTCGACGCGCGCCTTGCAGCTGCGGATCGCGGCGATCAGCTCCTTCTCGCGGAGCCACTGCGCGCGCATGGTGTTCTTCTTCTCGGCGAGCTCGGCGATCTCACGATCGAGCTCGAGGAGGCGGGACGTCGAGCTCTCGTCGCGCTCCTTCTTGAGCGCCTGCCGCTCGACCTCGGCGTGCACGAGTCGACGCTCGACGGCGTCGATCTCGTGCGGCATCGAGTCGATTTCCATCTTCAATTTGGAAGCGGCCTCGTCGACGAGATCGATGGCCTTGTCCGGCAGGAAGCGATCGGTGATGTAGCGATTCGAGAGCGACGCCGCCGCGACGATGGCGCCGTCCTGAATGCGGATGCCGTGATGGACTTCGTAGCGCTCTTTGAGACCACGCAGGATGGCAATGGTGTCGGCGACGCTCGGCTCGCCTGCGAAGACCGGCTGAAAGCGCCGCGCGAGGGCCGCGTCCTTCTCGATGTGTTTCTGATACTCGGAGAGCGTCGTCGCGCCGATGCAGCGCAGCTCGCCGCGCGCGAGGGCGGGCTTGAGCATGTTGCCCGCGTCCATCGAGCCCTCGGCCTTGCCGGCGCCGACGAGCGTGTGGAGCTCGTCGATGAAGAGCACGACGCGGCCCTCGGCGCTCTCGATCTCCTTGAGTACTGCCTTCAAACGCTCTTCGAATTCACCGCGGAACTTGCTGCCCGCAATCAGCGCGCCGAGGTCGAGCGAGAGCAGTCGCTTGTCTTTCAGTGATTCCGGGACATCGCCCTGCGCGATGCGCTGCGCGATGCCCTCGACGATGGCCGTCTTGCCGACGCCGGGCTCGCCGATGAGCACGGGATTGTTCTTCGTGCGGCGCGAGAGCACCTGCATGACGCGGCGGATCTCTTCGTCGCGGCCGATGACCGGGTCGATCTTGCCCGACCGCGCGGCGGCGGTGAGATCGCGCGTGTATTTGTCGAGCGACTGAAAGCGCGACTCGGCCTCGGGGTCGTCGACGCGCTGACCGCCACGCACTTCCTTCATCGCGGCGACGAGCTTCTCGCGCGTGAGACCGCGCGCGACGAGCGCTTTGGCGAGCTCGTCCTTTTGTGACAGGGCCGCGAGAAACACGTGTTCGGCAGAGGTGTATTCGTCTTTCAGCGCTTCCGTCTCGGCCCACGCTGCGCCGAGCACTTCGCGGAAACGCCTTGAAACGTTGGGCTCCGAGCCCCCCTGCACGCGCGGCATCCGCGCGAGTTGCGACTCGATCTCGGTGCGGATGCGGTGCGGATCGACACCCGCCTTCTGCAGGGTGGCGCCTGCGACGCCGTCCGGCTGCGCGAGCAGCGCGAGGAGCAGATGCTCCGGATAAAGCTCGGGATTGCCGCGCGTCGTCGCTTCCTGCTGCGCGCCGGCGAGGGCCTCGCGGGTCTTCGTGGTCAGTCGGTCGAGCCTCATGACTGCGTCGCTCCTCTCGGGCAATGGGGGCCCGCCCCTGCGGGCCGAGCAGACCCTAAGCACGCAAAAGAGAGCGTCAACGGGGGCATGTGCAGCTACGCTGCGCCCCGTGCGTCCCGCTTCTCTGCCCGTTCTCGTCGTTCACCTGTTCGTCTTTGCGTGTCTCGTCGCCTGCGACGGTGTCTCGGCCGTCGATGAGCGATTTTCCACGCCCGAGCACACGATCGCGACGCTCTTCGACTCCTTCGGACTCACCGGCAAGACGCCCGACGAAGTGCGCGCGATGCGGCGCGAAGGGCGCCTGCGTCTGCGTGATGCCCTCACCTATCACGCCTGTTTCGTGCGCTTTGGTGATTACCTCGACGAGGCGATGGCGGGCTATGTGATGGGCGCGATCACCGAGGACGCGACGGATCTCCGCCCGCAGATCGTGGCGAATGACGCGCGCATCTCGATTGCGGGCAAGACCACGGTGGTGATGCGCAAGAAGGATGGCGCCTGGCGCATCGACCTCGACGCGAGCGTGCCCCCCGAGACCCGGCGCAAGCTCGAAGACGTCGTCCGACGCGCTCAGAAGATGACGCGTCGTCATGGCGCGCTGCCCGCGCGATAGTCACCCGCTCAGCGTGGTGGATCGACGCTCGCGCCGGGCAGATACGGTGTGATGTCGAGCGGTCCGCGGGAGTCATCCGAGAGCACGAGTTCGAGTCGCTCGAGCTCCGGAGAGAGGGGCGCGAACTTGCGTGCGCGCTGCGTGCTGTCGCGCGCGGCGTCGCGATCGCCGGTGGCCGCGTAGTAGAGGGCGTCGTTGTAGAAGAGCCAGAGGAGCTGTTCGCGCGTGCCCGGCTCCATGGCGGCCAAGCCGAGGCGTGTGAGCAGTGTGCCGAGCACTGCATCGCGCCCCGTACGTCCGGCGCGTTCATCCAGCTCGGTGCCACCATCCGCGAGCACTTCGTAAAAACCGCCGCGCGGGACGAGCGTCTCGTAGAGCGCGCGCGGCACGCGCACATCGAGCTCCATCAGCACGGGGCGCGCACTCGCCAGACTTTGCAGCGCGGGCAGCCGCAACTCGCCCTCGAGCAGATAGCTCCGAAGCAACGGTGCGAGGTCCGGGTCGTCGTGCACGAGCGCATCGATCATCCCCGGATAACTGAGGAACGGCATCGGCACGAGGGTGACGTCGGGGCGCAGGCGCTCGCTCGCCTCCGCGCCCCAGAAGCGAAAGACCGTCGCAGGGCCATACGCGATGAGCACCGCGCCCTGCGGCAGCGCGCGTCGTTCCGCGTCATCGACGTCGTCCGTCGCGGTGAATTGCGCGAGCGAGCTGCGCGCGTATCCGCGCTTCGCCTGGGCGAGCCCGAGGGCCGCGAGCAGCAGCGCGATGACGACGGCCGTGCGGCTCGGACGCAGCGTGCCCCCGCGCCCGACCATCGCGATCACCGCACCGACGAAGGATGCCGCGAGGGCCGCCGCGGCCCCGAATGCGGGCATGAGATAGCCGAGCGCGTCGGGGTTCGAACGCACGAAACCGAGCCACGCGCGCGCCGCGACGAAGACGACGAGCACCGCTCCCCACACGAAGCCGAGGCGTCGCGCCCCTGGCATGCGCGCGAGGGTGTAGAGCCCGCACACCGCGAGCAGCAGCGGGATGGCGTGCAGGCTGTCGACGAGCTGCACGATCACGTCGAGCACGCGATCGCTCAGCGGATCTGGCATCAATTTGTTCGTGTTCTGGTAGGCGCGTGCGCTCACGACCCAGAACAGGCGATCGAGATCCGTCGGCACGCCGAGGTTCGGCACCGGTGATCGCCCGGCGCGGAGCGGCAAGTAGACGTAGGTCGCGAGTCCTGCGAGCAGCGCGCTACCCGCGATCAGCAGCGGCCGCGGACCATGGGCGCGCAACACGCGTGCGAGCGTCGGCGCGAGCGCGGGAAGCAGCAGAAATGCGAGGAAATGATGGTTCGCGAGCGCGAGTCCCACGCATAGCGCGGCCACGAAGAGCGGGCGCACGTCGAGCGTCGGCCAGGCGGCCTCGAGGTGCACGATGCGCTCGATCGCCACGCAGACGAGCGCGGCCTGCAGCGCATAGACCTCCGGTCGCACGGCCTGCAGCCAGAAGCCGTGCGCACACGCGGCGAGCCACGTCGCACCAACGGCCAGCGGCAGCGAGATGGACGCGCTCGCGATGCCTGCACTGCGGACGGTGGTCTCGATCGCGCGGAACAGCGCTCCTGCGGCGATCGCGGCGCAGAGCGCGCCGAGGATCGCGACGCGCCACGGCAGCGGCCCGATGGGCACGAGCGTGATGAGCTTGCCGAGGATCGCGGCGAGCGGATGCCCGGGCGGATGCGCGATGCCGAGGTTCACCGACGCGGCGACGAACTCCGCCGCGTCGAGCCAGCCGTCATGCGCCGAGGCCGTCGCGACGTAGAGCGCGAAGGGCACGCCCGCCGCGAGCGCGAGCGCGACGAGGCGCACGCGCGGGTCGCCATCCGTCTTCGGCACGAGCGTCATGGGGGCCGCATCCTACGGTGCGCCCGGGCCCGCGCTCAAATCTCGATGTGCGCGAGCGACGCCGCGTCGCGTGGGACCGGCGTGCGTTCAGTGCATGAGACGGCGCACATCGCCGCACGCGTGCTCGAGCGCGAGCCGCAGATCGTCGAGCCGGAACGGCACCTGCAATGAAATTGCATCTGTAACAGCGGTTGCATCTGCGCCCTCGTTTGGGTCAGAGACGGTCGCAGCCTCGGAGACGCGCGTGGTCTCTGCAACGCGCGTTGCATCGGAGATTCCGTGACCGACGATCACGAGGGGCGGTGTATCCACACCGAGGGCCGCGCGAATCGAGCGCGACACGGAGCTCATCGATGCGTCGTGCAATTGCTCGACGAGCACCGCCGACGGGAGCCGATCGGCGCACGCGCGGAGCGCCGCCGCCTCGCTCTCTGCGTGCTCGGCCTCGAAGCCCCAGACCGCGAGCGCTTCTTCGAGCGCACCGGCGAGTGCGTGATCGCGTGTGACGACGAGGACGCGATGTTGCACGCCCCCGGACGTATCCCCGAATCGCGCATGTGCACCCTGCATGATCGCCGGATACGGCGCGCGATCTGCGCGCTGAAGCCCCTCCGGTGGAATCCTGTGTCAGCGGCGCGCGTCGAGTGCACGGAGCGAGTCGGCGACCGCGGCCATCCGCGCTGCCCACTGCCAGGCCGAGTAGCGCTCCTCGGGTACGAAGGTCAGCTCGCGCGCCGCCTGCAAGATCGGTTTGCATGCGTCTTCGGCGCGCGCCCTGAGCCGCTCGGGCGGGGCGTGTCCGGGCATCTCGTCGAAGGCCTGCGCCATGAGCGCGGGGCAGCGCTGCTCGGCGCGTGCGAGCACGGCCGCGACCTCTGCGGCGCGCGCGGGTGTGCGGCCGAGCGCGTACTTGTCGCGGAGGTTCACGCGCAGCACGAAGAGGCGCGCATCGGCTTCGTCGCAGGGTCGATCGACGCTCTCGAGGAGCGCTTCGCGAATGGCCGGTGCGTCGGCTTCGAAGAGCGTCGGGACGAGCTCCGCGGAGAGGTGCGCATCGCGCGCCGCCCGCACGTCGCGACACGCGATGTCGAGGATCTTCCGCGCGCGGAGGTTGCGCTCGACGTTGTACGCGTAGATCGAGAACGGCACGACCCCGAACATCAGCGCGAGAATCGCGGTGACTTTGCGGCGACTGGCCGCGCGCGTCGCCGCGGTCCCGCGCGTCCTCTGCGGATCTCCGCCCGTCGTCGCGTCGTCGTCGGCCATGGGCGGGCTGTACCCCACGCGCGCGTCTCCGCAAGAAGCGCGGTGTGCGCCCTTCGTCACGGTGCCCGAGTCCGTTAGACTCGCGTTCCATGATGCGTCGTCAGCGTCTCTCTCTTGTCACACCGTGGTGCGCCCTCGTCGCGGCTTCGTGCGCGCTCGTCGCGTGTGGAGACGACGATGCGCCGCCTCCGCCGGTCGTCGATGCCGGCCTCGATGCGGGCGCAGATGCGGGCGTGGATCTCGGCCCGCCTCCCCCGAGCCGCGTGGCCGCTGTGCCTGTGCGGCAGTGGGTCGATCCGCGCATCGGCACGGGCGGCGACGGCTTCTCCGTGGGTAGCTCAAACCCCGGACCGCAGCGGCCCTTCGGCATGGTGCGCCCCGGCCCCGACACCTCGCTCCGCGGCGGCGCGCCCGGCTTCTATCACTGCTCTGGCTATTACGCGGACGACGACGAGATCTTCGGATTCAGTCATACGCGCATGCCCGGTGTCGGCATCGTCGACTACGGCGCCGTCGCGGTCATGCCCCTCACCGGCATGTCGGCCGCGCGTATCCCGCGTGCGGGCCACACCGCCCGTTTCGCCAAGGAGAGCGAAGAGGTCTCTGCGGGTTATTACGCGGTCACCCTCGAGGGCGCGCTGCCCGGTGAAGACGTGATTCGCGTCGAGCTCACCGCCACCGATCGCGTCGCCGTGCATCGCTGGACATGGGCGCCCGGTGCCGACGCGGTCGCGATGTTCGACATCGCGCACACCTTCGGCGCGTCGGGCGATGTGGAGATTCTCGACGGGTCCATTCGCATCGACACCGATGCGGGCGAGCTGAGCGGATTTGCCTTCTTCCGCGGCGGCTATTCGGGGCGATTCGGCGGATTGCCCGTGTATTTCGTCGCTCGATTCTCTCAACCCTTCTCGCGATTCGGTGTGTGGAGCGGCGGTGTGCTCGTCGAGGGTGAGACGGAGCGCGGTGGTGCAGATACCGGCGCGTACGTGGGATTCGACGTCGCGGACGGCGCACCCGTCGAGGCGGCCGTCGCCATCTCCTTCGTAGACGTCGATCATGCCCGCATGAACCTCGCGGCCGAGCAGGCGGTGATCGACTTCGACGCGACGCGTACCGCCGCGGAAGAAGCGTGGGAGACGCTGCTCTCCCGCGTGTCGATCGAGGGCCGCAGCGAGCGGGATTTCCGCCGCTTCTATACGGCGCTCTATCACGCGCTCGTGATGCCGACGCTCATGTCGGATGTGGATGGCAGCTATCGCGGCATGGACCGCGCCGTGCACATCGTGTCGGGCTGGCGTTATCACAGCGATTTCTCGCTCTGGGACACCTTCCGCACGCTGCATCCGCTGCTGACGTTGCTTTATCCCGAGCACCAGACGGAACTCCTGCGCTCGCTTGCACAGATGGTGATGGATGGTGGATACGTCGACACATGGCCTCTCGCCGATGGCTATACGGGCGGGATGGTCGGCGAGAGCGCGACGATCGTGATGGCGGACTCGATCGTGAAGGGTCTCAGCGATTTCGATGTGCGGGCCGCGTACGACTCCATGCGTGAGACCGCCGATGGACCGACGCCGCCGGGGGCGCGTTACAGCGGGCGCGGCAACGTCGCGGATTACCTCGCGCTCGGCTACATCCCTGAGGAAACGGGCGGTTCGAGCGTGTCGAAGACGCTCGAATATGCCTATGACGACTGGGCTCTTGCGCGGATGGCGGAGCATCTCGGCGAGACGGACGACGCTGCGCGCTATCAAGCGCGCTCGGGCAACTGGCGCAATCACCTCGACCCGACGAGCGGTTATCTGATCGGGCGCCGGCGCGACGGCAGCTTCCCGCCCGTCGAGACGACGACGGAGTGGAGCGAGTGGTACGCCGAGGGCAACGTGATGCAATACACGTATTACGTGCCGCACGATCTGCCCGGTCTCGCCGCGGCGATGGGTGGGCGCGACGCGCTGCTCGGCGATCTCGAGACGTTGTTCGGGCGCACGCGCACCGCGCGTCGCGGCATCGGTCCCGAGCGCTACTACTGGCACGGCAATGAGCCCGACCTTCACTACGCGTGGATGTACGCGGCGCTCGGGCGCCCCGAGGGCACGCAGCGCTGGTCGCGTTGGATCGTCGAGAACCGCTATGGCGATGGCCCCGACGGCCTGCCCGGCAACGACGATGCCGGCACGCTGAGTGCCTGGCTCGTGTTCGCGATGAGCGGTTTCTACTCGCTCGCGGGCGCGCCCGATTACCTCGTCGGCAGCCCCGTGCTGACGCGCGTGCAGATGCGTTTGCCGGGGGGCGACTTCGTGATCGAGGCGCCCGATGCGAGCGCGTCGGCGCAATACGTGCGGGGCGCGACGCTCGACGGCGTGCCGCTCTCGCGCGCGCGTGTCACGCATGCGGACGTCGCGGATGGCGCGACGCTCCGGCTCGAGATGAGCGACACACCGGCAGACTGGGGGCGGGAATGAGCGCGCGCACGTTCGCGATCGGCGATATTCACGGGGACGTCGATGCGCTCTTCACGCTGCTCGGGCGGCTCCCCGAGCTGACGTCGGACGATCGGCTCGTCTTCCTCGGTGACTACATCGATCGTGGGCCGCGCTCGGCGGAGGTCGTCGAGTTCGTGCGCCGCGTGCTCCCCGATCAGACGCCCGCCGAGGTCGTCGCGCTGCGCGGAAATCACGAAGATGCATGGCTGCGCGCGGTGTCGAAGGGATTCCCCGAGTTCATCATGCCGCGCGGGAATGGCGCGCTCGAGACGATGCGCAGCTATCGCAGCGAGCGCATTCCCGGCGAAGACGAGATGCCGCGCCCGGACGAATATCAGGCGCTCTTCGCGGGGACCTTCTTCCTGCCCGAGCATCTCGAGTGGTTCGCGTCATTGCCGTATTGGTATGAGGACGAACACGCCATCTACGTGCACGCCGGGCTCCCGCAGCAGAACGGCGTGTTCCTGCACCCGCGCGACGTGGAGAAGAAGGAAATCCTCCTTTGGCTTCGCACGGAGTCGTTCTTCACCGATTACCGCGGCAAGCGCGTCGTCGTCGGACACACCACCACCGATTGCCTCCCGCAGGAGCTCTCGACGTTCACGCCCGGGGATCCGATGGATCTGTGGGCGGGAGAGGCCGTGTGCGCGCTCGACACGGGCTGCGGCAAGGGTGGATTTCTGACTGCGCTCGAGCTCCCGGCGCTGCGTGTCTACGAATCGCGCTGATCGCCTTCGCGCGCGGCGTCGCGTGCGGCTCGTCGCGGCCCTTTCCGCGCTCGGCGTGTGCGCGTTCGCGGGCCGTGCGCCCGCCGACATGGTCGCCGAGCAGCGCGCGCGCCTGCCGCCGCCCGTCGATCCGAGCGTGTGCGGCGACTCCGTCGAGGGCGATTGGCTCTCTCACGACTTCGACACGCGCTGGAACGAGTGGACGCTCTTCACGCTGCATGTGCGCCGCAAACCGGGCAGCGACACCGAGCTGACCGTCGACATCGGCAACCGCAGCTGGGATGGGACGCCCGCGACGCCGGAGCCGCCCGCGCGCTGCACGCCGGGAATCAAGCATTGGAACGTCGTGATGACGGGCACCGGCGTCGCGCACCCCGACGGCCGGATTCAGATCGACGCCACCTCCTATCGCATCGAACACATCTATTGCGAGCGCTGGGCTTCTTACAACCTCGATCACTTCTCTGGCCGCATCGACCCGCAATTGCAGGAGTTCCAGAGCGTCAACAACGATGGGGGCCGTTCGGTGAATCAGCCGACGGTCTTCCGCCGCGTGCGCTGCCTCGAGCCGCCTGCTGCCCCGCACGTCGCCGTCGCACCGCCGCCCTTCTACCCCCAGAGCTGGCAGCGCGGCTGCAGCGTCGGTTGGTGAAGACCCCGCTATACTCGGCCCGCCATGCGCCTCGAAAAGGCCCATGAAGAAAACGCGAAGGCGCGTCAGACTGCGAACATCACGACCATGAATCCGGACCTCGTCACTGCGATCAAGGCAGCATGGGCCGAGCTCGAGGCGCTTGGCGTCGAACACCTCGATGTGTTCGGCTCCGAGGCCCGAGGTGAGGCGACGCCGGAGAGTGACGTCGATGTGATCGTGCATCTGCGCAGACCGTCCCTGCGCGGCCTCGTCGCGGTTCGCGACCGTCTCACAGCGCTGCTCGGTCGACGTGTCGACGTCCTCACGCCCGCTGCCGTCATGCAGCGGCCGCGTCTGCGGGAACGCGTTCTCCGCGAGGCCATTCGTGTGGCGTGACGCGCGCGACGCGGTCGAAGACATGCTCATCGCGGCCCGCGAAGTTCGGGGCTTTGCTGCGGGACTCGACTGCGGTGTGCTCGGCGCCGATCTCCTTCGCCTGCGTGCCATCGAACGCAGCCTTTCGATCCTCGGTGAGGCCGCGAAACGTGTTCCCGAGGATCTCCGGGCGAGGCATCCCGGGGTCCCCTGGAAAGCGATCGCCGGCCTCCGAGATGTGCTCGTTCACGACTACTTCGGTGTCGATCTCGACGTCGTCGACCAGGTGGTGCGAGAGGAGATCCCGTCGCTTCTCGATGGCCTCGAGTCCGTGTTTTCTGCAGAGGGTTGGACGGTCTCAGAGCGTTGAATCGAAAGATCGCGATGGGAATCGGAGGACGACGAATCCCAGCGTCACCCCGCTATACTCGGCCCGCCATGCGTCGACTTCCCACCTGTACTCCCTCGCGTCACGCGTCGCTTCTCTCGATCTCCGCGGCGTTGCTCGGGCTCGCTGCGTGCGGAGGGCCCACCGAGGCGCAGCGCATCCGCATGAATGGCGTGCACGTCGAGGC
>Ga0172372_10008387_pt1 | contig 13627 bp, 12 predicted proteins | sample LakKiv5m_2_FD_114544 | JGI IMG/M metagenome (GOLD analysis project Ga0172372, IMG submission 114544) | Freshwater microbial communities from Kabuno Bay, South-Kivu, Congo - kab_092012_9.5m | ecosystem: Environmental > Aquatic > Freshwater > Lake | place: Democratic Republic of the Congo...
TGCCTGTTTTAAATTTAAAACTTACAACTTTAAATTTTAACTGATTACGGTGGCTATAGTTTAGTGGTAAAACTCCGGTTTGTGGAACCGGTATCGAGAGTCCGATTCTCTCTAGCCACCCCAAGAGAGAATAATTTGAGCAAAAAGCTCTTTTCGCATTGTATCTGTTAGGTTTTTATCCAGTTCTACCCGTTTATATTCGGCTTCTAACGCAGGATATGCTTTTTCTATTGGAACGAACCATTCATTGTGTGTTATATGGAGTTTTTTGTCTTTTAGTGTAAAGTTCTGCCCAAGTGCTGACAGTATCTCTCGCTTCTTATCTAACCCACCAAGAATAAACTCCTTGCGTGCATAACAAGCGAAAGTAAAAGTCTTTTCAGTAAGCTCAAGCCATTTCTCGGCTCGGCTCTCTGTTTCTCGCAGATTTATTTTAAGTCTGGCAATTTTTGCTTTTAGTTCGTCTCCGTCTTTTATAAAAGTTTCGTCATCAATAAGTTCTCGGTATCGCATCTTCGTAAGAGTATCAAGTTCTTTTTGTGTTTCAGAAAGTGCTTTATGTAAGTTTTCATACACTTTGGTCCGTTCTTCAATTTCTTTATCATTGTGTCTGTTTAGAATTTCAAGAGCCCATTGCTGGAATTTTGGAAGTATAGTGCCTCGTTCAAGTTCAATATCAATCTGCTCCTCAAGTTCTTTCAAGTTTATTCTTTCTTGGTTGCACTCAATGTCTTTCTTTTTATGCCCACAGTGATAGTAGATATAATTTTTCAGCTCCCCAGTGCTTTTCACTATTTTCATTTTCTCTGTTGCTGTAATCATCCCACCACAAAGACCGCAAGTAATAACTCCAGTGTAAGCAAACTCGTGTGTTTGTCCTCTTGGTTTGCCTTTTCTTCCAAGAATTACTTGAACTCTGTCATATTCTTCCAAAGTAATCATTGGTTTGTGGTTGCCTTGATAAACTTTTCCAGCCCACGAGAACATTCCTGTGTAGAATATGTTTGTGAACATTTTGTAGATGACGCTGTTTGCTAGTTCAACACCACCATCTTTTTTTGTCTTTGCGGTTAGAAAACCCCATTCGTTATTTGCAATTTCTCTTATCTGCGGAGGAGTATGGTTTCCAGTAAGCATCATATCCCACATTTTTCGGACCAGATGAAATCTTTGTGTGTCTTCAACAATAGTATGTTCAAGTTTATCGTTCAAATATCCTATCGGGGCACGAGAAGGGAGCCACCCTCTGTCTGCTTTTCCAACCATTCCACGCATACTATTTTTCTTTAGGTCTATGATGAACTGGTTTGCCATTCCACTTTCAACACTGAAAAGAAGAACATTATCATCTGGCAGATATTGCCTGTCTATTGTTTGGATTGATTTCAGAGCACCTTGTTGAAGCATCCAACCCAGAGTTCCGCTATCTACGGGATTTCTTGAAAGGCGGTTTATTTGCCAACAGAGAATACCTTGAGCTTCTCCTTTCTCAATTCTTTCAAGCATATTCGTAAAGACGGGACGATTACTTGGCTTCTTTGCCGATTTTGACTCTGTAAGTATTTCTTTAATTGAAATGCCAAGGTCATTCGCTAGTATTTTTAAGCGATTAATTTGGTCCTCAATGGATTGGACTTGTCTATCCTCACTCTCCGATGATTTTCGTGCGTATAGAAAGTATATTATTTTGTTAGTTTCATTTTTCATATCTTTATATATAAAAACCCGAAAGGGACGTTCTGGTTGTTCCAGCTATGCGTGTAATCCCAAAGGATTGCAAGACAGTTGGCAGAACGCCCCTCTCGGGTTCCGTGTTGCAATAAAAAAACTTTGGGACAAACTACACTTACTAACTGGAACAACGTAGATATTATACCATAATTGATTATTAAAGCCATAGTTTTATCTTATACCTAGCTTACTTATCATTTTTATAAGCCCGTCTTCAAACTTTTCGTTTAATCGTATCAAGCGTCTGTGTTTTCTGGTCGGTTTGCCTTTATAATAGAACTTTTTCACATCTTTTTCTGCTCGCTCAATGTCTGGGATAGATATTCCATTCCACCTATATTTTCCACCCTCCATTTGTTTGGCATAAGCTATATCTCCACAGTGTCGGCATCCAAACCACTTTCCGATATTAAAGATTACTCCCACTCTTCGCCCACAAGGTATTCCATTTTTACTTAATGGACAGATAAACCAATATCTTTTCCCTCCATATCGGCAAGGAGTAGTGGTAAGCTCTATGTTGTAATCCATATCACTTTTTTCCCCAGACCATCTATTTGTTTGTGTGTATCTCAAGTTTATATAGGCTCTTTCTTCAGTGGTTCCATAATTATCTTTAGCTACTGAAAAACTTATATTACTTTTATTTTCACTGTAGCCATAACTCCAAGTGATACCTCCTGACCGACGACTATATTCTTTGTTCAGATAGCCGTGTTTTTTTAGCCAGAAGATACTTAAGGCGTTGGATTGTTCTGCGATTGATTTTGACATTTTATTTTTATAAACCAGCCGAAATCATTTGAGATAGACCAGTTATCAGTGATAGTTTTTACGAAACGAACCCATTTTCTTTTTCTCCCGATATTTCAACATCTAATGCAATCGGGGGTGGCACATTTTCACCATTTCTTTTTGCTTGAATACGCTCAAGCTCGTGCAATGCTTTGTATATACTTCTCTCTAGCATAATTTCATAACGAAAGAAGCGGTCTGAATTGGCTGATATACCAAGTTTTTTATCAAAGATACCAAAGGAAAAGACCTCATCTTCTTCAATAGACAAAGCTCTTTTTAGTCTCCAGATACTTGAGATAATCTTATCCACTAAGAGAAGCTCAATCTCTGATGCTGGTGCCAGTTCTGCTCTCATTTTTTTCTCAAGTTCTAGTAATTCGTCTTCATTTTCATCTTTGAATAAAATCTGTTCGGACAGCAGACCGTGCTTTATAGCATTATATTTACTTACTGCTTTGCCTGCTTCAGTCTTCACTCCGCCAAGTTTGCCATTTTCTCGGTTAGCTTCAATTTGTATTTGTGATGTTTCGCTCATAGTTTTGTATAGTTATTTGTATAAAAGTTTTAGAAATCTATTTCATCAGTGGTAATTTCCTCGTCATCTTTTTCCATCTCATCATTTTCAATATCAGTGTTTTTCACCCCACCCTCCGTTTCACTATTTCTTGCTTCGCTGGAAAGTTGATACAAGGAGGAGGGGAAAATCATTATCTTACGCTTGTCGGACGGGTCCTGTTCTTGAATAATAAGCCCCGCCGTTTCAAGCATTGGGAGTATTTGTTGTCGCAGTTGATGGCTGTCTAACATCCTCCCATACACTCTAAAATGCTTATCAAGCACTTCTTGGCGTGATATACCTACTTTCCCCGTTATTTCCTCAAAAGCCTCGTTTCTGCCATCGTTTTTTGTTTTCCACGCTGGCAAGATAACTTCTTTGTATAGGTTATAGATGTATGGCGGGAGGTTCAGTTCTTGGCTTACAGATATTTTATTCCAGAGTTTGAACGCCTCGTTGATATCGTTTTCATTTGCAATAATTGTAGACCCATTTTTTTCTCTCCACCAAACATTTAGAAGGGCAAAAGATTTTATAAGGGAGAGAAGTCTTTTGATGTCTCTCTGGTGGCGAGGTTTAAGTGTTTTGTTTTTATCCAAGAAATCACTCTCAATTTTTTCTGGTAGGACAATGTTAATATCTCTGACGTTTTCTAGTTTGATGGCACGGATGCGTTCTTTGAGCAGTATTCTGTCTGGATTTTCTTCAAGCCAGCTTACAAAACTTTCACTGTCCGCTTCTTTGCGTATTGTGGCACTGATACCTTGCTGTATCTTATCTTGATTGACCTCTGGTGAAAGAAGTAAAAATCTGGTAGCTTCCTGTTCGTCTATACGAAGTCCAGCCGTGCAGAAAATAACTGATGGATAGCCACGCAAGAGTATGTTTTTTGTTTTTGTCCCATTCTTTTGTGTCTTGTCTGTAATTTTTATAGCAATCTCTTTTTTATCGTGAGAGAGAAGTGGGCGTAGTCTGGCGAGTAGTTCATTGTGCGGTTGGTCCAGAAAGATAAGTATCTTGTGGGACAAATCTACTAAGTAGCTGTTTTTATCTTTATCATATTGCCCGACATCGTGAAAGAATGCGGTGGGTGAACAGTAGGCAATTTCCATTACATCACCTTGTGGGAAGAGCCGAGCGATTTCAGTGGGGATATAGCTTTTTCCTGTTGAAGATGGTGCGTTGTAGCTTATATTGAATTGTGAGCTTTCCGTGTATGCAGAAAGTTCGCATAAAAATGTTGCTAGTTTATTCTCGGCATCATATTTGATAGTTAGACCGAGCGTGTCTTGGAGTTGTTCGGAAGTCATCGGGGAGAATTGTGTGAGGTCAATCTTTTCTGGATATGATTTTGCATATTTACCAAATAAGTCATTCACTGACCCGCCAAGTTTTATAAAATAGTCTGTAATGTCTCCTTTTTCTCCGACTTCTTCTGGTAAAGTAATTATGTTTGTCTCGCACCCCCCATTTTCCACCATTTTTGCCACCCGTTCGGACCCCTTCTTTCCAGCTTCGTCATTATCAAAACAGACATAGATTTTATTATCTTTTCTTATTTTCTCCACCCACTCATCCTTGAAGGTCATTGCTCCGTGAGTTGAGGTTATCGCTGGCACACCTTTGGATAGAAGAAGCAATCGGTCCAGTTCTCCTTCACAGATAACTAACTGGTTGTTAAGTTTTGTTAGGGTCTCCCAGTCGTATAATTGTGCTTCGGCTCCCTTTGGGTAGGTGATTTTATCGTTGCCGAAAGTAGGGTCCATTCGGAGTTTGAAAAATACGTAATTGCCGTAAATATCCTTGATGGGGATAGTTATCCAAGGTTTGCGATAAAACTGCCCGTAGCCGAGCTTGTGTTCGTTTATAACGGCATCTGTTAGACCACGCTTATGCAAGTATTCTCGGATGTGTGGAGGTAATGCCTTATGGCATACCTCTACGAGTTCGCTATTAAAAATGTTTGTTTTCTTTGTTGCTGTCTCCGTATCACCGAAATGTTTTGCGAGGGTGATAATATTTCCTTTTTCTCCGCATTTCTTGCAGTCATATTGCCCCGTCTCTACACTGAAATATAAATGGCAGTCATTGTCTTTACTGTCTCGGTCGCAGTCATTAAAAAGACACTTAGTAATAATTTCCTTGCCACTCTCACGAAAGGGAATACCTTTCTCGGTGAGATATTCTTTAATTGTAATTTTTGATAGGTTCATATTTTTTTAAGTTTATTTTCTAATAAGGGGAGCGTGTCTAGACGATGCTTTTGAATACGCTCATATTCTTCTTCAGTCATCGGTTTGTAGACGGCAGACATCAATTGCAAGAGCTTGATACCTTTTTCATAGGCATCTTCTCGGCTGATTTCCATTCCAAACTCGCTTTTATAAAGAGCCTGAAACTTTACAATGTCTTCATCTGACAGAACCATAGAATTATTCGGAATATAATCTATTCTTGAGCATTTTTAGCGTGTCAAAATACTTCCTCGCTTTTAGTTCAAGATTATCTGCCCAGTAAGCATCAACGACCTCATCCATCCCATCTCCACGGCGGAAAATGAATTGAGCTTTGTGCAGATTTTTTCTATCTAACGAGACAAGCGAAAATCCCGCAGTTATAAGTGCGGTCGCAAGCCCTAAGTCAAAACTGAAAAAGAAATTGGTATTGTCTTCCAGTGGAATGATTTCATCCTCTTCTGCTGACAAAAACTTTTTTGTATTTTTGTTTGTCATATTGGTTGGTTAATAAATTATTTGTAAGAGTGTCTTTTGCCGACAACAAAAAAACACACTTCAAGTGTGCTCTTTTATAGATTGTCCCAAGTGAGAGGCAATTGCCCCAATTTTCTAATACAAGCGTTTTATTGTCTTTTCCTTCCAATCAAAGAGGATTTCAGTAGTTCCAGTGATGTCTTTTATCCTTTTATTTACATCATTTTTTGCATCATAAACATACCTCCATAGTTCTTTATCTGGAAGGAAATCGGGATTTTTTGCTTCCATATCGTTGTATATTTTTGACCAGTCTGTTGCCTCATTCACCTTTCTTTTCCATACCGCACGACAGAAATAATGCTCTTTACCGTATTCTGGCAGTGGTATTTCTACTTCATCAACAAAAATTGCTGGTATAGCGTCATCAAACCTCACGACCGAATTCCTGAGAGTTTTTTTAGGTGTTTTTTTGTCTTCGTATTTATGTAAAATCTCCATCTTTTTTACAATATCTTTCTTACTTTCGGGCTTCGCAATTCTTTTTTGAGAGATAAGAGTTGTGATTTCTTCAATCCTTTTTTCTTCATTTGTCATCTCCTTATCTTCTTCTGATAAGTTTAGGATTTTTGTTATATCACTATGAACCTTATACAAAGTTGGTCTAATTGCATCCCAAGAAAGTTTCGGACCCAATCTAATATCCATAATATCTCCGTTGCCGTTCCACTCAATTTCTGCACTATAAAGGTCCGTATTGAAGGGTCTGTATAGAGAAATGTCGTAGTGTTCAAGATTGAGTTTTTCTAACATCTTTTCAATCTTGTCTGACAAGAATAAATAGGCATCGTTTAGGTCTGCTGTTGGTTTTTTGGGGTTCTGACAAAAAATCTCAATCGTGTCCATATAGAGCTGATGAGTATCTCTAATCTTTTTTATCAGTTCTTTATTTTGTTTTAGTTTTTCACTGTCCTGTATTTTTTCAATTTCTTCTTGCTCAATTTCACTAACTGGCGGAGCAGAAATCTCTCCAAGTTCTTCTTGTGAAAACACCTCATACTCTCCATCACCAATTTCTTGTATGTGGAGTTTATCGTATTTCAAATACTTTCCGATTTTTTCGGCAAGTTTTGCTGATTTACTTTCGTCTGCATCAAAGTTGAGAGGATGAAGTAGTGCTGAAATAATCATTGAAATAGTTTTGTGTGCTTCTGGGTCCTTTTTTCGTAATGTTTGTAATACATCTTCAAAGGTATAAAAAGGAGTTTCATCAAAGAAATCTTCAAAATACCCAATCACATTTTTTTGAGTGTATACTGGGTTTTCTTTTACTATTGGCTCGGAGATTTTTCGTATACTCCAATTTGATAGAGCTTTCGTGAACTCATTTGCGACAAGTTCAATCACTTTTTCGCTGTAATCGCTCGCATTTACATCTGGGAGTTTTGGCTCCACAATTTTTGGGTCTATCAGTGGAGTAGTTTCTTCTTTTTCTTCTTCAAAATCACGAGAGACGATTTTTGCTGTCCTATCTGTTGCTCTTATCTCAAGATTTTCATAGGTAAGAACCGCATTTAGTTTTTCAATGAAAGTGTCTCTGAAAGTCGGCTCTGTAAAATTGAGAGGGTGGCAGAACTCCTCAAGTATGTGGAATAATCCTTCCTCTGTTTCTACTCTTGAAAAGGCATCAAGAGTTATTCGCCATTTTGCATAAAGAGATTTATCCGTTGTGATGTTTGCATCTGTAAAAACATTTACTATCTCGTTTGTAGTAAAGTGCTCGGCAATCGTTCTTGCTATTCTTTCTTTTATTTTTACTCCCAGTTTCATAGTAATAGTAATGTTTATCTACAGGACCAATTTTGCTTCAAAAGGCAAAATACTGTAAGATAATGGTATCAAAAGGTAAGTAGAAAATCAATCAATTTTTATGTCAAACGACAACAATAAAAAGCCCCCAGAGGTAGCAAATACGGAGGTCCCAGAACTTCTGACTTTGCAAGAAGCGTGTGATTTGTTGAAGGTCCATCCGAACACGCTCCGCCAGTGGGACAACAATGGCACACTTCCAGCCATCCGCATCGGTGCGAAACGAGTGCGAAGATACCGAAAGGAAGACATTATCAATTATTTGAAGTCCCACTCGTAAGGACAAACTAACAAAGATTACAATTACTATGAAAAATGATTATCAAAAAGTAGAACAAGCAAAGGGTCGTCCACTTCTCCAGTGGGTAGGCAAGAAACCACTTGAGAGTGTGCAGTTTTATCCAGCACAAGAGACAGAAGTATATGGTGATAAAAGTGCAAAAGATTTTAATAAATTATTTTGGGGTGACAATTTGCAAGTGCTCTCACATCTTTTGAAAGAATATCGTGGAGCAATAGATTTGATTTACATTGACCCTCCGTTTGATAGCAAAGCGGATTATGTTCGCAAAGTAAAAATTCGTGGTGAAAAAGTAGATGCCACAGGGCAAGGACTATTTGAAGAAAAGCAATACACAGACATTTGGGAGAAAGATGAGTATTTACAATTTATGTATGAGAGACTTCTTTTAATGAAGGAGTTATTATCAGAAAAAGGAAGTATTTATTTGCATTGTGATTGGCATAAAGACGCACACTTGCGTCTTGTTATGGACGAAGTCTTTGGAGAAGGAAACTTTATGAATGAAATTATTTGGAAATATACTTGGGGTATGCGTGTTGAAAGTTATTGGAATAGGAAACACGATACTTTACTTTTTTATACAAAATCAAACAAGTTTACTTTTAATGCAAATGATGTGTTAGAGGACAGACAGATGAGTGAGGGAACAAAGAGCCGTTTGAAATATAAAGGGGCAATGATAAAGGATGGTAATAAGGGTAGGGGTGATTATGAGCAAGCACTACCAACTGATGTTTGGATAATACCTACTATAAATGTTATGGATAACCAAAGAACAGACTATCCTACTCAAAAACCAGAAGCACTACTTGAGAAGATTATCAAAGCATCTTCAAATGAAGGAGATGTTGTAGCTGATTTTTTTATGGGTTCTGGGACAACTCAAGCCGTTGCACAAAAATTGGGACGGAAATGGATAGGTTGTGATATAAACATCGGAGCAATACAAACAACAACAAGAAGACTTAATGAGGTTATTGCTGGACAACAAAAACAAAAAAATAAGGGTTCTCTCGGTTTCAAAATTCTCAATGTGAACGACTATGATGTTTTCAAAAATGAGATTGAAGCAAAAGAAATCGTTATGGAAATGTATGGAGTGGAAGAAATAAAAAGAACATATTTTGATGGCGTGCTTGATAGGAACTTTGTGAAGGTAATGCCACTCAATCGTGTGCTTAATAAAATGGATATTCGCACACTTATCAAAAGCGTTGGCGACAAGCTGGATGGCTTTACAGTAAAAGCAAAATCAAAAGCGGGCGAAGCGGTCTATGAGGAAGGCGTGCTCGTTATTTGTTCTGGTATGGAGCTTGATGTTTTGGATTTCATAAAAAAGGAAAACAAGACGGGTGTAAAAATAGAGGTCCGAGATATTTTGACCGACAAGAAAAATCTTATTTTTAAGAAGAAGCCCGAGGCAAAAATTGAGGTGAAAGCTAAAGATAAAAAGCTCGCCGTAGAGCTCAAGGATTTCTATTCTCCTATACTTATGCGAAAGCTGGAAATTGAGAATGATAAAGTTTTGAAAAAAGAGCATAGAGCAAAAGTGGAAGATTTCAAACAGATTATTGATAGCGTGGCGATTGATGTGGACTACAACGGCAAACTGTTCAATGCCGAAGTGATGGATTTGCCAGATAAGAAAGAGGTCATCAAAGCCAAGTATTCGTGGGAGTATCCAAAGAAAGGTAAATATACTGTCGCCATCAAGGTCGTGGATGTGCTCGGTGAAGAATACTTTGAGACATTTGAAATAAACACATAATCGTATGGACAGTTTATTTCTACAAAACATCCAGAAGCAAGTTGAAGCGTGGCGTGCTGATGGATACAAAGGGGTCCATAAAGAGACAGAAAACATACTCTCTCATATCAAGAGGGTGTCTTTCTTGCACGGACCGCAGATTGAAGCTCTGGAGACATATATTTTCCTCAAAGAAATCGTTGGCAACAAGCCATCAGTGGAAGTATTCAAACAATCTTTTGATGATGAAAGAGATTTGATACGAGCTCTTGGTCTTTCTGACCGAGAAGCATTTGACCTTGCTTTTGATAAGAAAAAAGAAGAAAAGATACAAGCAATACTTGATGAAAAGTTCGGGACCTCTGACTATGCAAACCAAGTGTATGCACTGACGATGGGTTCGGGTAAAACAATTTTGATGGCAGTGATGATGCTCTATGATTTTGTGCTTTCGTATTATCACAAGGATGATGAACGATTTGCAAAAAACGCAGTGGTGTTTGCTCCCGATACCACAATCATTGAGAGCTTGAAAGAAATCAAAACTTTTGACTATTCTCGGGTGCTTCCAAAGGAATATGAGAACATCATTTTGAATATCAAATATCACTATCTTGAGAGCACTGATACTGCACTTGCCCCCGTTGGCAATTACAATGTTATCGTTTCAAACTCGCAGAAGATTATTTTGAAAACAAAGAGTGATGAAAATAAGAGCAGTTCTGCTCGGCTCTTTGGTGATAAAAATGAACTCGGCAAAAGAGAGGTTGAGAATATGCGTTTGCAAGCTATCAGACAGCTCGGTTCACTCCAGATATTCGTAGACGAAGCTCATCACTCATACGGCAAAACATTGGAAGGAACCTTGAAGAAAACACGCCAGACGATTGATTATCTTCACAAACATACTCCACTTATCTCGGTGGTGAACCTCACTGGAACTCCGTATGTAAACAACAAGATGATTGCCGATGTGGTGTATCACTTTGGGTTGAAGCAAGGTATTGAAAAAGGAATACTCAAGAAAGTGAAGATTTTTGACTATGGTGTTGTGCGGTCCCAGAAGTTTATTGAAGAAGTTGTTGATGTATTCGTTTCTGAATATGACACAAAACGGCTTGAAGGACGATTGCCGAAGATTGCTTTTTACGCTTCAAGTATCAGTGATTTGCAAAATGATTTGAAGCCAAAGATGGAGCGTATTCTTTCGGAGCGTGGTATTTCCCCAGATACAATTCTTGAATATCACACTGAAGCAGAAGAAAATGCTGATGATTTCAAGGCACTTGATACCGCAGACAGTAAGAAGCAATTTATCTTGCTGGTCGGTAAAGGGACCGAAGGTTGGAACTGTCGCTCTCTTGTCTCTGTGGCACTCTACAAGAAGCCAAAGAGCACGATTTTAGTACTTCAATCTACCACACGATGTCTTCGTTCTATTGGAGACAATTCTACTCGGGCAAGTATCTTTCTCTCAAAAGAGACGGCTACTATCTTGGACAAAGAGCTTCGCAATAACTTTGCATCAAGCATCAGTGAATTGAACGCTCAAGACCAAAAGATGGTTGAGCACACACTTCAAGTTGAGAAGCGAAAATCAATCAAAGTGAAAAAGGTTTTGAAAGAGATTTTGGCGGTGCAAGAAGCGAACGCTGAAAGCATCAAGATTGATTGGAAGAAATGGAAGCCAGAGCAATATCAGTCATTTGTGAGTGAAGGAAGTATCTCTCTATCCGAAGATGGTGAAGCGGTATACAAAGAAGCTCGTGCGGTCCGAAAGCTGGATGATACAAGTGATTTCACTTTCTATGAAATAGCAGAAATCATCAATCGGTATACGCATCTTCCTTGTCTCACTATTGAAAGTATTATCACGGGAAGCGGTAAGAAGCGTGATGCTTTTGTTGAAATGGTAAACGAGAACTTTGCTCTTGTGCCTTTCGTGATACAAGAAATCCTCCGCAGTGCATACAAATATGAAGAAAAGACAGATATTGTTGAAGAAGAAATTGAACTGACAAAACTCTTTCCGTTCAAAATCAGTGTCCAGCAAGGAAGAAATACTCTTGTCGTATACAAGGAAGAAGAAGCTTTGGAAGGAAGAAAAGGTCGTCTCGGTTTTCATATCAATCCATACGCTTTTGATAGTGGAGATGAAAAGGACCTTTTCCGATACCTCCGAGATGTGCTTGATAAAGATGAAAGTATCAAGGATGTCTATTTTACTGGTGCTCGTGTATGTGCAGACCCAAGCAGGACTGATTTCTATTTTGAATACTGGAGCCCAGAGCAAAAGCGAGTTGCACGATACTTTCCAGATTTTCTTATTGAGACAACAAAACGCTTTATTGTAGTTGAAGCAAAAGGAAGTGATGAAAAATCAGAGTATGAGACAAACAAAAAGTCATACAAAGGCAAGATTGAAAACCTCACAAACGAGATTTTGGCAAAAGAGATTGGCTTCAATGAGTTCCAGAGTGTAAACAAGAACTTTGAGTATCACATCATCTTTGATGCTTCACTCCAGCGTGAACAGCTCCGATTGCTTGAAGAACTCAAGAAAAGGTAATGGTTCACATCACTCCCGAAACTGTCGCCAGTTTCAAAAAGATGTTCAAAGAGCAATACGGGGTTGAGTATTCTGATAGTGAAGCGTGGGAAGCTACTCACAATCTGCTCGGAGCTTTTGATTGGCTACTCAAACAAGATATGAAGCAAAACCCACATCTTTACAAGAAAGCAAATAGTGATGAGCAAGGTGGGGTAAAAAAATATGAGTGATTATTTATCAATATATACAGATGGGTCTTCTGCTCCAAAACCAAGAAAAGGTGGGATTGGTATGCGTTTTATATTTCCAGATGGTGAAATAAAAGATTTTACACCCTATGGATATAAAGGTGCGACAAATAATATGATGGAACTACAAGCTCCGATTTTGGCACTAAAGGAAGTGGTAAAAATGGAAGATTTGAAGGGTGCAGGATGTATTGTTATATATACTGACTCCCAATATGTTGTTAGCCATTACAAGACAGCGATGTTTACTTGGTCAAAGACAAAATGGTTGAAAGCAAACGGTGAACCAGTTGCAAATACTGAACAATGGAAGGGGTTGCTTCGTTTAATGAAAAGAATAGGACAAACATTTCGTGTGTATGTTGATTTTGAAAAAGTAAAAGGTCATTCTGGAGATGAACACAATGAAGCTGTTGATAAAATGGCAAAACAATCAAGAAAAGGAACATTGAGAAGTGAGCTGTCTATCGTAAATGTCCGTAGAAAAACAACAGATAAAAAAACACTTCGTGGAAGCGTCATTGGTGAAGGTCAAAGATTGAGGATAAAGATTGTTAGTTCCGAGTGGGTAAAATCTCATAAAGAATATAAGTATAGATTTGAAGTGTTATCAAAGAAAAGTAAATACTTTGGCAATATAGATTTTGTTTGGCATAAAGACAATATGAGAGCTGGGCATATTTTTGATGTTGTTTTGATGAAAGGGTTGGAGTATTGTCGTATAAAGAAAATAATAAAAGAGATAAAATAAAACTATGGATGAAGAACTAGAAATTGAAAAAGGTCCAGATGAAGAAATCAAACAGTTGATGGACGATTATGATATTGATGAGGATACTGCAGAAAAAGCCCAAGAACTTATTGACGAAGGACTTGATGAGGAGGATGCTATTGAGTTAGCTGATGAGATATAGTGAAATCAAAGGTGGGTATATATATTGTTGCATCATTTTTTCTCTCAAATACAGTTCTGACTTCCTCTACGACGGCACCCCATATTAAAAACCCGCTTTGGCGGGTTTTTAATATGGGGTGGCTAAGCGAGCCTGAATGACTCGCGTGAGAGAATCGGAAAGGTTCTTCCATATTTTTGAGAATGTACTCATTCGAAA
>Ga0172372_10008390_pt1 | contig 13624 bp, 33 predicted proteins | sample LakKiv5m_2_FD_114544 | JGI IMG/M metagenome (GOLD analysis project Ga0172372, IMG submission 114544) | Freshwater microbial communities from Kabuno Bay, South-Kivu, Congo - kab_092012_9.5m | ecosystem: Environmental > Aquatic > Freshwater > Lake | place: Democratic Republic of the Congo...
ATTGATGGAATTACTTACTACAACTCAGGAGATTGGGTAGAAAACTTTTCTGCTCTTGTATTGACATACGACAACAATTGGGAACTAATTACCTTGAATTGAAATGAAGGTCTATTGTGTCCGAAGTGAATGAACTTGGTGGATAATCATAACACCTCAGTAAGAATCCTCCATTCCTTTAACATGTTTCCATCGAATGTAACCTCAACTGGTTTACCCCTTAAACTATCCACACTATCAACCTTTGACTCCTTTAATAGTTTGGATATAAACCTCATGGTTTCATCATAACTTTTACTTCTATCTTCCTCACTCCATTTAGAGTATTCATTATGTTTAATCAGCTCAGCGTCCCAATTTCCTTTGAAATCTCCAACACCCCATCCATCACCTGATAGTGTTATGGATAAACCCAACATACATTCTTGGTATCCACCATGACCAAAAGATACCCGTTCAATCTTTCCTAATTTCTTTTCCATTTATTCTTTTTTGGTGTTCTCATATATCTTCCCTAGAAGTATTATAATTACGAATAGTAAAATTAATTCCATATTATGGGTTTTCAGATTCTTGATTTGATTTATTCCCCTGGTATTCAGATTTGTAATAACCATCACAATCTGAGTAGTCAGCAAGTATATTACCATTCCTCCCCAAGAAATTACCATTATGCCATGCATCTTTTATCTGCTCCTTCTCCATTTGTTTGGCTTGTTCAAAATGACCTTCTCTTACTAATCTTTCATAGATTGGTGCTGTTATCTTATTTTTAATTGATTGCTCTAACCATTCTACTGCTGTTTGTTGTGCCATATTATTTGTTTGTTAAATTTGAACTCATATCAAACCCAAAAAATCTTCAAGTTCTTCATTAGGATAAAAATCTTCCCAAACCCGTTCTTCGTTTAGTATATAGTAACCACTACCCTTACTATCTTCCCATTTTCTTATATGATATTCTTTTCCAGTTTCGTCTATCACAACTAACTGTTGGGTGATTGATTCGTATATAACCCTCGGTCTTTCTTTTATTTCGTAAATCATATTATTTGTTTCTGTTTTTATAAAACCAATAAGAATGAATCACAATGATGGATGCGTTTACCACAATTTGGGGCATCAAATTTAAACCAATACCATATATCAACCATATAAAGGCTCCCAAGGCGTTTACCATCCTTAATTTGATTATATTATCTATTAAGAATGACCCAAGGACAACCGCGGTTCCAATATACCCCATGATATCCCAATTCATTGTTATCTTTTAAATTTAATTTTTTAACCAACCCTTTTCATCCCTCTCCTTTACAAGTCTTGCACATTCCTCATACCTCTCCAAAGAGATATTAAGATTAATCACTTCCTCGTACTCATCCCACGTCGGAGGTTTTAAATCATTGAACATGTTGTTCTTCTCATAAACTTGAACAACCTCAATCTCAAGTCTCATTTCTTCCCTTGTCTTTGTCATAGTATATACAATTTTAGATTCGACCCTTTAAGTAGGTATAATAATCAATTGCATAAGATTCGTCACAGAACCTCGCAATAATCTCACCATTCACATATACCCTCCACTCCTTGTTTCCATTAACTGTTGCCGGCATTATTAATAAATCTTTCATTAGAATAAATAAAAAAATGTTCCCTTTGACCAATAATCACCCCATTCATAATCATCCAAATCAGTATTATCGTACTTTAAAGCGGTAATAACCTCAATCTCCTCATGAATATCCACCAACTTATAAGTTAACTTGGATATGTCAAACTCCCCCTCAATTGGTAAATTGTATTCCTTAAAGGTTCCCTTGACATAATGCTCAATAACAAGAACATCCCCCTTATCAATGTATTTGTAATCCCCAGAGGTTTCACCCTCATTTATCATATCATCCTCGCTCGATGCCCATACCAAGGTCTCACCATCATATACCGCAATGTGACAACTATCACCCGTATATGAACCTGTATATGATTCATCAGCATAATCCCATGAATCAACCCCCAAAATCTCATTTAACTTGTCAAAGTCCATGTCCACATCATCATCACCCACCCCGAGTTCACGAAGTTGCTCCTTTTGATGCTCTGTTACCGGATGGACAAATACATCCGCCCCACGACCCCCCAAAATGATTTTATAATTCTTCATTTGTTTATCTGTAAAGTGAAACATAAATCAAATACAAAGATAATATTAACATACCTAAAAACATGCAAAATATCACCCAATTAAATAAACCAACATAAATCAATAACGGAGATAATACCAAACCAAAAGCAAAACACGCCAATCGATTGATTCTGTTTTCCCATTTATCCATTTCCCTAAATCTTAATTGTGCAACATACCTCTTTCTTTGATTTCTTCTTCTTTAAATCATCCACTCGACACATGGCATCATCTAACGAAGAAAAAACTGCGGGGAAACCAGCGCGATAAATCTCCCCATTTATCCATAAAAATCCAAATACCTTGACATGAGCCTCATACCAACTATGACCCGTTGATGTCTTTGTCTTCGGAATTGTAACCTTTACGATTCTTACTTTCATCTTAATTTATTTTTTTTTCTTTCCTCAGCCTCAAATTTCATTCTTAACATCTGTTCATTGTGTTCCTCAACCCAAAAATCGATGTCATCCTCCCATACACCCGTTAACTTTGGATATAAGTGTTCCATTTGCTCTTTATACAAATAATTGTAAGAAAGTTTGGCTTGGGCAACAAGTTTTTCCGTGAATTGCATAGTATTAAAGTTTAAAATTCTTCATTTAGTTCAAGTAACTCATCAGGATAATCTAAATTGTTAATCATTACCACATAAAAATGAATACACTCACGATTGGTGGAATCGGCATTTCCATACGTGCCGGTTAGATTATTACTAACCACAGCTGAAGCAAATGAACCACCCTTGTAACCAACACCCCACTTTGTACACATAATACTTGTGGCAATATTGATAACGTGATTTAACGAATCCATATTCCATGAAATATTCATTGGAATTAGTTTGATGTTCTTGTGTAGATAAGCACTGACATGTTTACGTACAATCCTCACCTCTTCACTTGACTTAACTTTATTCTGTATTGTATTCATATTAAAATTTTAGATACTCCAACTCTTTTTGCACCTGAACCCAAAAAACATATTCTTGACCATAATTTTTAGTGTCATAATACAAATTCTTAATTCGTCCTCGCACTTCTAATGATGACAAATTAATTGAACTACTCCAAGAGTTTTCTTTTTTGAAGTGTTTCAAAATAAGTTTGTTGGCCATTTCGAATGGTGTGATTGAACTCATATCCAAATTTAGATATTATTTTGGATATTTCAAAAAATTACAAAGAAAAACTTTCTCCGCACCCGCAAGTTCTACTTGCATTGGGGTTTTCCCATTGGAAACCCTTACCATTTAAACCATCAGTATAGTTTAATTCTGTTCCAAATAGATAAAGTATTGATTTTCTGTCAATTACGACACGTAAACCATCGGGAAGTTCCACGATTTCGTCGGTGGGTTCGGTCTGGTCATCAAAGTCCATGACATAGGACAGACCACTACACCCACCACCTTTAACCCCAACCCTTAAAAAATGGGTCTCCGTGGTTAACCCCCCTGAACTCAGTAAATCCAATAAGTGTCCTTTCGCCTTATCTGATATTGTTATCATTTCTTCGGATATTCAAATATTCGATAAAATAGTGCTGTTCACTCATTAAACTATCAATGATTGCACTTGATTGTAATATCTCTTCTTCCTTTTCTTGTAAATCATATGTCTTTTCTCTTAACTCTGTGATGAGAAAACATGAAATGAAAGTGATGACAATTGAATATATAACTAATGCTTTCTTTAACACTATTGTCTTGATTTATTTTTCACACTTATTCTCCCAACTCTTTTACGATTGAGGGCCTGCGCTCTGTTCCATTCTTTTTTATCATAGGTTACAGTAACTTTATTTCCGTGTACCCATATCTTTTTTGGTCTTGGAACGAATCTTAATTCGAAGGGTTGTTTAACACCGGGTTTTGGATGTGGTGGGCCTTGTAAATGATTTAAGTATTCCTTTTCCATGGTCTGAGCATTTAGATTTAGACCAATTAACAAAAGAAAAACCATGGTTAATGAGGTTTTCATGATATCTATTTAATATAAATATCATTCTTTTTCACGATTTAAGTACTCTATAACCTCGTCGTAAGTAAGTAATCCCCTTCGAATAACCTCACCAAAAATCAACTTCCTTCCAATAGAAACCGCTTGACTATTAATTGGTCTAACCGTTTCACAATAAAAAAGAGCCATCAATCTCTCATCAGATAACTCTCTTAAATTAGTACTCATTGTTTACTCTTTGATGATTAAAATCTCGTGAGATTCCTTTGAGTTCACAAGTCCCTCACGTTTTCTGTTTTCACCAATTCTCTTTTCCCCATTACCCATGGAATAGTTCCAAGACGGAAACTCCAATCTAAAGTCTTTATACCAGTCCCTAATTGTTTCGCAGTTGTTATAAGACATAATAAACTTTCCCTTGTGACTCTTTAATAGGTCTCTAAGTTTCTCATGTTCAAAACCATCATGGTGAACTGGTATGTTCTTCATTGGGTATATTGCCGAGTGCATCTTGTTGTCAGAATCCTTTCCCATAAAATATGGTGGGTCCAAGTAAAGATACTCATTAGGATTGTTTTCAATCACATTTGTAAAGTCAGATTCACCAACACGTAAAAGTGTTCCATCGAACTTGGATATGTCATCAATCATCTTGTTCCATTTAGTTGGATTAAGGTATACAGAGGATGGCCAACCCAAGTATCCGGGACCATAGGATGTGTTATGATTGAAATAATAATACGATGCAACCTCAACATCCGTTAACTCCAATGGTTGTTCTCTTTTATAGAAATCAGTCTTCCATCCACTCAACATTTCTTGGGTATAATCCCACCTAACCAACTTCTCCTTAATGATTTTATAATTTTCTTCGGTTGGTTCGATTGTTCTTAAAAATTCTACAAATCCTTTGTTGTTGTTTATAATTTGATTCCAAAACTTAACAAGTGGTCTGAAAATATCATATGATTCAACTTGTATACCTAAGTTGGTTAAGTGAACTTCAATTGAACCTCCACCCATGAATGGTGAAACAACCTTTGTTACGTCTTTTGGGAAATAGGGAATAATATGTTTTATCGCTCGGGTCTTTCCGCCCGCGTATCTAATCGGAGTTTTGTTGATATGTTTCTTCGACATTAATTTTAAAATTATTAATAATATCTATTATTACTTTGCTTTTGCCGTGCATTAATAGTGCATTTCCTTTATCACTTCTTGTCTCTATATCAAACAGAGATATTGGTTTCTTTTTAATAAGAATACGAGATACTATTTTTACTTTGTCTTTGGTTGTATAGAAGCTTATGTTATCACATAGAACATTGATTAGGTCAATGTATTTTATTCGATAATATATTCCGCTATCACAATCTTTGACAATTAAATATGGTACCTCCTCATCTTTTCTGAAGAAATAGTTTAACAAATCAAATCTTGAATCCCTATTATCAAGGTGACTTATGATTGAATTTGCAATATCCCTTCTAATAGTATAATATACGGAATTTTTTTCAAAAGACGAAATGTAATTACCGAAAAGTAATTGGAATCTTTCGGGTAGTTTGTTTAATACATGCATGCCCCATTGGATTTTCTTTCCTCCCTTAACAGATGCAAACACGTTACCATCCTTAATTAAATCTGTTTTATTTACACCGGGAACCACCTCACAACCGAACATTTCAAAGAACCTTTCCATCATATGACCATCGTTCTTTTTTGTTGCAGCCTTTTCACTATCCATTCCATGTAATCTGATGATTTTGTTTTTAATCTTCAGCTCCTTGCAAACAGAATTATAATAAGACCATCGAAGTTCTTCATCGGCATCATCCCTAAAAATAAATGTAAGTGGATTGACAACTAATTTATTCACCAATCCCCTACGTAGATTATACTTTTTTAAAATCTGAACCAAGTGGTTCTGCATTTCTACTTCTTTCATTTGATATCACTTAAAATATATTCGTAACGTTTTTCTGCTGAACTCCTCGAATCACTCAGCTTTGTTACGTATTCATCTATTTTATTTACATCCCATTCAATCTTTTTGTTTTTAAGAATGTGTAAAAGAAAAAACAAGTTAGATTGATAGGCGAAGGTTGAACAAATCTTTTGGTCTTTAGTACATATGATTGCATACCATTTATCAAACAAAGATGTACAATTTGAAAATCTGTTCATATCGATGTTTGAACTCACAAAGGTTAGCATTGATGGGGAACTGGTGTTTGCACTTCCCTGAACCACTCCATCATAGAATCCACACACCTTAAACATTTTAATTATATTTCCGTATAGTATTCTCTCAACCGCATCACTCTTCTTCTTTACTCCATACAATCGAATAAAATTCTCGTTGTTTACAAACGTTTCTTTTATGCCTGTATTGAATTCGTTGTGTTGTCCCCACAATGTTTCGGCTGTGGTTACAGTTCTTGACCCATTTGTTTTTCCAAACTTGCGAATTAAATCCTCTCTTGTTGCGTTGTGGTATATGAATACAATAATCTTTGTATTCATAAATTCCTCAAGTTTACCTTCTAATTCATCTTTAAAGTGTGACTCATCCACCTCTTGAATGGCAATGATTCTGTGCTGTCCATCTTCCACTGTGTGAATTCTATCTTGTTCTAAATAAAAATTAAAGAACTCTTCGTCTTCGCTTCCTTCACACTTCTTTTTACATGATGCAATGTCGGCAAATTTTAATGGGACATCAGTCATGTCACCATTCAAAACAGACTGAATGAATGTTTTAACGTGGTTTCTACCCAATTTAAGTGGTCGTTGGTGTGGTAGAATTTCTAATTTACCATCGTCACAATACTCTTTTAGTTTTCTAATGGTCCAAAATTCATGTTCAAATCTAAATTCATTCATTATAGTTGTCGGTTAATATTTACTTCTTCCTCTTTTATATCTTTCTAAATCAGCAAAACTACCTGATTCGGATTTATTTTTACACTTTCTTATTACTTTAAAGATTTCTTTGATGTCAGTAAGTTCGGTTCCGTTGTTTCTAAACGCAATGGTAAACTTATGTTCTGAATGTAACTTGTCAGTAACCTTTACACCATTTACTGAATCAAGATAAATCCACGGAGCATTACCAAACATTTCAAGTTCAATATCTAAACGTTTTAATCTACGAACTAACACATGAAGTGCATCATTATCAATGTTTTTTGTTTGATTTAATGACATATTATTTCCCTTTTAAATCTTTTTCTGAAATTGTAATTTCGTTATCACCAACAAACGCCCCAACAATTTTGGAGACCTCTTTGTTTTCGCTCCACACCAATGAGTGTTCTGATTCAGGGTTGTATTCACCATAAACCAAATAAACAACAATGGTGTTGGGTGTTAGTGTAAGAAACCCATGCGCCTTGTCGTCAGGGATATAAACAGCATAACCTGATGTTACTCTTTCAAATTCGACATCACTGGTTTTTAAATCAACAGCAAAGTCAACAATTTCTCCCTGAACTACTTTAATGTATTTTCTTTGTGGTGGATTGGTTTGATAATGAAGACCTCTAAATGTAAAAGGTTTTTCATTCACACTAATAGAACATTGTGTCCATTCCATATCCATTGCTCTTAATCCAATAGGAGCATAACAACCCCTATGGTCAAAGAATGTTGGGTGTAGAATCATATCCATTTACTAAAGATTAGTGCAATAACAATTATTAGTATTATACCTATGATTGAAAAGTAAGCAACACTTTCACTAAACTGCACTTGGTCTCTTCTCTTTCCTTGATAATCGAAGTTGTCTTTGTCTTGTTGCATGTTGTTCGGTTTTAATATTCATACACAATAATAACAATAATATTTCAGATATCCAAAAAATTATTTAAAAAGTAAAATAGTATAAATTTAATACTTGGTCATTGCCATCCATTTACCAATGACACTACCCATAACATAAAAAGGAATGACCCATAGGTCACCAACAAACAATCTATCCAAAGAATAGTAAACAGCAGCTAATGAAACCAAATTTATCCAAATGGAATTAAGTAACAAAGGTCTCAATCTGTTTTCATATGTGAATCTAATTTCTAATACTTTGAATATGTTAAATAAAACTTGGAATATAAAAATTACTATATAATACTTCATTCATTTATTTTATATATCTACACTAATCTCCTGTGTTTCTTTTACTTCTTGAGAATAATTTTTAATCACTATTGTCTTTGTCCCTTCACCAACCGGTAGATTGATAAACTCAGAATTCTCATTACGTTCACCATCAGGATAGAAGTTTCTCCATACAATTGCCTCTCCTTTGATTGACTTAAATTTAATATCAAGTTTGGTAAACTCTAACTCCCCTCCTTCTAAAATGTTATCCATAAAAACAATAATGGTCCAAGAACCATATTCATTCATGATATCACCTTCTCTCTCATTGTATTTTATAATTTCAACAACATCACTATCCTTTCTTTCAACTCCTGTTGCAATATCAAATCTATTTTCAACAAGAGTGAGAAATTCATCTGGGTCGTTCATTAAACTATCACACTCATCATAAGTGAGGAAGTCGGGTATACGATACATCTCAATTAGATTACTATCAAAACGATAAGCATTTGGATTATCACACAACCTAAGATTCAAAGGATAAATAGATTTGTCTGAACTTTTTGACAAATCAGGTTGGGTGTATTGTCTTTGCCAAATCATTGATTTGACAGGTTCAATATCTAATTCGTTTTTGATTAAAGTGTAATTGAATCCGTGATTTAGTAAAATGTTAAATACAGATTCTCTATCGAAACCATTTACTATGTTGGTCCATATCCATAGTTTCCACTCGGGTGGAAATTGATTGTATATCATATATCATTAGTTATCAAACCAGAATATTACTCTAAACATATTCTCTTTTATTGTGTATCTTTTTTCATCATCGGATACAATCCAAAATTCCTCTTTGAATCTGACACCCATTTTTTCAATAAACAAACTCAGATTGTCAACAATATCTTCGTTATCAGAATTCTTATAAAGATAATCTTTCAACTCTTTTAATGTATAATAAGATGGTGTATGAATCATATCACCCCTTTCATACTCTTTCCTTGTTGCTTCGGTAACGTCTTCAGGTAATCCCCTTGGGTCATCAATTGGGTCCATTGAACCTCTGACTTCGGCTAAGATGGAAAACAAATCATAGTTCCTTCCAAAATAGAAAGGTGCGTGTTCATATTCCCTCTCCGAACCATCACTTCCAAAATGCGGATTCAGTTGCCAATAATCAACGTTAACCCATTTACTTCCATCGTTAAAGGCGACGTACTTTTCTAAGTAAACATGTATATCACATCCCATAGTCAAAATATAAGAAAAAAATTTGAATGTCCAAAATTTTAATAAAAAAAAATCCCCATTGTGGGGATAACTTAAACTGATGCTTTACCTGATTTAATCATGTATTCAATTCGTTTTTCTTCTACGAACTTTAAAAAACGATGGAATCTTCTCAGGTGTACCAATAATCTTTTGAATCTCATATTAAAATAATGATTTTAAATTTTCTTTTTCTATTGTTTGTTTTATTGCACTGATATATCCGTCACCCGATTCCGCATAGGTCTTAGATAAATATTGAAAATATTCCCTTTCGGACTTTATATCTGACAGATAACGACATTGATAAAAAGCATAATCATATAATGATTCTCTCCAATTATCATATAAAGCGTGCCCATACTGACTGCCCAAAGCGGTATTAATTCTTATTGTTGCTTTTTTCATACCAAAGAGATTATGATTCTCTTTGAAAATACGACTACTGAAATTACCCGTCTCAATTATAGATTGAGCCATGACGATATGTGGATACTTTACATTCAATCTTTTTAATTCATCCACCAATCTGTCTCTGTTGAATTTATTCTTTTCACCATCTAAACTAATGACCAGTAATTCCTTTTCGTATTGGTCAAGTGAAGAAAATCTTTGGAATCTCCCGAGAAGAAACGATGCGAACATTAAAACAATAACAACCGACAACGCGATTTTCGTTTTTCTCCAATCTTTCTTCCAAACTAACGAATTATTATCAAATTTATAAAACATATAATATAATTTAAACGTTAAACAAATTGTGTTCCGATTTTACTGGTTCCTTTTTAAATAATGTAACTCGTAAAATTCTTTGGTCATTAGATGACCATTGAGAAACTTGCTGTTCTCAACCGCTTCTTGAAATGAGGTAAAGTAGTAGACAGATTTTTCTGTTACTATTACCCAATTCTTAACATTGACTAAGTTGGGTTTTTGGTCAAACATAGTTTAAGTTCGTTATGTTAAGTTCAAAACAAACTTATGCAATAAAACTCAAATATCCAAAAATATTCTAAAAAAAATTTGAATTTATTTAGAATTTAGTTTTTCTATGAGTCTTTCTCTGACCTTATCACTAATAGGGATTGAATTTCCGTCTTCATCTACACGAACAAATGTTATGTTGGTAGATAAGATTACCTCCTCATCATGGGTATAAACATTAAATGAGCGAGCTTCTAAATATAAAGTAATTGATGTGGTTCCGATTTTTGATACGTCACCATAAATTTTTAATAATGCCCCTTCTCTTGCGGGTTTTTTAAATACACACTTATCTATACATATAGTAACCATTCTTCTATTGTGACAAACCTCCATGGCATACGCGGCACCCGAAGCGTCAATCCATGCCATGAGTTTACCACCAAATAAATTCCCATGAAATCCCAAGTCGGATTTCTTAATTGGGTGCATATTAATTAAATTCAATCTATTGAATATTATCGTTTACCGAAATTAAGCCTCTTCAATAAAATATCACGAATAGATTTAATATCCGAAAAGTTTTTTATGTTATTTTTTTTGAACATTTCAATTGTGATAACTTGTTTTTCAAAGTTACCCTTCTTCTCCAATTGTGTGAATGAATTTTCAATTGCTTTGTCAATCCAATTCTTTTTCATGTTTTTTAGTTTAATTAAAACAAATAAAGTTTAGCACCAAAAGTGAAATGGTTTTTAGATTCTCCATACAATTCTTGAAATGAATGTAAAGATAGGTAAAATGGTTCTGTAACTCTGAAGTCCGTACCGATTTTAACAACCATACCTTTAAATTCTTTGTTAATTGATGGCCCAATTCCACCTATTAGTAACAATTTATTTATTTTTTTGTTACGATATACATAATTTAGGGTATAAAAATAATCTGCGGGTTTACTATTCAACACAAACCTCTCATTCTGAACAATATACATACCTGCGGATATTGGAAAATAACCAAATTCTATTGACGGGATTGAGTTGTGTGAACTAAATGAATAACCAATAGAATAAAAAGAATTGCAATTCCTTGGTCCATATGCCAAAGAATGGTTAAACAATCGAGGACCAATCCCCGGATTTAGTTGCCCAAATACCGGAGATTGATACAAGAAAAATATAACTAAAATAAATCTTTTTACTTTTTCCATTGTTCTATGCCGAGCTTGTCAAAAATCATATTTGCTCTTGTTCTGAAAGATACTTCAGTTTCATAAACATCAATGAACTTCCTCTCATTGTGAATTGCAGTTGTGTGGTCCCTATTACCTAACATGTGACCAATACGAACATACGTACAACCAAGCTTTCTTCTCAAGACATAAGCAATAACCAAACGAACATCAACCAATTCTCTTGTTCGTCTTTTTGAAACCATCTCTTCATGTGTTATTCCGAATTTTTCGAGGATTATCTTTATTATTTGTAAATCTTCCATCCTGTCTTTTAAAGGTTTCAAATATGGATGTTTGGTTAAATCCAACATCTCTAATTTTAACCCGGGATAAATGTAGGGACTTATTTTATCGGACATTAAGATAGTTCTTGAATCTTGATAAGGTATTCGTTTACTTCGGGAACACTAAGATATCCAATTACATCATTCGTAATCGGTGTATCATAGGTTACATGTCCCTCAGAATCTAATACCGCCAATTCATACAGACCATTATTACCACCATATGTGTATGGTCCTTTAACTACCGAAGCTCCGTACCCGTTTTCAAATTGAATCCGTGCAAAAACCCCCATGTCATAAGGTTTGTCCTCAAAAATTAAATCTTCAAATGTTTTCATTAGTTTACTATTTTACGTACATAATAAATGTGTCCTGAATCTGTGTTTGCATTTAACAAACCAACCATTTTATTTACTTCATCCTCATTTTCGAACTCCTCCACTTCTCCTTGTGAATCGTTCATGATTACGTGAACGTAATGGGGTTCTCCATCCCCATGAAGTTTGTCAGTAACCATTTTTTTTACAATAACGTATCGTGCCATTTCTAGATTGATAAATATAATCGATTGTGGTTATAAAGAGCAACGGGGTTGTTCTCAGCAATTTGTCCGTACTTACTCATTACGTGTTTATATGCCGATTCTTGTGGTTCGTTGATTACCTCTGATAGTATATTACAAAATCCAAAGTTAGATTCATCCACCACATCTTGTTTTGTACCGGGTAAACCACAATAGTATGCTTCACCAACTTCCGATATAAACATACCTGAGTAAAATCCTTTTAATTCGTGATGGTTAACAAACCTATCGGCATTACACCATATAAATACAGAATTGTTTTTCTTTTTAAGGGTTGGGACCATTGTTTGGTCGATTATAAAACCACTTGCATCTTTGAACATACCCACCGAAAATAAACCACCAGGTGAACCATGACCCATCATCATAACTCGGTCATGTTCTTCAATTAACTTTTTTATCTTGTGTTTAGTAACTCCGCCAGTTATCACGGTCTTGTTAGGTATCGGATTGTATACGATGTCCAAAAAGGCGGTTGATTTGTCTTTTGGGTGAATTACTAGTGTTTTCATACCACAAAGATATACACAAGTTTTTAATATTCCAAAAAATATTTAAAATATTTTTATATAAAACTATAAAAATTATATTAACTTATACCTAAAACTACTCGGGGTATTAATCTCTCATTTAGGTTTAGTAATTTTTTCTTAGAAGTTCAACAACGTCCCATGCATCTTCAAGTGCGTTGTGGGTAACAATTCCCTCAATATTTGCACGTTCTTTACATTTAGTAAGTGAAGGAAGTGCATTATCTTCTGACCAATCAACAAATAAGATTGACGGGTCAATAACTCTCTGACGAGTTCTAATTAGTTTTTTCCACCATGGTAAATCTTCCAAGAACAATTTATCAAATGTTCCAAAGTTTTTACCGGCAACGTTTAATGTGATTGGTGGGGTGTTACCATTAAAGACGGGGAAAGTGAAACCGTCAATAACTCTCACGTGTCTTAGTTGTTCTACGTGCATCATGTAACCATTCGCCCAAAGAAAGTCATAGAATTTCTGAACGACATTATCCTCATCACAAAAGATGTATCCACTCTCTTCTTCCAAACGTTTCTTCGTTTCACCATCACC
>Ga0172372_10008391_pt1 | contig 13622 bp, 10 predicted proteins | sample LakKiv5m_2_FD_114544 | JGI IMG/M metagenome (GOLD analysis project Ga0172372, IMG submission 114544) | Freshwater microbial communities from Kabuno Bay, South-Kivu, Congo - kab_092012_9.5m | ecosystem: Environmental > Aquatic > Freshwater > Lake | place: Democratic Republic of the Congo...
ACAAACATCCGCTATTACACCGACGACCACCTCCGGCACCTCTTCAATGTGGCTATTTTGAACCGAAACGGGGTGAAAATCAGCAAGCTGGCCAAAAAGTCTCCTGATGAAGTCGCAGATATGAGCGCCGAGCTCACGCAGGCCCGCGGCGATAACAACAGCCAGATAGAGGCACTCACGCTCGCCATGATTGATCTCGACGAATCGGCTTTCGAGGTGGTTTACAGCACTTATGTCAAGGAAAGAGGTTTCGAACAGGCCATGATGGAACTGATTTATCCTTTCCTGGACAAACTTCAGTTGTTGTGGTTTACCAGTACGGTCAATCCGGTGCAGGAAAAATTCATCATACACCTTATTCGCAACAAGATTATCAGCGCGATTGATCAGTTGCCGACCGTATCTGCAAAATCCGGCCGACCCACTGTTTTTATCTATGCTGCGGAAACCGAACCGCAGGAATTGCCCTTTTTATATCTGCAATACCTGATAAGAGCCCGGCGTATCCGTGGTATTTATCTGGGCAACAGTGTATCATTGAGCGAATTGCGCGAAATTTGTCAGAAGGTGCATCCCGACTACGTTTATACGATTCTGCAGGAGCCCATCCCGCGACAGACGATACAGGGATATGTTGACCAGGCATCACAATGCATAGGAGATGGCAGGCTGCTGCTCACCGGCGCGCAACTCTTTATCAGTCCGGTCAATCTGCCTCCCGCCGCCCGTGTTCTGAACGGGCTTCCGGATACAATCCAGTTTCTGGATGAACTAAATATGGGCTTCCGGTAAGAGACATGCCTTCAGGCTGTCGCGCCAGTGCGGTATATGCAGTCCGAACTGCTCCCTGATGCGCGATTTGTTCAGCACGCTGAATGGTGGGCGCTTTGCAGGTGTGGGATATTCACTGCTTTCTATGGGCTCTGCCACGGCCTGTATTCCTGCTGTTTCAAAGATGGCATGGGCAAAATCATACCAGCTTGCCACGCCTTCATTGGAGTAGTTCCAGGTACCTGCCACCTCTTCCGGTTTTTTCCTGCCGTTTTCAACCTGACTGATTATTTCCAGTACAGCTGCTGCCAGATCGGGGGCATAGGTGGGTGTGCCGATTTGATCAGATACCACGCGTACGCGGCCAAGCTCACGTCCGAGGCGAAGCATGGTATTCACGAAATTGTTTCCTTCGCGGGCATAAACCCACGAAGTTCTGATGATGATGGCACCGGGCAGTAACTGCAGTGCAGCTTTTTCTCCTGCCAGTTTCGTGCGCGCATATACGCCTGCGGGCGCTACCGGATCAGTTTCTCTGAAGGCTGTGCCCTGATTTCCGTTATAAACATAATCAGTAGAGAAGTGAATCAGTCCTGCTCCGTGACGGGCACAGGCCCGCGCGAGATACTCCACGCCGGTCACGTTGATGAGTTCGGCCTTGTCCGGCTCGCTTTCGGCCTTGTCAACGGCAGTATAGGCGGCACAGTTCACTACCCACCGGGGCTTGTTTTCGCTGAAATACGCCTCTACGGCCGCGTTATCGGAAATATTGAGCGTATCCGAGCCTTCCGCGAGGAATGTCCACTGAGGGTGATTTTCGGCAAGTTGCCGAAAGCAGCGACCGAGCTGGCCGTTAGCGCCTGTGACAAGTATCATGATGAGTAACAGTTAGGGTGTGTCTGAAAAATACTGGCGAGGTCGAAAACAGCAGATTTTGGGTTCTGGACAAAGGTGCTTTTGAGGGTAATATCGGGTTATATTGCCCGAAAAAGACCTGCCGGACAGGTTCCAGAAGATGCGTTTTCGGGCCGGCATGTATTTTTCAGACACACCCTAGGGTACCCTGACAGCATTCAGGATGCGCACGATGAGGTCATCCTGGGTGATATTTTCTGCTTCTGCCTCGTACGTAAGTCCGATGCGGTGGCGGAGCACATCGGCGCAAACGGCGCGAACATCTTCGGGTACCACATAGCCGCGGTGACGCAGAAAAGCCAGCGCGCGCGATGCCTGCGCGAGGGCAATGCTGGCACGCGGTGAGGCTCCGTATTGCAGCAGGGGAGCCAGCGACTGCAGTCCGTACTGAGCCGGCTCCCGGGTAGCAAAAACGATGTCGAGAATATACTGTTCGATTTTCTCGTCCATATAAATTCCGTGCATCACCTCGCGTGCGCGCAGAAGGGTTGCCACCGAAACCACCTTGTGTATGTGCGGGTGTTCTCCGCTCAGGTGGTGGCGAATGATGCTGCGTTCTTCATTTCGGGTAGGATAGCCGATTCTGACCTTCATCAGAAAACGATCGGCCTGTGCTTCCGGCAGCGGATAGGTACCTTCCTGCTCGATCGGATTCTGGGTGGCCAGCACCAGGAATGGCTCTTCCAGCATGAACGTCTCGGTTCCAATCGTAACCTGTCGCTCCTGCATGGCCTCCAGCAGGGCGCTTTGTACCTTGGCCGGTGCGCGGTTAATCTCGTCAGCCAGTACAAAGTTGGCAAATACCGGACCCTTCCGGACGGTGAACTCGGATTTTGCCGGGTTGTAAATCATGGTGCCCACCACATCGGCGGGCAGCAGGTCGGGCGTGAACTGTATGCGACTGAAACGGGCATCAACAGCTTGTGCGAGGGTCTTGATAGCCAGCGTTTTGGCCAGTCCGGGCATCCCTTCAAGCAGGATATGTCCGCGCGTGAGGAGTCCTATGAGGAGCCGCTCGATCATGTATTCCTGACCGACGATGACGCGGGCGGTTTCTGCTTTCAGTGTGTCAACGAAGGCACTCTCTGTCTGGATTTGCTGGTTGAGCGCCTGTATTTCTGCATAATTCTGCATGTGCGGGCAGTTTTAGTGGGGCAAAATTAGCGTACTCTATCTATCTTTTGTATTGGAAAGCTGACTGTTCATGCTGGCTTCCGAAATTTTGCCCTGAACACCCCAGCCTCCGTCGGCGTAAAACATCTGTCCGGTAACAAATGAAGCATCGTCGGATGCGAGGAACAGGGCCGGGCCGACCATTTCCTCCGGTTCGCCCGACCGTTGCAGCGGGATAACGCTTCCCCAGTTTTCCCGGTAGTCGGGGTCTTCCGACAGATTGCGTTCGGTATTGACGGGTCCCGGACCGAAGCAGTTGACCCTGATTTTGTGGGGCGCCAGTTCCACGGCCATTTGCCGGGTCATGGCTTCGATACCGCCCTTGGTGGCGACATAACAGATCAGATTTTTCACGCTGAGGGCTGTCACGACGGATGATACATTAATAATGCTGCCTCCACCTGTTTCGCGCATTATTTTCGCAGCCTCGATGGTACAGAACAGGGTGCCTTTGAGATTGAGTTGAACCACCCGGTCGAAAATGGCCTCCTCCGTTTCAAAAAAATCGCTCCACCCGGTAATGCCGGCGTTATTGACAAGAATATCAAGGCGGCCGTATTTTTTGCGTATCAGTCCGAACAGACGCCTGATTTCTGTCACATACGACAAATCAGCATAAGCAGCTTCGGCGCGGCCTCCGTTGTTCAGGATGCCCTGAACGATGTTTTCTGTATAGGTAGCTTCCGGAATGTCATTGACGATGACGATGGCGCCTTCTGCGGCGAAGCCTTTGGCGACGGCTGCGCCAATTCCTTTCCCGGCGCCGGTGACCAGCGCAATTTTACCCCTGAGTTTCATGCTGTTTCGGTTGTTTGACAATGAAAGGCCAGAATACAATGGCTGCGAAGGTACCCGCAACATTCATCAGGAGGTCTTTCTGTGCATCCCACACATCGCCTTGCGTGCCCAGGAAAGCGGTACCTGCCTCGGGTGCTACCACTACCGCTGCTGCCCATTCCATGAACTCGTAGGCAACACCCAGCGTAAGCAGTATGCTGCCGGCGAATATGAAGTCCAGTACCAGTCGTTTCCTGCTTACTTTTTTCCTGAAAATTTCAAAAAGCGGGATAGTGAGCAGGAACCCCCAGAGGAAATGCACAAAACGGTCGTAATGATTGCGTTCGAGTCCAAGCCAGTCGGAAACCATACGCCCTGCCGGTGTTTCGGAGTAGGTATAATGAGATCCGTAGGTGTGAAGCACCATGAACAGGAAGATCAGGGTATAGGACAGGCTGGAGAGCGGAGTGCGCCGGTCGAGCCAGATCAGAAACGGCACTCCGGCGAACACCAGGATGTTCTCCAGCAGCCAGTCTTCCCTGTAAACAGGATTGATGGCCAGTAATGCCCAGATAGCCAGATAGGCTATGAAAAGCCCCAGGCGATAATTTTTTTGCGCTTTTGTCATGATTCGGGTTTCGAGCGACAATCAGGCGCAAGATACGCCCGATCAGAACTCAAAGATAATACCAATTGACGGAATTGGAGCTCCGCTTGCTGTATCCAGTATAATCGGGATACCATTGGAGGCATCGGCGGCCAGCGGTTTTCCGTCGGTGGTGGCAAAAGCGGTATTTTCCGCGTTGCGCTGCAGGGTGAAAGCGGGGAAAGCGGGCGTGGCTGTGCCAAGCAGGTTACTCACGTCGAGGAACAGATCCAGCGTGGCCCTGCGGAAATTCCATTTCTTGTCGAGGCGCATATCGAGCTGACTGAATCCGGCGAGTCGCAGGCTGTTCAGCTGGCTGTAGTCGAGAATTTCGCGGCCGACTACCGTGTAATTGCGCTGACTTTCGATCAGGTCAATGGGTGTGTAGGGTACACCGCCCTGATAGCGGTATTTCAGGCCCAGCTCCCAGTTTCGCTTGAATTTCTTGCCGGCTGTGAGCGCCACGAGGTGGCGGTTATCCCAGGAGGATGGAATCAGGCGGCCGTCCTGACCGGCAAAACGGGTCCAGAACAGCGTATAGGAGCCCACGAAAAAGAAATTTCTGTGGAGTTTCTGCTGGGCGAAAAATTCGAAACCGTAAGACTCGCCGGTGCCGTTTCCGGTGAGTCTTTCATTTCCGATGATACCGAAGTCGGCACCCTGATTGGCCAGCGAGATTCCGGTGCGGTTCGAGACGGGGTAGTTGGCGTATTTCTTGTAAAAGCCTTCGAGCGTAAGGCGCAGCGTTTTGGTGGGCAGATATTCCATGCCGGCCACCAGGTGATCGGAGCGCAGGTAGGGCAGGTTTCGGTTGACGAGCGTGTTGTTTTCGTCGCGGAAGCCCAGCGCAGTATAGGGAGCAATTTTAAAGTACCTGCCGGCGCTGGCGCTCACTTTCCAGTCGGGTGCCAGCGCATAGCTGACGCTCAGTCGCGGGCTCAGGGTTTGCTGCAGGGCATTTCCTTCGTCGGTGAACGAGTTGCCGTCGGCGCGGATACCGAGCGATACGCCCAGTTTTTCGCCCAGGAATGTGCGGCTTATTTGTCCGAAAAGACCGTACTTGAAGAAATCAATGGCGGTGGTGAAGCTGGTTGTGACAGCCGGCTGAATCAGATTGCCGACAGAGTCGCGTATTTCGGGTCGTATGCGCGCCTGCGTGGCGTTATTGTACTTGACATACTGCAGACCGGCGCCCCACGACAGCTTCCAGTTTCCGTAGTAGGTGTTATGGTCAAATCTCAGTTTGTTTTCGATTTCCTGGGAGCGCAGTTTCAGGGTTCTTTTGGATTCGTCGGATTGCTTGCCGTCGAAATTATCCGTGAACTGATCCAGTTTGTTGTCGTACATATTCCGGCTGAACGTCAGATTCCAGAATCCGTTTTCAACGAGGCGTTTCAGGGTAAAACCTTGTGTGTAGTTCCATTGGTTGATGCCCGGATTGGAGCTGAGCACATACAGATTTTCGGGGGTGGCATCCTTGGGTGCTTCAAAGTAGAAATCATCAATGGCGCCGAGTCCGATGGCCGAAAGCGTGGTTTTGGCGTTAATTTTGTGGGTTATCTTGTACTGGAAATCCCAGTAGTTGGGGCGAATAGGGAGTCCGATAGCGCCGAACAGAAACTCGAGGTAAGAGCGGCGCGCGGAGGCCAGAAAGGTGGTTTTGTTGCCAATGGGTCCTTCAGTGGTGAGCGCTACTTCCGTACCCGACACACGGAAATTGCCTTGTACCCGGTCGGGATTGCCGTCGCGTTGTTTGAATTGCAGCACTGCGGAGAGCGGATTGTCGTATTTCGCACCGAAGGCAGAAGAAGTAAGCGTGGCGTCTTCGATAAACGACACATTGAGCATACCGGTGGGGCCACCGGCAGCGCCCTGCGTAGAGAAGTGGTTCAGTACCGGAATCTCCACACCGTCGAGGTAATACACATTCTCGCTCGGACCGCCGCCGCGTATCAGCAGATCGTTGCGGAAGCTGCCGCCGCCGGGAGTGCCTCCCACGCCGGGGAGCATACTCACCACCTTGGAGATGTCGAAGTTACCACCCGGATTGCTTTTTATCTCCTCTGTTGAAAGATTTTTAATGGAAACGGGTGTTTCGACAGAGGCGATTTTTACACTTCTGTTTTCGGAAATGACAACCTCTCCCAGTTCGGAAGCAGCGGCCGGTTCCAGTTCAAAGTTCAGGAAACTGGCATTTCCGGAGGTGATAACCACATTGTAGCGGGTCTGGGTAGTATAGCCCACATAAGACACCGTGATATTGTAGCTTCCTGGCGTGATATTCGAGATTCTGAAATTGCCATCCATATCGGTAGCTGCGCCAAGTTGGGCTCCTTCAATCTGGATGGTGGCGCCGATGAGCGGCTCCTGAGTAAGTTTGTCTTTGGCGGAACCCGACAGCGTGCCGTTTTGAGCAGAAGCAATACCGAGTGCGAGGGAAAGCAGGAGAGTGGCGATGGTGCGCATGGAAATTTTTTATGTACGGTGATGACCTTCCGGGAAAGCAGATTCTAAAACATACTATATTTGGGAATGTTCACAGGTTGCAACGCTCCCCGGGAGCTGCGGTGTATGGGGGGCTGCAAAACCTGAACAAGCTCTTATAGAATGCACCCAGCAATCGCAGAAATCTGGACACACACACCCGCTACCTGCCAATTCCCCCCCTCCAGTCATGATTGTCCTGCGTACCTTTGCCGCCTGAATACAGAATGACTCCGTATTCAAGTCAGCTATGTCACAAAAACTGTTTTATCGTCTTGTCGGACTGGCCTTCAATCTGTGGGGGATTGCAAGTCCGAAATCTGCGGCTCACGGCGCATACCGGTTATTCGGAAGACCTCCCAAACCCAATCTCAGACCCAAAGAGTTACAATTCATTGATACAGCACGCCAGGTGCGATCTACGATTGCCGGTTATCCGGTGGTGGAATATCACTGGGGCCCCGAAAACGGTGAAATGGTATTGCTTTGTTACGGCTGGCGTTACAATGCCGGACGCTGGCGCCATTATGTTCCTGTTTTGCTCAATGCCGGATACCGGGTTATCGCGTATGATCCACCCGGACACGGCCTTAACTCAGGACGCTTCTGCAATGTTCTTCTGAACAGCGAGATTCAGGAAGGCCTGATCAGGAAATACGGTCGCCCGGCAGCTGTACTGGCCCATTCATTCGGAGGTGCCAGTGCGGTGCGGGCCCTCAGTCGCCTGTCGCCCGAAATGCGCCCGAAAAGGGCTGTTATCATGGCCTCGTTCAGTCATGCCGCCCGTCTTTTTGAAGCCTACCGCGATGCTATCGGACTGTGGCCGGGTGTTTATGACAATCTTGTCAGGGAGGTAGAGGTCATCGTGGGCAAGCCGCTGGAAGATTTTGACTTCGCTCAACTCGGCAGCAGTCTGCACGATGTACAGACGCTGCTGGTACACGACCCGAATGATGATGTAACGCCATTCTCCAATGCACTCCGCTATCACGCATACTGGCCCGGCAGCCGTCTCCTGCGCGCACACGGAGGAGGGCACCACCTGGGCCTTGCAGGGGTTACCGGTGATATACTGCGGTTTCTGGTAGAAGGGAAAGTCCCGGATGCTGCAGAGGAATTTACCAGTGTACCTCCGGATCAAGTCCCGACATCCTGAAGTTCTCATTCCATCCGTCCATCTCTCCGATGTCTTCCGCGCTGATCCGGAATTCCACAGCACCGAAGTTCTCCCGCAAGCGCGCGGGTGAAGCCGATTTGGGTATGGTGGATATACCATGGTCGAGTCCCCATCTGATGAGTATCTGCGCGGGTGTTCTCCCGTATTTCTGCGCCATTTCAATCAGTTTCAGGTCGCTGAAACGCTGTCCGCGGAGCAGCGGAGCCCACGATTGCAACAGGATTCCGCGGCGGTGGCAATCGTCGAGCAGGTCTTTCTGAAACAGGTAGGGCGTGAATTCCACCTGATTGAGGGCCGGCACGACAGAAGCGTATTCATCGAGCTCCCGCAGGAATGGAATGGTGTAGTTACACACACCAATGGCACGAACAGCTCCTTCACCGAGCAAACGCTCCAGTGCCAGCCAGGTGTCGCGGCGCTTGCCGCGTATCGGCCAGTGAACCAGATACAGGTCGAGGTACTCGGTGCCCAGTTTTTTCATACTGACCTCACAGGCGCGCAGGGTAGAATCGTACCCCTGATCGGAATTGTTCACCTTGGTGGTGAGGAATATATCGGATCGGGGTACGGCAGCCTGACGGATGCCGTTGCCGACCTCTGTCTCGTTTTCGTACATGGAAGCAGTATCAATGAGGCGGTACCCGATTTCAAGGGCTGCTTCTACTGCCTGCTGGGCCTCTTTGCCGTTCATATCCCAGCATCCGAGGCCCAGCAGAGGCATTTCAACGCCATTATTGAGTGTGGCAGCAGGTTGATTTACCATTTTTCCAGTCCGAGGAGTTTTTTACCCAGTTCAGATAGTACAGCGGTGGAGTAGCGCGTCTGTTCCCAGTTGCGCGGATCTCCCGGGAAGGCATATCCCTCCGGCGCAATTCGGTCGCGCCAGGAGCGCACGCGCCAGTCGAGGAGCGACGCGTTGTCTTCCTCGGCAGGCATCATGGAGATGTACTGAGCCATGCGTACCTTGTTTTCCGACAGATTTGGTCGAATACCGTGTGCAAGGGTGGAGTTGAAAATAAGCAGATCGCCGGCTTCCATCTTCACTTTTACCAGCTCAAAGCCTGTGATATCGGGCTGAAAACGGTTCCGGTCTTCCGGCTGGGTCAGTTTCCAGGTGTCATATTCGCGGTAGAGCCCGGGTACACACTGAAATCCGCCCATGTTTTCGTCGGTCTGGTCGGCGAGCGCCAGTACGCCCTGCACATTTTGCGGGCGGGTTTCGGGGTCGTAGTCCCAGTGGATGAACCCCCTGAATTCGTGTCCGGGACGCGAGGGGAGATTCAGGTTGGCGCGGTCAATGGTGACCCAGAGCTTTTCGGTACCCCAGACGTCCACGAAGGCATCGTACACGCGTTGTGTCTGCCGGTTAGCCCACAGAAACTGGTGGTTATACACTTCCACCATTCCGCTGTTGGTGAGTTCCTTCATGCGCATCTCCGCGCGCGGGGGCGCATACCAGGTGTCGGGGTTATTCGGGTCTTTTTCTTCAAACTCCCAAAGGAAGGCGGCGGTTCGGAGGGCCTGATCGCGCGGAATGGCATTTTTAATGACAATATAGCCATTGTGCTGCCAGAATGCCCAGTCTTCCTCGCTCATCACCCGGAGGGCCTGACCGCCTGACCGGTCGTTGAGCTTGTTCACACTGCTCTTGGCAACCGACGGATTGCCCGGAATATCCTTGTGCGCCTGATTGGTTTGCATGGTTGGCTGCATCGTTGGGGCCATGGTGGGTGTTTCGTTCAAATTCTGCATATCAGAGAAATTTTGTTGATGCAAAGGTCGGACCTGCCGGCATACTCCAATAATACTGTAGTTGCCGGAATTTGTGCTGCATTGACTTTTTTATCTGCAAGATCACATTCCTGTAAATTGCGACCTGTTCATGGGCCGTCATGCCTGAATAAACCGGTCTTTCCATTCTTTTCGTGGCATCATGCACTGCTCTCGCTGTCCCCACCACCGGTACCGGTTTCGGGCGATGAAATCATAGACTATATCTCTGACCGGACACGGAACAAACCGAAGCAGTGCCGGTATTTTCCACCAGCCGCCCAGTCTGCGGAATATTTCGAGCGGGACGTCGGATTTGAGCCAGATCTTTTCTCCGTCTGTGAGTACCACGCTGCTCAGATCGCCGGGGTTCAGACCGTGCCCGGTGAGTAACTGCCGTCCGTAGTCGGACTGGAGTGAAGCAAAACGAAATATGCCTTGTTTGTCGCGCAGTAATACCCATTGCACGGACGCATTGCACAGGTTGCATACACCGTCGAAAAGAAGTACAGGTTCGTTGGTGGTAGTCATATTACAGGATAAGCAGTTTTCGGGTCACGCTCATGCCGTTTACGCGCAGGGTATAAAAATAGTTTCCGGAAGGCAGTCCGTCCCGCTCAAAAACAGCCTGGTGCGTACCTGCAGTATAGTATGCTTCAGCAATTTTTTTGATCTGCCGTCCCTGACTGTCGAGCAGGAAGATGCTGACCTGTGCAGCCGGAATGGTGAATGTGATGGTGGCGGTGGAGCGCACCGGATTGGGATAGCTGCCGGTTTGCCAGTCTGTTCGTCCGGTACTCTCCTGAGTTCCCGACGACATTTTGAAGATGGGCAGTGTCTGGAAGCTCCCGTTGAGTACCTCTCCCGGGTTATTCACATCGAACCAGTCCTGAATAACTGACGCATATACCTGCCGGAAGTCGTGTTGCATGGGTATATCGGCGGAGGCGTTCAGGCTGGCGGGTATGACGGGGTTGGTACCGATGATACCGGGTATTACACTTTTTCCGAATACAAACAGCGGGGCTGCTGCGCCGTGGTCGGTTCCGCGACTGAGGTTGTCGCCGATGGTGCGACCGAATTCGGAGTAGGTCATGGCGCACACGGAGTCTGATTTGCCCATGAGCCTGACATCATCCATGAACGCATACACGGCCTCCGATATTTTTCCGAGCAGTTCAGCGTGCATACCTGCTGCGGGTGCGTCCTGTTCCACCTGTTCGGAGTGGGTGTCAAATCCGTTGATAGATACCATATAGACGGGTGTCTGGAGTCCTCCGTTGATCAGTTTTGCGACGATACGCAACTGATCGGCCAGGGTGTTTTCTCCTTCGGCGGGATACAGACCTGTCAGGTTTTGTCCGATGGCAGCGGCTTCTTTGATCACATCAAAGTACACCTTGGTATTCTGCATGATGGCCCGGATATAGGCCAGTTCATCGCCATACGGATTGTTGGGTACCGGCTCCGCGAAATCATTGATCAGGCTGTACGCTTCATTCACATTTCCAATGGAGATACCCATCGGGAAGGAGTTGCCCATGAGAGAAACGGGAGATACCGTGCCAATATTGATAGCGAGCGGGTCGGGAGCGCCGGTGTTCGGATAGCCGTCGGGATAACCCGGATATTCATGGTCGAGCATCCGTCCGAGCCAGCCGCTGCCGAGTGCCTCATCGCTGTTGGCGCCTGTCATCCAGATATCCATGGACCGGAAGTGGGAGTAGTCCTGGCCGGGATATCCCGTGTTTTGCACAATGGAAACCATTCCGTTGTCGAACATTTCCCTGATGCGCTGCATGGCGGGGTGCAGTCCGGAACCTGAAACGCCTGACAGGGGCAGCACCTGATTCTCCGGAATCAGCACCCGGGGCCGGTGGACCGACAGTCGGCTGTACTGGTTGAGCGGTATGAAGGTGTTCAGGCCGTCGTTTCCGCCGTTCAGCTCGATGAACACCATGATTTTCTGACTGATATTCACGGAACCGCCCAGTTTTTTGAATATGGATGATTCTGACAAAGGATTGATGGCCAGTCCGTTGTACGCAAAAGGTGTGATGGCAGCAGCCAGTCCGGCAGTTTTGAGAAACTTTCTCCGGCTCAGGTTGCTGTGTTGGGTATGATTTTTCATGATTCTTCCGATAATAGTGGTGAAAACAGCGTTTTACTACTCAAAATCAGCAGAGCTGGAATTCGGGTAACCTCAAAATGTAATAATGCAGTCCGATGAGCCTGTTATTGACGACCTCGCGGAGCATGGCATTGGCCGGGTCTGTGATATGGGCATTCCATGCGGCCGTCCAGTAGAAATCGGCGGGCAGACCGGATAGGAGGATGGACTTCAGCAGAAATTTTTTGGAGACCGACAGTGGTTGCGGCAGCAGCAGCCGGGTGATATCATCCACGAGCGCTGCCGGATCCGCCGGATTGGCGAACTGTTTGGCGAACTGTACCAGGTCAATGCGCATGACATCATGATCGGTAGCGAGCAGGCTGGCTACCATGACATCGGTGAAGGCATTGCGGTTTCTCACCGTGTCGCCATTGATCCAGGTGCGGTAGAACTGGGGGAACTGCCTGAATGCCTGCCATCCTGCCACATTGGGCGGATCGCCGGGCAGCATGCTCATGGCGGCCATGAAGGAGGAAAGGTAATAGCGCATGACCAGTCCGTCCCAGGGTGTGCTGGCGGGTACGGTTACGTTGAAGGAGCGTATGACCCCGGCGACGATATCCACGGGTGTTTTGATGAAACATCCGGTTTGGGCGGCCTCGAAGAAATGCTCACTTTTAAGCAGTGTTTCCACCACGGGCCTGATTTCGTAGTTGTTGCCACGGAAGATCTGTGCGAGCGGCTGGATGATATTTTGTTCAATATTATCGTCAATGTGGTAATAGACGAACCACCGGTAAATTTTTCGGCAGATAAACTCGGCCACTTCCGGCCGGGCGAAAATCATATCGAGCAGGGCGTCAAGTTCGGCTTCTCCATCCACGCTGCCCTGAATAACGGTATTATTGTAGAAGGAAGAGAACTGCTTGGGCCCGAAGTCGTGTTCAAGCGGCGAGTGGAAAGTACTGTTGTCATCGAAACTGATGCGCCAGCCCGTGAGCACGCGCGCGGCTGCGAGCACATCGTCCTCGGTGTAGTGGTCGGGGTTATCCTTTCCGATGGTAAAGAGCTCCTGCAATTCGCGGGCATAGTTCTCATCGGGCGCGTCGCGGGTGTTCAGGAACCCGTTCAGATAGATGAGCATCATTCCTTCGAGCGTAACGGCTTTGGTGAGGGCTTTGAAGTTGCCCAGCGCGTTCTCCCGAAGCAGCTGATTGTATTCATACGCCGAGCGCCCCCAGAATACAATCCCTGTTTGCGTGGCGAAATGATTGTGCCAGCACAGCGTCATGCGCTCCAGAATGCTGGTCTGCTGCCCGATCATGAGGTCAGTCCACCAGGCTCTCCAGCTTTCAATCCGGTATTTTTCAGCGTCGATGTTAAAAGGGGCTGTCACCCAGGTTTGTCCGGGGGCTACCACCGGATCGGTGAAATCGGGATTGTTGTAGTTGTTGACGGGCGGGGGAGGAAGCGCGGCTGGCGTGGTAAGAACCAGGTTGACTGCTGCTTCCATATTCAGCGCCAGCAGCTGGTCTAGTTCCTGCTTTTTCAGTCCGAAACCGGTACGGCGGAGCAGGTGTGCTGCCTGCGCATAGCCCCAGGGGCCTGTGTACGGGTTCAGCGATCCCGACAGCGTCAGGTGCCGTTCCGGCGCGGGTACAACGGGCAGTTCCTGAGAAGTAAGTGCGTTTGCCGGTATAAAATCGCCGAGTTTTTCGCGCGCTGCGCGGAAGGCTTCTGCGGTGCGTTCGTGCCGGCCGGAAAAAAAGTCGGTTACAGTAAAATTGGCGTCAGAC
>Ga0172372_10008396_pt1 | contig 13616 bp, 10 predicted proteins | sample LakKiv5m_2_FD_114544 | JGI IMG/M metagenome (GOLD analysis project Ga0172372, IMG submission 114544) | Freshwater microbial communities from Kabuno Bay, South-Kivu, Congo - kab_092012_9.5m | ecosystem: Environmental > Aquatic > Freshwater > Lake | place: Democratic Republic of the Congo...
GATCCCGAAGGCGCGCATCATCGACCTGGCGACCTGCCACTTCGTCGATCGGCACGAGAACGTGCTGTTCATCGGGCCGGCCGGCGTCGGGAAGTCGCACCTCGCGCAGGCGCTCGGGCACCGCGCGGTCCGCCGTGGGCACGAGGTCCTCTTCGTGACGGCACCGAAGCTGTTCGCCGACCTGCGATCCGGCCGCGGCGACGGCAGCTACGAACGTCGCCTCGCGCGCCTGGCGGAGGTCGACGTACTCATCGTCGACGACCTCGGCCTGATGCCGCTGCGCGGCGACGAGCCCGCCGACCTCTACGAGTTGATCCGCCTCCGGTACGAGAGGAAGGCCATCCTGATCACGTCCAACCGGGGCGCCAGCGAGTGGCCCGGCGTCTTCGGCGACCCGCTGCTCGCCTCCGCCGCCGTCGACCGCCTCCGCCACCACGCGCACATCATCGAGATCGACGGACCGTCGTACCGCGACCCGCGCGCCCGCCAGCCGGCGAAGGCGTAGTCCTCTCCAACGCCGCTCGGCGAGCGGCGGCAGGGCGTGCGCGGTGGCCTGGCGGGCCTGCCGCGTCATGTGGACGGTTGCGGACAACCCGAAGACGGGTTGCCCACAGGCCACCGCGCACCCGTATCAACGGATCGATCTCGACCATGCAAGCAGAACATGGCGTCGTGTTGCACGGACGGTGGATCACCTTGGCCGGTCCAGACCGGATCACCTTGGCCGGACTCAGAGCCATGGACGTCCGCGCCGGAGCCTACCCCGAAGTGGATCAGCTTGGCCGGACCAAAGGTGGCTCAGCTTGGCCGGACCAGAGGTGGCTCAGCTTGGCCGGACTCAGGGTGGCTCAGTCGGGGCGAGCCTTGACACGGCGGCCGAGCTGGCGGCCGACCGGCTGGTGGCGGCCATCGCCGCGAGGTGCCCCGAGCATCTCACGTCAAGTCGGCCGATCCCGATGGAGGAGCTGGTTCGAGGGGTGGTCGTGGAGCGCGGGCCGATCACCACGCGGGGCGTCGGCCTGCTGGTGGGTCTCACTCCGCACCGGGCCAGGGTGGTCTGCGAAGGCCTCGCGGCGCTCGGCCGGATCGAGAGGATCGCGGAAGGGCTCTGGGACCGGAGGGGGTGAAGGCGACTACCGGGACCTGCGGGGGTCCGTTGGACGGGTAGCCGAGCGGGTGCGTCGGGCGGAGGCGGACGATCTACAACGCAAGCCCCTCGCAGAGCGTCGTCAGCGCCGTCACGCGCCGATTCGGACGTCGAGGTGGACCTCCACCGCCCCCGGCTCCGCGGTGACCACGCAGCAGGGGGGCAGGTGCTCGACCACGCAGCGTGCGGCCGCGTCGTCGCCGGCGGAGGTGGCGGTCTCGATCGACCCGTCGGGACCCCACTGAAGCGTGAGCGTCGCCCGCGCGCCGCCGTCCCCATAGGCGCCCACTAGCGTCGCGCAGTCGGAGAGGGCCGACGGCAGGTGCTGGACGTACCTGCGGACCGCGATCTCCGCGGTGGGGGGCGGCTTCCGGGCCTCGGCCTCGAGTCGATCGGCGTGGGTCGCGTCCTGCGCGAGGACCGCCAGGAAGTCGCCGGGGAGTGTGGCACGGTGGACGGCGTACGATGGCGAGGCCGGGCCGAAGCGAGCGTAGCGCTCGTCAAGTAACTTGAGGGCCGCCGCAGTGTCCCCGGCGGCGAGGGCGGCGTCCACCTGGAGGGCGTGCCATGCGGGCGCTTCACGGTGCTCGGGCGCGGCGCTGAGGGCATCGGCCAGGCGGGTTAGGGCGGCACGGCCATCGCCGGCGGCCAGGTCGTGGCGGGCCGCCGTCACCAGCACCCCGGCCCGGTCTGCGCGGTCCGGGACCGCGCGGGCAAGGTCCACGACCGGGACGCGGCCGACCAAGAGGGCGATGTAGTCGAGGGCCTCAGTGCGAATGTCGCCGCTCTCCGGCGTGGCCAGGGCCGCGCTGAACGCGTCGAGCGCGGCCCGGTCCTCACCGAGATCGAACAACTCCTCGCCGAGCAGGTAGTGCAGTTGCGAGGCCCATCGGGGATCGGAGGTGCCGAGTTCGGCGAGGGCGGCACGGTACTCTTCGGCGGCCATGCGCCGCCAGCGGTCGTTGGCCGCGGCCCCGGACAGCGCCTCGCCGGCGTAGAAGTGGAGGGCGGCGAGGCGCTCCTGGATCTCGCGGGTGGGGAGGTTGCGGGGGTGGGCGGGCTCGAGGCTCCCGTCCCAGGGGACGAGGAAACCGCGAGGGGGCCCCGACTCCACCGGCTGCGTCGTGCCGTGGCCGGCGAAGTAGACCAGCACTGCGCTGGCCTCGGGTAGCTCCCCGAGACGCGCCAGCTCACTCAGGATCGCGTCGTGGGTGGCGGCGCCGTCGTAGAGGGGGCGGACCTCGAAGCCGTAATCCCGGCTGAGCAGGTCGGCGACGGCGCGGGCGTCGCCGACGGCGTTGTCGAGGGTTCGGACCGGAGGGGCGTAGTCGATGCCGATCACCAGGGCGACCCGGCGGGTGTAGGCCGCGACTTCCGTCGAGGCGGTCACCGCGCGCAGTCCGCGGGTGTCCTGAGCCGTCGCGGACCCCCTCGCGAGGAGGGCCATCGCGATGAGCGGAAGCAGGGCTCCGAGAACAACGCGTCTCACTCCGCGGATTCTACCCCGGCGGCGGGGGGGAGCCGGTCGGCGGTCCCCACGCCGCCCGGACGTGTATCATTCGACGGTATGGGGTCCCCTGGATGCGCCTCCTGCTCACCGTCGCCTTCCTCGTCGCCGCGCTGCACCCCACCCCGGCCCTGGCCGCCCGTCTCGCGCTGATCATCTCCGTGGGCGCCTACGACCAAGCGGCCCTTCCGGCCGACCAGCGTTGGGGGCCACTCGCCAGTGGGAACGACGCCGACGTGCTGCGCGCCGTGCTCCTCCAGCGGGGCTTCGACGACGTGGTCGAGCTGCGCGACGCGCAAGCGACGCGCGCCGGGATCGAGGCGGCGCTGGCGGCCCTGGCCAGACGCGCTGCACCGGGAGACCACGTGCTCGTCCACTACTCGGGCCACGGCCAGCAGCTCACCGACGACGACGGCGGGGAGGAGCTGGACGGTTACGACGAGGCCCTGGTTCCCTTCGACGCCCCCCGAGCCCCACCCGCGGGCTACCGGGGGGAGACGCACCTTCGTGACGAGGACCTGGGCGCTCTGCTGGACGGCACCCGCACCCGGGTGGGGCCGCAGGGCTCGGTGGCGGTGGTGCTGGACTCCTGCCACAGCGGCACCGCGACCCGGGGAGGCACGGTGCGGGGTGGCCCGGTGATGGACCTGGGAGCCGCGCCGGCGAGCCGCGGCGATCGCGGCGTCGAAGAGGGCGGAGGTTGGGACGCGCAGGCGGCGTCGGGCCAGAAGGGGAGCCTGGTCGTGCTCTCGGCCGCCCGGTCCAACCAGGTGGCCCGCGAGACGTCCGGCCCGGACGGCAAGCCGATGGGCGCGCTGTCGCTCGCGCTCGCCGGAGCCCTCACCCGCACGCCGGCTCCTGAAAGCTGGGCGAACCTCCACGAGCTCGTGCAGCAGGAGATGGCCACCAGCGTCCCCGGCCAAGCCCCTCAAGTGGAAGGGGCGGTGCACATGGGCCTGTTCGGTGCCGCCAGCTCCGACGCCGGGGGCTATCACCGACTGACGTGGCTCGGCACCGAGGGTCGGGCGGAGCTTGCCGCAGGGCGCCTGCACGACCTTGCTCCCGGGGCAAAGGTGGAGGTGCACGCCGCGGGCGCGGCCCAGCCCGGGGCAGCCACGCTCCTGGCGACCGGAACGGTGGAGTCGGTCGAGCTCCTGAAGTCCTACGTGAAGCTCGACCGGGTGCCCTCCGCCGAGAAAGTGGAGGCGCTGCGCGTGTGGGTGACCGAGTGGGCCACCGGCGACCTCCGGCTCCGGGTCCAGCTCAACCTCCCACCCGGCCCGGCCCGCGACCGGGCAACGGCCGCGCTCGGTCCGCTGGCCAACCGCCTGGACCTGGTCGCCGACGCCAACGTCGCGGCCTTCACGGTGGACTGGTCGTCCGGGCGCTATCGCATCCTCCAGAACGGTGACGAGCACGGCACGGGGGACCTCCATGCCTCGGTCGAGCGGGGGGACGACCCTGCCGCCCTCGCCGACCACCTCCTCGCCCTCTCCCGCAGTGCGCTCCTGCGCAACTTCACCCTCGACGGGGCCGGCGAGCGCATGGACCTGCGGCTGGTGCCCGCCGAGGTCGACACCAACGGCGTGTGCAGGCCGGCGGGCTCGGCGATGGAGCCGGCCACGGGCGGGCGGGTGCGGATGACCGAGGGCCAGGTCGTGGGCATTCAACTGCAGCACGCCGGCACCGCCACCGTCTCGCCCACGGTGGTCTACGTCGATGCGACGGGTCGACCGGCGCAGATCTACCCCGAGCTCGGCCGGGCTCCGGACCTCGTGCCACCCGGCGCAGCGCCCGCGGTGGTGGGCTGCGTGCGGGTCACCCCGCCGTACGGGATGGAGCAGCTCCTGGTCATCGCCAGCAAAGACCGGATCGATCTCGGTCCGGTCCTGGGCTACGCCCGCAGCGAGTCCACGCGCGGTCCGGGCGCTGGTGCTCTCCAGGCGCTGCTCGACCAGTACGGCTCGGGCACCCGGGGCGAGCCGATCACCCGCGTCGCGACCTCTCAGGGTTACGCGGCGTCGCTGTTCTACGAGGTGGTGCCCCGGCAGGCGGCCAAGGCCCCCTGATCGCAGCGGCAGAGGGCGCGGCTATGGCGTACCCGGGTCTCCGACGCGCTCGAAGAGCGCGAAATCGGCGTTCGGCGCGGTGAGATGCACACGAGGGTGCTGGCGCCCCGGGGCCAGAGCCTCCACCCGGTCGCGGGTCGCGCTCATCCACTCGGCCGCCGAGAGCGTGCCGTCCCCGTCGGCGTCCGACCGGGGGAGCACTCCGGCGTGCCAGGCCCCGGCGAGGGCGTCGAGCAGCGCGCGGGTGAAGAGCCCACCTTCCCAATCCGCCGACTCGTAGGCGTACTCCGCCCCGCTCGACGCCGCGAGCAGCTGGGCGGCGGTGGAGGTGGCCCAGGAGGGGGCCCAGCGGTCAGCGATCACGCGCGCCTCGGACACTCCCGCTCCTTCGGGTCGACCAGCGAGCGCCAGCCCCCGGACCCCCGCCGCCAGCGGGGGCAGCTCGGTGTCGGCGACTGCCTCCAGCTGCCCAGCGTGGCAGGCGTCGAGCAGCAGAAGCCTGCGCCGCGCTTGGGTGGTGCGCAACACCGCGTCGAGGTCGCCGAAGGAGATCCCCCGGCGCTCGGGGTGGTCGGGATCCACGTCGACGGTGCCGAACCAGAACCGGCGCTCGGCGTCGAGAAAGCCGTGCCCAGCGAGGAACCAGACCACCCGGTCCTCCGGCCCGGCGGTCGCGAGGAGGGCCCGAGCCTCCTCCACCGCCTCGCGGGTCACCTCTCCGTCGAGCCAGCGTCGGGCCCGGACCTCCGCGTAAGGGCTCAGCCCGAGGCCGAGGAGTGAACCCTCGGTCGACGCGGCGGCGACCAGCGTGTCGTGCACTCTGACGGCGTCAGAGGCCGCGTAGGCGAGGTCCAGCCCGGGGGCGGCGTACTCGGAGACGCCGAAGGCGAGGACGTAGAGGGTCGGGCGATCGGCCGTCGTGGACCGGTACTCGAACGCGCGGCGGAAGCGAGGGCCCGAGCCCGTGTTGCCCTCCCACCAGGCTTCGACGGTGGAGAGGCCCGGGGGCAGGGACACACGCAAGACACCACCCCGGAGCTCCGGCTCGACCTCCGCGCCGTCGAGCGTGGCCCGCCAGCGACCGCCGGCGGGGGACCCTACCTCGGCCTCGGCCCAGGCCTGCTCGGCGCGACGTGGCGCCCACGCGAGGCGTGTGGTCGCCACCAGCGGGGGTCGGGGTGCCGCCGTCGGGACGGCCTCCCGCGCGGCTGCGACCAGCGCGGCGGGTGCTCCTAGCGCGTCGAGCACCGACCCCGGGTCGTTGCCACCGGTGTCCTCCGGTCCCGCCCAGGCGACTCCGTCCGGGCCGGACGCGGCAAGGGAAGCCGCCGCCGCTGCCCCGGCGGCCCACCGCCCCCGGTCGTCGACGAGGAGCAGGTCTCCCCCGACCGCGTGTAGAGTCGCCGAGCGCTGGAGGTCACCCCGCCACCACTGGATGACCCCGGACTCCAGGGTGACGGCAACCCCGCCGAGGGGGTCGACGCTCACGTCGCGGGTGCGCCCGTCCGCGTCGAGCACCGCCTCGACGGTCAGGTCCGCGGCCCGGAGGACCCATACCCTCTCGTCGGCTCGGTACACCAGCCGGGTCCCAGTCGGGTCGAGCACGAGCCGCGGCGCCCGCAGCGAGACGGGCGCAGCCTCCACCCGCGTGCTGAGTACCGGCGCCGCTGGGCTGCCGCGGGCATACACTGTCCCCCCGGCGGACCACCCGAAGCGGGCCTCAGCGGCGCAGGCGACCTCCACCACAGCGGCCCCGAACTCCGGGGGTCGGGCCTCGGGCGGACACCCCCCGTCGGCGGCGTGGGTGGGGGTGGCCTTGGGCACGACGACCCACGGGCGACGCGGGTCCCACGCCCAGGTCCACCGCGACGGCCCACCGGTCACCTGGAGCTCCAGCGTCGGCGTGGCGGTTCCCCGGGCGGCGACTGGCAGGCTGGGCGCCACGTGCCAGGTGTCCACCACCGCCCCATCGGTGAGGTCGAGGGCGAGGAGCCCCGGACGCGCGGGATCGGCGAGCACCACCCGGAGCGCCTCCTCGCCGTCGGCCATCCAGGCCCAGGGCGGAGCCGCAAGCGCGTCGCTCGGCCCGAGTTGAGCCGCCCACGGGCGGGAGTGGCCGAGCTCGACGCGGGCGCCACCGCGAGGTCCACCAGCCCGCCTCCGTCCACTCGGCGAACGACCCGCCCCCCCACCAGCAGGGTGGGCGGTTCCCCGACCACCGCCACCCCATCGGAGAGCCCAACGCCGGCCGGCAGAGGCCCCCGCTTGACCAGGTAGGGTCGGGCCAGCGGGACCGACACGAGCTCGGCGCGCCCACCCCCTTGCGGGCAGAATGCGAGGGCGACGCCGCGAGCATGGGGAACGAACATGCGTCCGGCCCCCGGGGCACCACAGGGGTGAGCGACCCCGATCCGCCGCCCCGTGACCCGGTCGTAGACCGTGATCCGGCCCGGCCCGGTGGCCACGACCCGGTCCCCCTCCACGGCGACCTGGTCCGCGTCGGGCTCCCAGCGCGACAGTACCAGCGCTCCGGTGACCATGTCCCAGGCGAGGAGGCGGAAGTCCCGGAGCAGGGCCACGGTGCGCCCGTCCGGCGCGGCGGCGACCGCGCTGGCGGCGAAGACCCCCGCGTCAGGGGCGACCTGGGGAACCACTCGTCGCTCCGGGGGGGCCGGGCAGTCTCGGGCGACCGGGACCACACGCCCCATCTCGACCTCGACCAGGGCGTGGGCGCCACCAACGCCCCCGTGGCCGAGCCCCAGCCCGCCGTTCGCCCAGCCGACCATGCCGAGGTCGTCGGCCCGCAGCCGCACCCCGAAGGCCTGGCGACTGCCTTCGGCGTCGAGCCATAGGCCGGTGCCATCGAGGCAGCGCCCGTCCGCGGTGAACCGCAGGGTGAGGGGAGGATGGGGCAGGGTCGCGGCGGCGAGGGTCCGCTGCCCGGGTACGTCCACAACCCAGGTGACGACCGCGGTGGAGAACGCGACTCGGGACCCGTCGGGCGCGACCGCGACCACCAGCGGAGTCTCGCCCGGCACCAGGGTGGACCGGGCGGGCGCGGGCGCCGGGGCCCCAGCCGGGAGCGCCGGGGCCACCAGTCGGGGCGCGCACGCCACTAGGTCGGCCACTCGGACGCCTTCGGCCGGCGTGGCAACCGCCAGCACTGGCGCGCCATCGGCCAGGTCCAGCGCGACCGGACCGGGGTTCCCGACCGATACCACGAAGCTGCAGCTCGCCCCCGCCGGCCCCCAGGCCTCGACCGTTCCGTCCGCGCGCAGAGTCGCGATCCAGCCCGCTCCCACCGCCAACCGCAGCACCGGGGCGGAGGTGACGCGCGGGGTGGGGGTCGCCCCCCAGCCGCCGGCGTTGACCGTGCCGCTGGGGTCGGCCCAGGCCAGCGTGCTCCCGTCGGCCGTGGCGTCGAGCGCGAAGTCCGCCGCTGGGCCCCGGTCGACCCAGCCCGTGTCGGAGGTCTCGACCAGCAGCCGACCGCTCGCCACCACCGCCCTGCGTCCGTCTGGGTGGCTGACGGCCGCCGTCGTCCCCGGCGGGAGGTTGGCGGACGGCGGGCCCGCCGCCTGGGCGGAGAGGACAACCAGCAGCAGGGCGAGTGGCGCCCGTCGGCCGGGGTTGCCGGCAGCCACCCTCACTCCCGCCCGAGCCAGCGCCACAGCCCGGCGAGGGTCACGCCCACCGCCACGCCGCCGAGTGGCAACCCCAGCTGCAGCGACACCCCGTCGGTGAGCACGAAGGTGGCGACGCCCCCCGCGAGCAGGAGCACCGCGCCACCGAGCCAGGCCGCGGCGTGGGTCGGGGCGGGAGAGCGCACCCCGGTCCCCAGCGCCGCGAGCCCGAGAGCCGCGGCGAGGAGCCAGCCCAGCGCGCCCTCACCGAGCGGGCGCACCAGCCGACCGAGGAGGAGCGCGTCGGCGAGGTGGGCGTGCAGGCGATGGCCGGCGGTGTCGGCACGGTTCACCAGCGGGAAGGAGTAGGGCGAGACGAACTCGTCGGCGGCCGAGCCGCCGGAGCGGCCCACCACCACGAGCCGTCCGGTGAGAGGATCCCCCGGCTCGGGGCCCGCGCTCCCGAAGATGCCCTGCGCGCCCCACCGCAGGAGCACCTCCGAGGCCGCCACCACCGGGACCGGGTCCTCCGCGCCCGGACCGCGCAGGTTCAACCGTGTGACGGCCTCCAGCCCCTCCGTGGGGATCGGGAGCCCGTCCAGCGTGTCGCAGCCGGCCTCGCGGCACCGGGTGAGGGCCGCGGTGAGCGAATCGGCACGGAAGGGGCGCCCGGCCCGGCGCTCACGGTGCGCCCAGGCCGCTGCAAAGGCGAGCGAAGGGGCGGCCACCCCCTGCTCGACCCCGGCGCCGCCGAGCGCCGCCGGCCAGGGGGCGGGGACGGTGGCCCGATCCATGGTCAGAGCGAGCCAGGCGCCGCGCACCACAGGCGGTGCCCCGGGATCGGCGAACAGGCCCGGCCGCTCGGCCAAGAGGTTGGCGAACGCGGGGGTCACCGCCCGGGCAAGGTCGGGGGACACCCCGCGGCTGAACGCTCGGGGCAGGCCTGGGGTGGAGAGGAGATCCTCCGCCGCCAGCACCGCTCCGTGGCGCTCAGCCGCCGCGCGAAGTGCCTCGTCCCCTGGGGCCGGCGCATGCAGGTCGAGGTCCAGGGCCACCACCGTCACTCCCCGGCTGCCCAGCGCATCCACGAGGGTCGCGAGCAGCGCGCGGGGAACGGCGTCCTCCGCGTGGAGCGCCGGGTCCCACAGGTGCATCGCCTGAGCATCGATGACCACCACCGCCACCTCGCCGCTCGTCGGCGCGGCACCGCGTGCGCGGAGGTAGAGGTCTTCCACCCGCCCACCGAGCGCGAGCAGAGCCAGCGTGGAGACCGCAATCGCGACAGCGATTGCGTTGGAGAGCTCCCAGGCCAATTCCTGGACCAGCCGGTCGAGGCGGTCGATCAGCATCGCCTTCATCGGGCCGGCCCACAGCCGGCCAAGACCCGATCCAGCGCCGCGTCTGCGGCCGGATCGCCCGGGGGGAAGGCTCCCAGCGTGGCGGCGGCCGGGCCAGGGGCGCCAGCGCCACAGAGTAGCAGTGCTTCGAGGGCGGCGCGCTCCACCGGGCTCGCGTCCGGCAGCATCCGGCGAGCCACGCGCCGGGAAGCCCGCCACCCTCGCGCTGCGGCCCCGCCGACCACTTCTACCGTCCATTCCCCGGGCCCGGCCTGAACGGTGTAGACCCCGGGTCGCAGCCTGGTGTCCACCGCGGCCCACCCGCTCCCGGTCCCCTCCCACACGAGCCCACCGCCGGCGTCCACCAAGGCCACCCGCTCGGGGAGCGCGGCGGAGGCCTGCCAGCGCACCCCGGGCACCCCATCCACCGGTCGGCCCTCCACAGGGAGGCGCGCCCCGCCCCGGCTGGCGGCGAGCACCGCGCCGGAGGGCGGGTCCAACAGGCCGGGAGGGGTGCGCGCGGGGGCGGGTGCGATCTCCACCATCAGGTCGGCGACCGCGTGCTCCCCCGGACCGACGACGCGGCGGACCCATCCGTCGGCGCGGAGGATGGTCACGGAGGCCTCGGGCGCGAGGTCGAGCCGCGCCGGCTCGGGGAGGGGCACGGCCAAGGGGAGGGGACCCGGCCCCGTCTCGGGATCCTCGTACCGGACCTCACCCTGCTGGTGGATCACCGCCACCCGGCCAGCCGCGGCGGCCTGCCCCGCGCCCAGCGCTGCCGCCGCCAGAAACAACCGCACAGCTCGGCCCACGACCGTCCTTCTTCGTGCGGCGGAGCCTACCACGCATACCTCGGGCGACCACGAGCTTTGCCCGCGGCCACCGCGCAAGATACCCGCGCCGCATGCCGATTCTGTTGATCCTCCTGACCGCCTGCGCGCACGCCCCGATGAAGACCTACCGCTGCGCCACCGAGGCCGGCATGCGGCCCGTGTCGCTGCCCCGCGACTGCCGTGCGTTCTACGCCACCGAGATCCCGACGTCGTCGGTCGAGCTGGAAGGCAAGCTCGAAGGTCTGGCCGGAGTCGCGGTCGGCGCCGGGGTCAACGTGAGTCAGGGGTTGACCCAGCTCTCCGAGCAGCTCGACCAGCTCAACGTGATGTACCGGGACCGCCTCGCCGGCATGTGCCTCCAGCAGCACGTCGACCCTTGCGGCGTGACCTCCGCAGGGATGCAAGCCGAGCTCGACAAGATCAACGAACGGTTCGTCGAGGCACGCCTCCAGATCGAGGGCGTGACCACCCAGCTCAAGGGGGTGCGAGGGGAGGCCGATCCCGAGCTCCGGGCCGCGGTCGACGCCAGCCTCACCGCGGCGAAGGCGGCCCTGGACGCGGCCGCGGTCGAGCTCCAGGCTCTGCCTGCGCCGAGCCCGGCGCCCTGAGCGCTACTTCTTGCCCGGGGATCCGCCCGGGGCACTGTCCCGCGGCGCGATCCCGCCGGCGGACTCGGCGCTATCGGATGCCTCGGTCTGGGGAGCGGGGGACTCCGTTTCTGCCGGCTCGGCGGTCGAGGCGTGGGTGACCGTCGATGTGTCGGCGCTCGGGTTCGCCTCCAGGATCGAGCGAACCTCGTCCAGCGCCGCCGAGGCCTTCGCCGAGTCACCGCTGCGCAGTGCCTCACCGGCGGCCGGAATCGCTGCGCGTGCGGCGAAGAACTGCTGCTGGTACGCGAGGCGCTGCGCGTTGACCTGCTCCCGGAGGTCCGCGTTGCACGGATCGGCGCGCTGGATCTGGCAGAGGCTGATCAGCGACGTCTGGTACTGGACCGTGAGCTGGTCGGCCATCGTGGTGAGCTGGGTGACCTGCTGGCCGACGACCTGTTCGGCCGCGACGGTACCCAACTCGGTCGCCAACGTCTCGCTGAACCCGACCGAGGTCTGCTTCACGTAGAGGCCGACGTCAGCGGAGCAGTCTCGGGGAACGCTGACCGGCGTCCCGCCATCGCAGGCGACGTTCACGTAGGGCTTCGACGCGCAGGCCAGGAGCAGTACGATCGGCAAGGACACGGAACCTCCCGGGGTTCAAGAGATAGCGTGGCGGGCGGGCATGCGCCACGGGGGTCGGTGGAGCTGTGGGGCTGCGCGGCCAGGTCCGGCCGGGGTCGCGCCACGAGCCAGGGGCGGACGCACACGGGGGACGTCGAAGCGCTGGTGGCCAAGGTGGCGGGAGCCTGCGAGGCGTGGCTGGGTCGCCTTGGGTGCCCAACACAGCCAGCCGGGTCGGGTGCAGGCCAAAGGACCGAGCCTATCAAGTGCGGGCGGTATCAGATCCCGAACAAGGCCAGGCCGGCCCAGTCGACCGGATCCGTCTTCCCGGAACGGATCATCTCTCGCTGGGCCTCCGCCAGCGCCGTCGCGCTGCTCTCCCCCGCCAGGGCCCGCTGGTAGAGGACCCCGATCAGCTGACGCGTGGCGTCGTCCGGGATGGACCACAGCGCCGCGATGACCGTCTCCGCCCCCGCGTGCCCAAACGCGCGGGCGATGGTCGCGTACTCCAGGCCGTCCGCCCCCCGGCCGGTCTGGCACGCGGAGAGCGTCACAAGCTGGCTCCCGTCGAGGTGCATCTCCATGATGTCCGCGATGTCGAGCTTCTGGGCGCCCGCGAGCTGGAGGTAGCTGTGGAAGGGCTGGACCGGGTCGAGGAGCCCGTGGGTCGCGAGGTGGACGTACCGCTTGCCGGTGGCGGCCCCGAGGACCCGGTCGAGCCGCGCCGAGTCCCCGAGGAGGGGCACCGAGGCGAGGGACTTCGCGACGGCGTCCGCCTCCGAACGTGCACCCGGCAGCGTCCCGTCCGGGTCGCCGACGACGAGCGCGCCCTGACCGGAGCCGCCACGCGCGTCGAGAGCCAGTTCGAGTAGGTAGAGCGTCTGCACGGTCGAGAACGCGCTGGTCCCGAAGTACTCAACGAGCCGCTTGTCGCCGCGTGAGGAGCGCCTCAGGAGGGCCGGGAACGGCACGTAGTTGAGCGGTCCGGCAGGCACGAAGGCGATCTGGCGGGCGTCCCGGAGGCGCGTCTCGACCGGGGCGACGAGCGCCTCGTAGAGCCACGCGAGTTCGTCGTCCGTGTCGATGGCGAGAACCTCGACCGTCCCGGCGACCTTGAGGCCCCGCGCCTTCTTCGCGTCGCGCTCGAGCGCCAGCGCCGCGGCCCTGGCGTGTTCGAAGAGCGCGTCCCTCGAGATGGCGTACTCGACGACGTCGAACCCGGTGCGGGTGACAAGGTGGATCGTGAGCGCGTCTCCGCCCGGGACATACTGCACGACAACTTGGCCCTCCCCCAGGCGCTGCCGCATCGCCTGGAGGTCGAAGGGCCGCACGTCGATGTACTGCGCCAGGGTCGGGTCGTTTCGCTCGATCTCCGCGAGGAGCTCGCGCTTGGCGCCCCCACCTGCGGCAACACCCGGTCCACCAGCTCCGCCGCCCCCTCCGCCATCCGCCGCCCCGCGCACGACGGGCAGAACCCTCGCGTCTTGCACGAGAACGGGACCAGGCCACCCGCGGGATCCAGCGCCGGTAAAGCGCTGGGTCGTCGGGGAACCCCTCCTGCCCCACGATGGGCGCGATGCGGTCGTGGAGGGTCTCCAGGCCCGGCGCGTGCGACAGGCTCCTCAGGGTGCGGAGGGCATCGCGCGGAGACTCGCCTCGTTCGGCCCTGCGCAGGATCTCGGGGAACACCGTCGCGCAGTCGCCCGGCGCGCCCACCAGCATCGCGAGAAGGAGCATCGGCACGCGGAAGGTACCCGGGATCTCTGGCGGCCGGCGTGCTGCGCGTGGGGCTCCGCGCGATCGAGGCGTTCTATCAGCGGGCGACGGGACGGACGCGCGGCCGGAGCGGGGGCGTGACGGTGATCCAGCGCTTCGGCTCGGCGCTGAAC
>Ga0172372_10008397_pt1 | contig 13615 bp, 11 predicted proteins | sample LakKiv5m_2_FD_114544 | JGI IMG/M metagenome (GOLD analysis project Ga0172372, IMG submission 114544) | Freshwater microbial communities from Kabuno Bay, South-Kivu, Congo - kab_092012_9.5m | ecosystem: Environmental > Aquatic > Freshwater > Lake | place: Democratic Republic of the Congo...
ACAGCGCGGTCAAGTCGTCGAACTCACCAACATTTTCGAAGGGAAAATCCTCGCAGTGGGTGTGGACGCACTAACCGTGAGTCTTGATGGTAGCCCGTCGAAGGTCGATGATTTTATGGCGTTGCTAGATCAGTACGGCATCGTCGAATCGCAGCGCACCGGATTGGTCGCGCTGCCCAAACTCGACCGCCCGACAAAGCCGCGTGCGGTGAAAGCATCCAAGGGAAGGGCAAACTAACGGCAGCGAACGTGTTCTACGACAAAGACGCCGATGTTTCGAACATCCGCGGCAAGAAGGTGGCGGTCACCGGTTGCGGTAGTCAAGCCGTGCCCACGACGGGGACCCCGGCTCTCCGCCAGATGAAGGCGACCTACAACCGCGAAGGGCTCCGTGCCTACCGTGCCCGAACCGGGCACGGTGTTCGGTGTGTCTGGTAGAACCCGCGCCAAATTCTCGTTCAAGGTTATAGATGTATTCGACCCTGCCCGGACATGGCGCTCGGCGCTTATGGTTCTCCCCCTCTTCTCCATGGCGCTGTTTTCAGATACGGGGGCTTGGGCTGCGATCGGATGCCCGGTGGCCTGGCTCGCCCTACTTGCTTTTCGAGACGCGAAGCGCCGCACCGGAATCCTTCTGCGTTTCAAGTCCTGCGTGGTGCAGGACTTGGACATAGACGAAACCGCCGCATTCGCCCAGGTGTGGGTAGGGTCTGGGGATGCGGCCCGTCTAGATCGTGGACTGCGCCGACACGCCCCGTCCCCACTGCAACCAGGGTCCCGGGTGGTCCCTCTACTCTTTGGGTCCCCCTCTGGTCGTACCGTATGGTTCGAATCTGGTCGGCCGATAGAACTCTCAGCCGGGGAACTGAGAGGTGCACTATCCGTCGTCCTCTCCGGGGAGGATCTAACGTGCGAACTGCTAGTTACCGGACGCAGCGGGGAGAAGCCAAAACCTCGCGGGGTGCTGGTATCCTCCTCCAACGGAGTCTTGCAGTCTTGGGACGAAGAAGAACTCCCTGTGCTCGCTTGAACCGTTCGCGTACCAATTGATTCCGCTGTCCCGAAGCGTCCGTACTTTTCGGCCGACCCTGACAGGTTCATGGCTCAAACGGGCACACCTACCCGTGTAAACTTGTCACTTGGTAGTGATTTTGTAAAAATACCCATCCCGCGAACCGACATACAAAGCGCCGTTCCAGACGGCGCTCGTCGATTCGATATTGCCACCGAGACGAACTGACCAAAGCTCCATAGGTACCCCCGCCCGGCTAAGGCGCCATGCGCGCATGGTTCCAGAGCCATCACCTTGCAACAATACGTCATCCACTATCGAGGGTGAAGAGATAGTGCCGCCGGAGATTCGCAGCTGCCAAGCTATCTTTCCAGTGTCTCGCCGGACGCCGAGGATGGATCCGGGTTTGGTAGTGAACACCACCAGATCTCCCCAAAGGGCCGGGGTGGCCCACGAACCACTGTCGACCCCGCGATGGACGTCGACCCCCCACACGATAGGGTTATCAATCTTGCGCGGGTCGATCTTTAGCAACTGGCCGATCTCTCGTCCCCGACTGGTATTACGGTCCACCTCGACGGCGGCATAGATGTACCCTTCGTCGTCTGCGACTACGGTGGCGTCGGCGTCATCTCCTAGCCACACCCGCAAAGTACGCACCGGCACCCCTCCCTCCCAGAGCGGGGCCAGATCCCAGCCTTGCAGCAACCCGCCAGAATTGGTGAAATACACAACGTCTCCCACCATGGTGGGGGAGGACTCTATGCTTACCCTCGTGTCTCCGATATCTCGTAGCAAGGCATCGTCCCAACCTTTTTCGCTCCACACGACCGCTGGCTCGACCTGGACGTGCCCGTTTCGATCGTAACTTCTCCCGAGCCGCACCACATGGATACGCCCGTTCTCCCCGGTGATGACCAGGTGCCCTTTTACGACGAGAGCCGCCGAATCCCAGTCGTCGTTCCACTTGCGTTCCTTGAAAGATCTGGCATCAAGCGACCAGAGAACCTCAGGTTTTCCACGGTCAATAGAGATGACGCGGAACAAGTTGTCCCGACTCCCCCCGTAGAGCAGGGGATACCCGTCCGGGTCGACGGTGAGCATACCTTTGGCAAGGTCCCCCGTATCGAGGGGTTCTATAATTTTTTCTCCGGTATCCGCATTGAGGAAGTGGAAACGATGGTCGTATGCCCCAAATGCCACCCATGTCCTACCTTCACGTTCGAACACGACCGGTTGCCCGGTCCAACCCGTGCCGCACCAGGTTCGGATCTCTCCGTATTCGCTGGATTTTCCGCACATTGCTCGTTTGGGGTACTTCCAAGCGACACTGGCGTGCCCTCCGATCGGACCAGTCCCATGGAAACTGCGACGTTCGTTGCCACGGAAGGTGAGAACCCCCGCAACTTGGGATGCCCGCTTTGGCCGGTCCACCTCGATCCCGAGGCTCGTGCCCGTGGTGCCGCCAACTTGGAAACCCTGCTGCGCTCCCCCCGCGGCCCCAGCTCCTGGAACAATGGAATCGGATCCACTCCCGCATCCGGCCAGGGTCGCACTAACTAGGCACAATGCGACGAGTTTCCCAAATTGTTTAGGCATATCCCCCACGGTGACGTACCAGTGCCGCTTACCACACCCCGACTCTGGTCGGCGCTTGACGAACAGCTAGGGCGCGGGACGGTAAGTGTCATGCGAGTTTGGATCGACCAAGACCTCTGTACCGGCGACGGCATCTGCGCCGAGATCTGCCCGAAAGTGTTCGAGATGCACGACGACGGTCTGGCCTATGTAAAAGAGGTTTCCTGGCCCAACCGCTTCGGCTCCTCCGGATCCGGGAGCGAACCCGCACTGAAGATGGCGGCAGGGACGGCCGAAATCCCGGAGAACCTGCTCGAAGACGTCATTGAGTCTGCCGAGGCCTGCCCGGGTGAGTGTATTTTCATCGACGCCGAGTAGGTATTTGCACGGTAAACGTTAGTCGACAATCGGTCACAGCGCCCTCGGTTGCATGGACCCCAATCCAAAGGGCTCGCGCCTTGCGCGCCGGCTCCAACCCTGTGCCGCGCTCGCCCGATACGGTACCGTATATTGTTCTATGACCGCGGGCATCTCCCCTATCCCAATCTCCCCTATCCCAAGGGAACGTCTCTCTCGGAGTCCTGGTCGTGGATAAGGAACGATACGAGCACGAACTCAAGGGCCTGCACGTGGAACTCGCCAAACTTGAGTTCTGGGTTCGCTCCACCGGAGCTCGCGTCGTCGTACTCTTCGAAGGTAGGGACGCCGCCGGCAAGGGGGGGACGATTTCTGCGATCCAGATGGGGATGAATCCTCGCACCGTTCGCACCGTCGCCCTTCCCGCCCCGTCTCCACGACAAAAGACCCAGTGGTATTTTCAGCGGTATGTCGAGCAACTACCCGCCGCTGGGGAGATGGTTCTGTTCGACCGCTCCTGGTATAATCGAGCAGGTGTGGAGCCGGTAATGGGATTTTGTACGCACACCGAGCACCGACGCTTCCTGCGCGAATGCCCAAAATTCGAGGAGATGCTCATCGATGACGGAATTTTTCTTCGGAAGTACTACCTATCCGTATCCCAAAAAGAACAGCACCGGCGTTTCGTCGCCCGGGCCAACGATCCGACGAAACGTTGGAAAGTATCCCCGGTCGACCTGGCCGCGGTCGACCGCTTCGAGGAGTATACCGAAGCCAAAGAGACCATGTTCTCCGCCACCCATAGTGAGAAGAGCCCGTGGTATGTTGTCGACTCTAATGACAAGCGCTCGGCGAGACTGAACCTCATCACACACCTGCTCTCTACCCTGCAATACGGGGGCGTCGAACTTCCCACTCTCGAAATTCCACCACCACCGGAGACGCGCCGTCAAGCCCACCGCCGGGATTCGGCGCCTACCATAGTGGGACAAGCTTACACTGCTGATGAAGGCCGCCGCCGCGGTTGAGCATGGATTCAAACCCAGACTACGAGGCTCGCTCCGATGAGAAACGGGGGCTCCTCTATGCGGGGCTATCCTTGGGGGACGTGGCGGTGTGCCTACAACACCTGCGGTTTTTACCCTGCCGGGTCTGCATGTACGACACAATTGCGACCACACCCTACTCTGATCGCCCCGAAGATGTAGAGATTGTAAGACTACACCAGACGCAAAGTGATGGTTAGCGGAGAGGCAGGCACCCAAGTCCCTGGCCCGGCGTGGGGTCGGGTTTATGGGCTGAGCGAAGGATATACCTGATCGAAAATCGGCAAGCTTCTATCTGGAAATCGTTGCTGGTCCGAGCAGAAACCCAGAAGACCCTGGGCCTTAGGGAGGTCGGCTCTCTTGGGGGGTTCGGTACGCACCTGTCCCGACTTAGGTGCACCCCTAGTGGAGCCCTCTACCCGGATTGAACGGGTGACCTCATTCTTACCATGAATGTGCTCTACCAACTGAGCTAAGAGGGCCTACCCAAGAATCGTACCAACCGCATCAGTTATGTAAACGAGGGCTGCCATGCTTTCCCGTGTGTGCCCGTCGGCTGAGCGGGGACGGTAGGTGGCCATGCCGAACCATCAAGTGGCCCGCACCGAACGCCGAAAAATCGAACTCGAGGAACGCCGTAAGCATCAAAAGCGGGAGAAGGAGCGCAGGTCGCAAGAGCAGCGCGCCACCGCGGACTTGGACCGCAAACTGTACGTGGCTCCATGGGTCTCCGCCCTCATCGCCGCTTGCATCGTCGCTCTCGCCATAGGCCCACTGGGGATATTCAACCCAGCTTACCCGGTCGCAGGTGACCAAGTTACGCACAACTGGTGGTTGGTGGAGTTTCGCGACCGTCTCCTAAGTTTCCGGGGTGTTTTTGGCTGGACCAACGATCTCTCGCTCGGCTATCTGTTCGGGTTCTTCTATTTCCCCCTCCCGCCCATAGTATTCTCCGCCCTCAGCTTCCTGCTCCCGGATGCAATCTCCATAAAACTCATGGTCGCCGGTTCACTCATGCTCCTTCCGCTCGCCGCACTACGGCTCGCCCGGGGATTGCAGTTTCCTCGCGCCACGCTCGGTCTGGTTCCTCTCGTGTACCTGGCCTCGATTTTTTCCAACCAACCACTTTTCGTCGGTGGGACCTTGTACTCGACCCTCACCGGAGAGTTTTCCTACGCATACGGTCTCGCTTTTAGCATGTTGGCCGCCGGCGAGGCGCTGCTCCTTTCCAAAGAATCCGGGGGAACCTGGTGGCGCACTGGCTTATTCTTGGGTGCGGCCGTACTGTCGCACATCCTAGCCTCCCTCCCTGCCGTTTTGATAGTCGGCTGGGTCTTGTTCTCCAAGGTGTGGGGCAAGTCCCGCCCAGCGACCCTCTCTATCGGTCTTCTCGCCACGGCCGTGGCGAGTTGGTGGGTCGTTCCGTCGCTGCTGACCGCCTCCGAGGCACTCGGTGACGGTCACAAACGCGTGTCCGATTTGTTCGGATGGCTCTTCCCGCTCACCGAGGCTCTCCCGCTGGTCCTCTCTGGGTTCGCGGGATTGGCCTATGCCATCCATCGCCGCCGCCCGGGAGCCCGTTTTCTGGCCCTCCTAGCCGCCTCCGGGCCGTTGGCACTCTTGCTCACCCCGGGCTCGTTCATGTGGAACGTGCGCATCATGCCATGGTACTACGCGGCCCTCGCGGTAGCCACCGTCTATCTTTTCGAACCGATCGTACTCTTTGTCGTCTCCCGCCGCCCACCTGCGCTCCGACTGGTTCCGGTTGCGGCCCTTGTCGCCGGGTTGGCTATTCCTTTCGTGCTGCCGGACAACGTGTCTTTGGTTCGCTCGATCGGAGCCTCTCAGTACGGTGGCGTCAGCCTTTCGGGCGCAAAGTACGTAGCGGAGGTGACCGAGTATCTAAAAACCGTCGAGCCCGGTCGGGCGATGGTCGCCCTCCCAGAGACTTGGTCCGCTGCCCTCCCGGCCCGCGACTGGGTGACGGCTCTACCTTTGCATACCGATGGACGCATCACTTCGGCCATCTCCTTGTACTATGAGGCCTCCAAGAGTACGCCCGGCATCGAGTACGTACACTCGCACGTATCCGAAGTCGCACACACCTCCCTATCCTGGCTGGGATACGGTAAATTGAAGGAAGACGCCGATCGGGTGTTCGCCACCGGGGTTCGGGGGATGGAGGTACTGGGTATACGCTATTACATCGTGGGCGACCAGAAAATGTACGATCTCGCCATCGCCCATCCAAGTCTCCGGTTCCTCGACGCGGTAGGGGAGGAGTCCAAATCCCTCGGCGACGGCAAGAGTGGTATCCCGGCCCACCAGTGGGGAATCTTCGAACTGGTCAATCATGAACTAGTCGAATCATTAACCACCCCGGTGGGGGTCCAGTACCCTGAGTTTTCCTCCGAGCGCGACTGGGCTTCAGCTTCGGTCAAGTGGCTCTCTACGTACGATCTCTCCGGCAAGGCGCCGTTCCTGGTCGAGGAAGGTCCAGAGATGTTCGACGCCAAAACCCCCTATCTCCCGGTCGCCGTCTCCGATGTCGAACTCGGGGAACGGAGGATTTCGTTCAAGGTCGCAGAGGTGGGAACCCCGGTTCTGGTGAAAGTGTCGCACTCAAAGCAATGGAAGGTACGCGGCGCCGCGGGTCCCTACCGAGCCGCACCCAATCTGATGGTCGTCATCCCCACCCAAAAAGAGGTGGTCTTGGCGTATGAGAATCCGGCATGGACCAAGGTCGGCCCTCTGGTTTCGCTCGCCGCCTTGGCCGGGCTCGCCCTAGTGCGCCTGCGCTCTCGACGTTCACGTCCGGCCAAGTCGGCCTAAAAATCCACGCCTGGTCCTGGGCGCGCACCGCAACCTTTTCTCAGCCGGCCCTGTTTGCCGCATCTAGTAGAGCGTCGAGACCGACGAGGTCGTCCCCGAGCATCGTGCCCATGTCCGCCAGTTTTCCGATGACGGCTTCGGCCACCTTCGCTTCTACGGTCGCCTCCCCAAAGAGGTAGTACGCCACCGCGTTTTGTCCGTCTCTGTGGCATCTCCCCTCAATCTGGGCCATGTCGAGGGCGGACCAGCGCAGGTCATGGATCAACAGCACCCTCTCTACGCCGTTTCCTCCGACGGCTTTTTCGTGGGCGTGCAGGCTGATTCCTTCGGTTACTGTAAAGACCACGAAGGACGTATCGCCTTTTTGGAAGGCTACCCGTCGCCTCTCGCGTTCCGCTCCGGGGGTTTCTCCGTTGATGACCGCCGCGTTCTCCAACCCGTCGGCGATGGCCTTGGCGGTCTCGAGGAACTGTGTCGATATCGCCACTTGGTAGCCGTCCTCGGCCAAGTCGAGTGCTTTGCGTACCGTTTGCTCGACCCGCAGCAGGGATGCCTTCTGTCGGAACCGGAGGGCTGCCACCATCGGGTTGGTGGGGTTGGTCGTCTCCCGGGCGAGGCTGAGCGCGTCACAGAAATCCTCCCACGCCTCCTCGTACAACCGCCGCTGTCGGACGTCGAGTTCGACGGGATCTCCGATACGGCTGATCTCCGGCCACCCGCTTAGATCCTGGGGTCTTCTGCGTATACCCAGCTCGGGGTCCCCAAAGAGCAGGTCCCTCATCCTCGCCAAGTCGGCCTCGTTCCGGTCCCACCCCCACTGCCCAAAAGGCCCACGCTTGATGTGCAACCCACTCTGGCGACACCAGGCCTCGAATTCACCGAGATTATGCACCTTGGCCCCTGTCCTTTCGGCCAGCAGCGGGGCGAGGTACGCCAGTTCGAGGGGGTTCTGCCCTGCGGTGGCGCTCATCCACAGCACAAATGCCGGTTTCCGCTTGGACTTGATCAAATTTCGTACCGACGCGGAGCGTTGCGAACTCGGGTTCTTGAGCCGGTGCGCCTCGTCGCACACAACCACGTCCCATTCTATTTTGGAGGTGCCCTTCGTGGCGATTCGTTTGTTGCGCGTCCTGGTTCGCACCGCTTCGCCTGCCGAATCCGGCCCGTCGAGGAGGCTTTTCGTTCTGTCGTAGTTCGTGACGCACCACCGGTGCTTGCCGCCGCCGTGCATGGCAATGCTACGCCGCCAATGTGCCACCACCGACAGTGGCGTTAGCACCAGGACGTTCAAACTTCCACCCATTCTGGCGATTCCGTCGATCGCCGAGTAGGTCTTTCCCAGACCAACGTCATCGGCGAGCAAGAAACCACAAGATTCGCGCCGCATGGCCCCGGCTATCTTCTTGGCGGCCTCGTTTTGGTGTTCTCTTAGCAAAATTCCCGAACCTGCGGTCGGGGTGGTCTCGATTTGCCCCACCTCGGTTGCGTTCAGATCCTCCTCGAACCAGCGCTCCGGCGAGTATGGTTGCGCGCGGTAAGGACTCAGTTCGTCGGGGAGTCGCGCACCGCGGTACACCCAGCGCCGCATCTCCGCGTTCCAAATAGCCCCACCCCATTTCGCCAAGTTGCGGTCCTCATACGGCACCGAGAGAAGGTGGATGGGCCCCCAGGTTGGTTGCTTGGCGGCCCGCTTCCTTGTGGGGGTCCGCACCCCCGCCTTCCGCTTTGTCGCCTTCTTGGGCGCAGGTCGCTTTTTCGCCACCCGGCCGGATGACCGCCGTTTACCGGGACTTTTGCCCGATTTTTTGCTCATGTTCCAGTGTCGGCTCCATGGGTTCTCAGTCTGGTGGCGAGGTCCCGCCACGAGGCGGCCTCCTCGAATTCGAGCCGCTCGGCTGCTGCAAGCATCCGCGACTCTGCCTCCTCGATTGCATCGGTGAGGTTCTCGGGGAGTGGTACGTCCATGTCCTCGGTCCCCTGCTTGGTCACTTCGCGAGGAAGGTCCCGGATGTCTTTCGACACGGTTTTTGGAACGATGCCGTGCGATTCGTTGTACTCTATCTGCAGGTTTCTCCTTCGGTCGGTCTCGGCCATGGCGCTGCGCATCGCTGGGGTCTGCCTGTCCGCATATAGCACCACCTTCCCGTCCACGTTGCGAGCGGCCCGTCCAATGGTCTGTATCAAACTGGTCTCCGAACGCAAAAAGCCCTCCCGATCAGAGTCGAATACCGCGACCAACTCCACCTCGGGTAGATCAAGACCTTCGCGGAGCAGGTTGATTCCGACCAAGATATCGTACACTCCCCGTCTAAGGTCGCGGAGAAGTTCTATCCGCTCTAGGGTCTCTGTGTCCGAATGCATGTAGCGGGCCTTCATCCCCTGCCCGAGCAGGTAGTCGACGAGATCCTCCGCCATCTTCTTGGTGAGTACGGTGGCAAGAACCCGCCCACCCCCGCCCACGACCCGAGATGCCCTGGCGGAGAAATCCGCCACCGCCCCCGCGCTTTTCACCACCTCCACTTCCGGATCAACTATACCGGTTGGCCGGACTACCAGTTCGACTACCGTCTCTGCGGTCTCCTTCTCGCGCGCCCCGGGTGTGGCGGAAACCATTATGCAGGTCCCCGCGCGTTCCCAGAACTCGGCCGCCGAGAGTGGGCGGTTGTCGCACGCGGAGGGGAGGCGGAACCCGTGTTCAACCAGGGTCTCCTTCCGGGAGCGGTCCCCTGCTTGCTGCGCATTCAGTTGGGGTATCAAAACGTGTGATTCGTCGAGTACGACGATGGTGTCCTCCGGCAGGTAATCCAAGAGGGTGTAGGGAGGCTCCCCGGCACTTCGCCCGTCAAAGTGCCGTGAGTAGTTCTCGACCCCCGGACACCGCCCCGTCTCGCGGAGCAACTCCAGGTCCCGCTCCGTCCGCTGCAGCAGGCGTTGCCTCTCGAGAAGTTTTCCGCTGTTTTCGAATTCGGCAATCCTACCGACCAGTTCTTTTTCTATGGTCTCGCAACCCGCCTCGATTGTCGATTTGTCGGCCGCGTAGTGTGTTGCCGGGTACACGTGGTACGACTTCGGGGAGTCGATTGGAAGTCTATGCAATGGATCGACTATGCTGATGCTTTCAATTTCTTCGTCAAAGAATGACACCCGGATGGGCAAGTCCTCACCGGAGGGCCACACGTGCAGCGTATCCCCCCGCACCGAGAAGGTTCCGCGCACGGTCTCGGTGTCGTTCCGGTCATAACCCATGTCCACCAGACCTCGGTGCAAACTCTCACGCTCGAGGTTCTCTCCGACGACGAAACTCAGGACCTGCTCTTTGTACGATTCCGGGGATCCGAGTCCGTATATGGCAGATACGCTCGCCACGATGACGACGTCGCGTCTGGCCAGCGCGTTCGAGGTGGCCGAGTGCCGCATCCGGTCTATCGTCTCGTTTATCATCGACTCTTTCTCTATGAACGTGTCGCTTGACGGAACGTAAGCTTCTGGCTGGTAATAATCGTAGTAAGATACGAAGTACTCGACCGCGTTCTCCGGCATCAAGGCGCTGAGTTCGGCATGCAACTGGGCTGCAAGGCTCTTGTTCGGCGCTAGCACGAGTGCGGGTCTTTGCAGTTTCTCGATCGTCCACGCAATCGTCGCTGATTTCCCCGAGCCGGTTATACCCATGAGGCAGAGGCGGCTCTTTCCCGCCCTCACCGCTTCGGTCAATTTTTCTATTGCCTGAGGTTGGTCCCCGGCCGGCTCGTACGGGGCTCGTACGGAGAACTTTGGCATGGACACTACAGTTCAGGGTAGCCCCGTTGCGGCACCGTCCCCGCACTCTACTGTTCTCTCGTGCAGGTTCTACCGTAACGGACGGCGGCGGCGCTCTAGGCACCGCCGCCGGAGCCACGGGAGGGGCGGACTCCAGGTGGCTCTGCCGGGGATGGTCGTGCACGGACCGCCCGCCGGGTTCTTGTAGGATCGGACCGTCCCGTCAGGTTCAACTTCGCGCAGGTGTTTGCGGTGATTTTTTCCCGATCCTATGTATGGTGGACACCAGCTCGTTCAAAGAACCCACCTCCGGAAGCGCGCAAAGCACCTTTGCCATCTCTAGGGCTCCATCGGTCGCCTTCCGGACCCACTCCCCGATCCCCGCTTCGAAGAAAGACTCGTGCCGTAGCAGCATCGCCGGATACTCACCGATGTCGGCGCCCCTCTCCAACGCCCACGCCAGCACCACCTGGTTTCTGGGCCAAAAGCTTTCGATTCCGTGTACCTTCAGCAACCGTTTGAACCCGAGATAACTGCACGGCCCGAGGCTCAGGTTGGACCAATCCCCCGCCCCGCTCCATCCGAAAACTCGGTCAACCCGTGTTTTTACCGGCACTAGCGCAAGGACGGACTCTCCGAACCTACCCGATATCGAAACGGCGACAATCATGCCAGCAAACTGCCAGCCGCCTGTCAATGTTAGAGTCAGCGTGGTGGACACCGACCACGGAGTCATCCATAACGCCAACTTGATCAAAGCCCGCTTTCGTTCCTGTCGCAACTCGCGGCGGAACATACGCCGAGCCAAGGCGCACCCGTCCATCTCAAGAGCCTCCTTCACCGCCCCGGCCACCGATTTCCCCTCGGAACCTGCCGCCGCATGGTTCATGTCCGAGGGCCTCCGGAGATTTTTTCGATGAGTTTTACCACCTCACCCATGGTTGCGTTCTCGTTGCGCTGCTGTCGCGCAACGCTCATGAACATCTCGAGGCTCCCAAGACCGCAGCGGCGCTCCACCCACGCCCCGATCCCCCAAGCCCCGGCATCGGCCTCAAAGATCACCCGAGCCGGGGAGTGTTCTATGGCCCCAGATTCCCATGCCCGCTCGACCAACTCTTTGACCCCGGGGGACTCGATCCTGGGTTTATACTTCGTATATGCGTGAAAATTAGGGCCACAGTCCCCCATCCCGCCCGACGTCGCCGAGAGCACGGGGGAGTAGTCGTACATCGGATCGTTTCCCCGCCTCCAGTGGGCCAGAATCCAACCCCCAGCGACCAGGGAGATCCATGGGGTGCTTCCCGTAATCGGCGCAAGGACGGCGAGACAGACCCAGACGTAGGCATGGGTTCTCTCACCTTTACGTAAAACTGCCTGCTGGGTGTGCTCGACAACTTGACACAGGTCCTCGACGACGGCCCACCTGGTTTCGTCGGCAAGGTTTTCCCACACACCTCCGCCCCCCAACCTGCGCAGTACGTTGTTTTTGTATCTGGCCGCAGCGTCCCGCATCTCCTGTCGCTGCCTCGCCCGCATGCTCGGGTACCGTACCGCCCGAACTCGTTATGTCAGGTGCCGCTCAGCCCCAACCGATATCGGTACTCGAGGTGGGGGCAACGTGCACCGGAAGCAGCTTTCCAAGGGCTTCAAGCGCGTTTCGGGCCCCAAGGTCCAGTTGATGGCATAACTCAGGTTTCACCTGACGGCAGGCACGCTGCTGGGTCATGATTCCGGAGAACCGCGGCACCCCACCCTTTTTGATCCAGGTGCGGGCCAGCACGCCCCACTGGTGGGCCATCGCCAGGTCGGTGCGGTATATCTGCGGGAGGGCCGCCGACCTAGGATTCTCCCATACCAACGCCGCGAGATTTTCTACGTCCCAGCCGTTGGCGCACCCGCCTCCCAGCCCTCGGGTGGGGCAGCCATCCGCCGAGGCGTTGACGACTAGAGGTACGGTCCCTTGATGGTAGGCATCAAGCCATGCCCGTGCCGCGCCCATTGGCCCCCACCCGGGTTCTAGGTCAATACCGCCCACGATCTCAACCCCAGCGGGAGCTTCGTTTCGCGCCGCTTGCAACATTTTCTGCCACGCCGACCCCCGCTCTCTGGCAAGGTCGGGGTCAAAGAGCTTGTAATTACTGGTCGCCACCGCGAGGGTCCACTCCCCGCCACGGCACCTGGAGAGACCTCCCGCATAGGCGCGAGCCACCTCCCGGATGTGGTCGTATGTGAACAAAGTAGTGGCATCCTTGAAACTTCTGGTCCCTCCCTCCACTTGCTTACCGAAGGACAAGAGCACCACGCCGCCGCGCTCTAATTGGGTACAGGCAAGGGCTTCGGCTTTTTCTGCGTCGACTTCCACCGCACCGCTCATCCAGGAAACATAGCGACTCACAGTGTGTCGAGGCTCTAGTTGTCGAACGTCCCCACCGACCCCCGCCTCTGGCCCGTAACCCACCCCACTCAGGCTTAAAATCACCAATGAATGCGCAAACAAGATGAATGTGGTGCGGCTTGTCCTCGAACGCGACATAGGACCGTATACGGTGACTTTGCGAGGCCCGGCTGCACTCTCCTCACGCCGTTCCGCACTCGCTGTCGCCCGCACCCTGGCTGTTTATTTCTGTTTTTCCGCGAGTCCGTACAGCCTCAGTTATGGCTGAGAATCCTAGGTACGGGGCCTTGTATATTTACCCGTCCCAGCATTAGCCTCATCAGGACCTTGGTTGGGAACCTCCTCACGGTTCATGCCCGGGTGGGTCTTGTAATGCACCGAGATGGTTCCCAACCACTCAGGGCGTTCGAGTACGATCCGCTCGGACACAACTTCGGGCCTGGATTTTCGTAAAGAATGCGGACTTTTTTCGGTCACAGGATTGTACGGTTCCGCGCCCAGTAGCCCACGCCCGCATCCGGCTTCGGGGGGTGTCACACGATGCCTTTTCGGCACCATAGATCTTATGGCGTCGTACCCTCTGCGCACCGAAAACGGCTTATGGGTCGCTATGTCCGACTTGAAGTGGTTGTTTACTCC
>Ga0172372_10008400_pt1 | contig 13613 bp, 16 predicted proteins | sample LakKiv5m_2_FD_114544 | JGI IMG/M metagenome (GOLD analysis project Ga0172372, IMG submission 114544) | Freshwater microbial communities from Kabuno Bay, South-Kivu, Congo - kab_092012_9.5m | ecosystem: Environmental > Aquatic > Freshwater > Lake | place: Democratic Republic of the Congo...
GCGCTAAACATATGGGTGAGTTCAAAGACTACGGTGTCGGCGCACAAATACTTGCTGACCTAGGACTGCATAACATAGAGTTACTGAGTAATAAACCGCGTAAGTTTCATGGACTTGAAGGCTATGGCATTAGCATAGCTAAGTTTGTGCCAGTAAAGTAAAGCTAAATCATCAGATTGCACCTGCTATAAGCTGCCTGCAGGCAAAAACAATACCCCGGGTGCTAAGCGCTCGCAACGCGGCTAGCCGCTGTTGCCGCGTACCATCGCGAAGCGATGGTCGGCAACCTGTCTCTGCTCTGCGCAAAGTGAGAGCCTTGCGAGTGCGTGCAGAGGGGTATTGCTGTGCCTGCCAGTATGCCTATAGAATACAAGTATGCGATCTGAAGACTGCATATTCTGCAAAATTATCCACGGCTCAATCCCAGCCACAAAGGTCTATGAAGACGAGCAAGTTCTTGCCTTCAAGGATATTAGCCCAGCAAGCCCAACACATATTCTAGTTATCCCCAAGACTCACTACGCATCTGTTAGAGAAGCTGACAAGAACACACTTGGCGAATTACTCTATAGAGCAAAAGAGCTAGCTCATGAACTAGGTATTAGTGACAGCGGTTTTAGAACAGTCATTAACACCGGCAGTGACGGCGGGCAGACTGTTGCACATTTACATTTACATTTATTAGGCGGACGCAAACACAATTGGCCGGCAGGATAATGAATAGCAAATTAATACTAGCAAGCATCGCCGCCAAACTTACAGCAGCACTAAGCAAAACCCTAAACCTAGGTTCAGGCTCAGCTCTACCTGGACGCATAGCACTAGCTATCTACCCTAAAATACTTGAAGAATTCAAACAACAAATAAACGAAACAGCCTACCATGAGCAATTACGCGCAGTATCAGTAATGGTAACCGGCACCAATGGTAAAACCACCACCACTGGAATACTAGAACAAATACTAGAAGAGAATGGCTATCAGCACATCACCTGCAACCACCATGGCGCAAATCTATACTATGGAGTAGTTACGGCTTTTACTCTCAACACGAATATCCTAGGCAAACTCAAAAGCCCCCACTATATAATCGAAGCTGACGAAGCTGCTCTAGCTGCTATTGCTGCTGCGCTTAGACCTAAAATAATTATAGTTACTAATTTATACCGCGATCAGCTTGATAGGTTTGGTGAGCTTGATAGCACCGAAAAGCTCATCAATAAAGGCATAGAAGCTTCCTATCTCACCCAAGACTCAGCACCAACACTAGTACTTAATGCTGACGACAGAAGAGTAGTCAAGCTTGCACCACAAATACTGAATAGAAATTTATACACAGTAAGCTCAGAGCATACTATCACTAACCTAGATGCCAGCACAGAAAACTGCGAGATCAACAAATCAGCTAAGCTTAATCAAATTAAAGTTAAGCATGAAGGACTTGATGGTAGCGACATCACCGTTAGCGACAGTTACAGCCTGCATCTTAAGCTACCCGGACTTTATAACGCCTATAATTTTGCTGCGGCTGCTACAGCTGCTGAACTACTAGGCTTAAGCGGCGAGCAAATCAAAAACAGCGTCGATCATTATCACTGTAACTTTGGTAGAGCTGAAACTAGATTAATTAATGGCACAGAAACTCAAACCTTCCTAATCAAAAACCCTACTGGCTGCACTGAAGTGCTCAAACTACTCGAGCATAATCAAGATGCTGATTTCCTGGTGGCGATTAACGATAACTACGCTGACGGTAGAGACGTATCATGGCTCTGGGATGCTGAGTGGCAGCGCCTCGCTAGGCTAAAACACGCCCGCTTCACCTGCACTGGTCATAGGGCAGAGGATATGGCCCTGAGGCTTAACTACGCAGGACTTAGTCCAGCTCAGATTAGAACAGAAACTTCAATTAGCAGTGCTTTGAAGCACTGCAGCCAAGCTGCTAAGCAAAACTCAAGGCGTTTGTATATTTTGCCGACTTATACAGCACTACTAGAGCTAGAGCGGCTGTGACGTTATTGCGAGGAACGTAGCGAAGAAGCAATCCCCATAGATTGCCCAAAACAGAGAGATTGCCACGACGGCTACGCCGTCTCGCAATGACAAGAGGGATCGCTTCGTCTTAGGCTCGAAATGACAAAATAGTTATAATAATATACTAATAATATTATAACACCAAATCAAACAATATCTTAACCCTTCAATGTGTCATAATATATCAAAATATAGTACTGAACATTGATAAGCCAAAGCCCACTAAACATAGATATAAAACCAAGTAGAAGCGAATTAGGCCATACTGCCGATAATGCACGCCAATCAAAACAAATATTAAGTCCTAATAGAATAAGTGTTGCTACTCAAAGCGATCTAGAAAAAACATTAAATGGTTTATCAAGAACCAGCGGTGCTAGCAATCAAGCAACACTAGATGGACCCAAATTATCACAAAATGGACAACCAAGAATAAGTGGTGTTGGCAACAACCTAGCAACAGACGGTCCGCAAAACGGTGATGGCAACAATTTAGCAACAGACGGTCCACAAAACGGTGATGGCAACAATTTAGCAACAGACGGACCAAGCCAGTTTGAAAAACTAGCAAAAAAATGGAAAGAGTTTTCCGAAACACATATACTACCCAAATCAACTAAAGTATCAGTTTTATTCAACCTTATCAGCGCACCTTTAAGATTACTGGGACAGAACAATCCAATAGCAAAAATACTCAACAAACTTAGTGGTATTTGCACCACTATACACCAGCTAGGTTTCGCTGCAACCGGCATCGGCACGGGTCTATTCAAAAAAAATATTTTTTACCTAATATCATTTGGCATCGAAGCACTCGCGGGCATACTACCGCTAAGAAAAATATATTTATTTAGAGGCATGGCAGCAGCCCTAGATATATTACCGACTTGCGTCAAGAAATACACCAAGAACGAATTCAAGAACTTCGGCGAGAGCTTGCCCAAAACGTGTGGAGCCATCTGGCAAGCTATGAAAGATTTCTGCCAAAATCCCAAAAAATATTTTGCCAACAAAGAAAATAGACTTGAGCTACTAAACACGCAAATACCAATAATCGGAGCAGGACTATGTATATTAGGAAATATCGTAGCAAGCTTCAAGGATACACTTGGCGGCGCGATAAGAGACGTTGGTGCAATATTAAACGATTGCGCATTACTATTCAGTGGTGACAAAGATGGTGTGCGCTCTGGACAGTACTATCTAGGCGGCTCAGTTACAGATCTTGGTGCCAACATAGTCGGCAAATACGGTCAAAGCCAAGGCTCTAACAATGGTAAGTTTGGCAATATTAGAGATTGCATACACGAGCTTGCTCTAGCTTCAGATCGTTGGGGACAAATGTTATTTGCCAAATTCCTCAATAAAACCAAGGATCAAGATGAGCACAAAGCGCAAGAACCAATTACAACTGCAAGACAATCAACAACAGTACAAAATCAAGAGTTCAAAAACAATTTAAGCGAAAACTTTGATGCAAGAGAAATGTCTTTTGCAGCATAATAGCCTTACCCTGCGAGCTCAAAATGACGCGAACTATACTCCAGCTTTAGCCAGCTGACAAAGCTTAGCAAAAGTTGCTGTATCGTTAGCTGCAATCTCAGCTAGCATTTTACGATTCAAAGTTATATTAGCTTTCTTAAGACCACCCATAAGAGCTGAGTAACTTATACCTTCAAGCTCGGCAGCAGCATTGATACGTTGAATCCATAGACCACGCATATCGCGCTTCTTAAGTTTGCGACCGACGTAAGCTCTAGATAGAGCTTTCATCATCGCTTGCTGAGCAGCTCTGAAAATCTTACTCTGACCACCTTTAAAGCCCTTGGTTAATTCAAGAACTTTATTGTGTTTTTTTCTATTGACCTTACCTCTTGTTACTCTCATTGAAACCTCTATTTGGCGTACTTAGCGTATGGAAACATTGCCATAACGTTATCTACTTGCGTTAAATCTACTTGGCCAGTTTTACGTAAATTACGTTTACGCTTAGATGACATATGAGTATTAATGTGCTTAATACCACTACGTTTATGCGTTAATTTGCCTTTGGCAGTTAACTTGAAACGTTTTTTAGCTGATTTATTAGTTTTACGCTTAGACATTGCAGGCTTTTATCCTAGCAAATATGCTCTTCTTAATCTTCTTAACCTGGGTAAAAAACAGCCTTAAAACGCCAAAATTAAGCATTTTTATGGTTTTAAGCATAAGTAATACAAATTAGCTATAATTAATAATGTATTAACAAATAGCTGGCAAGCAGAACCGTCAAATAAGGCGCTAAGCTAGCCGGCTGAGGAGTTGCCTATTGTAGGGCCTGAAATACAAGAAAAAAACAGATTGGCGCAGCAAAACACTGCACAGATAAACACGCCTATAAAACTTGGCATAAGACAAACACAGCCCAAGCAAGAACCAAACGATATAACGCCAAGCAATTCAAAAACAATATCAAATGAAGAACTAAATAAAGCTTTAGCAGAAAAACAAGAAACTAAAGAAGCTGAGCCCTCAAGATTAGAAGAAATAGCCAAGGATTGGAAATACGCCAAGCTCTCAACATGGGCGATGTACGTCACCACTCTACTTAGCTGGTTTAATCCTAATAAAGCGAGTTCGCGAAGTTTTGAACAACAAGGAATCGATACTAGCCCTAAAGCTGGACTCTTCAATAAAATTCAAGACTTCTTCTTACGTATAAGAATGATGGGACAAATGACTCTACACGCCGATCCCGGTAATCAAAAAATAATTGGTGATGACATTGTGATGAGTAATCTGCATAACATCACTGCGCAAAAATTTGGTTCAAGCGCATACAAATTCCATGCCTTCTGGTCACCATGGTCATGGCTACTTCAACATGTGTTTTTCACCGGCACACATTCATTCAGCAAACCAATTAATGCCTTAATCAAAGCTTTTGATAGGAGCATGAGACTAGTAACTAATATGTTCTGGAACCTAAGACGGGTCACCCTAGGACTAGTACCCTATGTCAACAATGAACTACTAAGCATGAGCAGCCCTAATAGTGAGGTTTACAAGAAATTACGCGAAGCTTCAAAACCCGTTCGGAACACTATGCAGCAGTGGTCAATATTACTAGCAGCTCATCTACACCAAACTCTCAACAAATTTATTCCAAGACCAATAATGAATTTTCTGGAGCACAAGCTTAACTTTAATATGGATAGGCTAAGAGCTGCTCACAGAAAAGCACGGAAAGAAAATATAAATATATCTAATCCGATTGATGCCATTCTGAAAATTGTTATACCCTACGCAAAAGCAAACCTAGAAGCACTTAAAACAGGAAAACACAAATCTATTCTTAGCGGTGAACTTCAAGATCTGAGAATAGAAGAACCTCATACTCCAGGTTGGTATCTAAAATCCAAACTACTAGCCAATGTATTAAATCCATGGGTTGGCATTGGTTCGTTTGCTATTAACCTTGCGAGCATGGCAACAGGCATTGCCGGTGAGCTATTACGCAATAAAACAACAAGCCTGCTGAGCCTGTCACAAAACTTAATGGATACAGCCAATGGTGCTATGTCAGCAGTCTATATGCTAGGCGAAGTCTTCGGGCACGCGGCAACAGTTCAGCGCAACTACAAAAACGGTGATCTTAAACTAGCCAACATAGGAACCTTCGGCATAGGTCTACTTGGTATGGGTTGGCGTATAGTAAAAGGTATGGCTGCAGCTCTTGCTATACCGGGCATGGTTATTAAGCCACTAGGTACTATTGCAAATAAAATCTTGCATTCAAGACTAGACAACTTCCTAGAACCATTATTCCTGCTCTTCTTCTCTGTCAATAGAGATGACAGCCTAAGAAACAGTTATAAAGCTGAACTAAGCACCGCAGGTCACGAGGAGCGTAAGGCTGCTGAAAAACACAACAGAGTCTCAGAAGTAATAACCATGCCACTCAAAATACTTACACACGATAAAGCTGTAACTTACGATCACCCAGAGGCAGTAGCAAGAGCTGAAACGCTAGCAGCTAGCTAGAACATAAGCCCCTGTTATAAGACCTTGGGCATTAATGGTACTAGTCTCATAAACATCAGCCAAATCCCAATCAAGCTCACGCATCAAGGCAGCCACAGCATAAGATTTAACTCGCTTAGCCCCGTCACGTAGCTTAAGCACTATAACTTCACCAGTCTTAAGATTAGCCACCATCATTAGCCCCTCAGCACCACCTTTAGCTATATAAGTCATGGGATAGGCTTGCATAAGCAGCGAGTCGAACTGCCTAGCACCACCAACTAATAGAGGATAACTATTCATAGCTTCAATAATCTCAATATAAGCCGGATCACTAATCATCACCGCAAACAACGAAGCTAGCTCAGTCATAGTCATGTGGTAGGTCTGCAAGCCACAGCCATCAGAACAGCTATATGGTTCCTGCTTAAGCCCAAGACGATACAGCTCTGCAGCTAAAGCATGATGATATGGGTGCTCGATACTAAGATATTCACGACTAAGCGAAGCAGCAGAGCAAGCAGCTAATATCGCAGAGTGTTTGCCAGAACAATTATGACTATGACCGCAAGCTATCAAAGCAGGATCAAGAGAAAAATCATCAAGTATAGAGTTAACTACCTTAAGCTGATCAGTTTCAGCATTATGCGAAGAAGAAGCGATAACTATTTGCTCAGGACTAAGATTAAAACCTGCAGCTCTAATAAAATCAAGTGAGACTTTGGCTTGAATAGGTTTAATAAGAGATCTAGTGAAAATCTGCCTAGAAGCATCACCCCATGATCTAATCAAAGCCGCTGCAGAAACCAAGACCGCATCAAAGCCATGCTCGCTCTCAACTTTATCGCCTCTATATACCTGAATTACCGGCACTAAACTATAATATTAGCGTAATGCGTAAAATTAGCCTAAGTACTATTCTGCTTCTATTATTGATCAGTCTTCCAGTTAGGGCTGAGCAAGATCCTATCGAGAAACTTATTAATGAAATATATTCAGCGTGGAACGCTCACGACGCCGAGAAATTATTTAGCTACTATAGTAATAATTTTGTAACTGGTGATGGCATCGATAAGCTAGGCTACCGCAAACTCACAGAGACGCTTTGGGAAACATACCCCAACATACAACTCAAGAACGAGAAGAAGACTATACGCAGCCAAGATCAATACGCAACAGCTTCTATTATTGATTTGTTCTTTGGCGATAGCAAAGACAAAAACGAACAGATGAACGAAACCGGCAAGCTTAATGCCATATCTCAGGGTCAAATTTTCTTCAAAAAATATGGCAACGAATGGAAAGTCGAGAGCGATAGGATATATTTCGAGCTGGTTACTATCTATTACGGTAATGCCAAGCAATACCTAGATAGTCACCAAATATATTTCGGTGCTCCAGAGCAGGTACATGCTGGCGAACAGTACACCGCTACCCTCTACTTCATACTACCTGAGAGCGTTCAAGCCACAGCCACTATTAACCACGAGCAAATAAGCTACCCTCACGACGAGAACGTCGAGGAATCATACCAAGCAGCCACATCTAATAAACTTGAGCGCTTATTTGGTGCTAATGAGACCAACCACAATGAACTAGTAAGCTCAACTATTATTCTCACCAAAGGTATTCTAGAGCCCAAGCTAGAAGGTATACTTTATATCTCTAAGCGAGTAAACGTTCTGAGCAAAAAAACGCCAATCAAGAAATTAGAAATAGTCAAAACAACATACGCCAAATCACAAGAAAAAGAAAGCAGTGAAACCCCTAGTAAACAAGAAGAATAATAAAGCCGAAGACCTATTAATAAAATATATCGACAAGCATGGTTTAAGCAATGAGCCTATAGCTATCGCCTGCTCAGCTGGGCTAGATTCGATAAGCCTACTAAGAGCCGCTCACAGAGTACATCCTCAAGGCTTACACTGCCTGCACTACGATCACGCGGTGCGTGATGATTCGCATATAGCACACCAAGAATTACTAGGACTAACAAGCGAGCTAAATATCAAATATTACTCAGAACGTAACAACCATCCTCTAGCCTCAGATGAAGATAGCCTTAGAGCACTTAGATATCAATTCTTCGTCCGTGCCGCAACTAAGCTAAACATCAAACACATATTAGTCGCACACAACCTTAACGATAACGCTGAGACCGTGTTATTCAGGCTGTTTCGCGGCACTGCAGCTACAGGCATCACCGGTATACCTGAGACTAGAGAACTAGAAGCAGGTATAACCATACATAGACCTTGGCTCAAGCTCAGCCGCAGTGATATTGAAAGCTACGCTAGCAGTCTTGAGCTTAAGCACATAGAAGATAGTAGCAACGATAATGATAGCTATGCACGCAATCGCATCAGGCTGAACATAGTACCCGAGAGCTTGAAGATCAACCTCAAAGCTCTAATTAATATTGATAATTTCGCTGGCTTAATAGCCGAACAAAATGATTTTATTAACAGTGAACTACAAAAATACGAACTAGAGTTCAACGATGCTGATACTGAGCTTAACTGGGATTTATCTAAGTTTCGCCAAGTACCTAAAGCCATTCAAAGACGCTTAATCGAGAAATACTTCAGCCCGAATATAAGTTTTTCAAGTGATTTTCTAGCAGCAATTGCCAAAGGCGGCTTCCATAAGATAAACTTTCAAGAAGGCAAATGCTTTAGTATAAGACAAAAGCGTATACGCCTAGAAAAACCATGACCGCAGTGATAGCCAAAGAAAACATCGAAGTACTATTCAGCCAAGAAGAAATTCAAAACAGAATTACTGAACTTGCTCAGCAAATATCTAAGGACTACAAAGACACTCAAGATCTTGTGGTTATAGGCGTGCTTAAGGGTGCTGCACTATTCACTTCAGATCTTATTCGCAAGCTAGACATTCCATGTCAACTAGAGTTTATAAGACTAGCTAGCTATCAGACTGGCACTGAGAGTTCAGGCGAGATACGCGTCTTCGATTTATCAGTACCAAACCTTAAAGACAAAGATATTTTAATTGCTGAAGATATTGTAGATTCAGGACGCACCGCTGAGTTTTTGATTAATTTTTTCCAAGAGCAAGTAGGCGTACGCTCTATGCGTATAGCTTCCCTGCTCGACAAACCTTGCCGCCGCCTAGAAGCACTTAGACATATCAAACCAGATTACTGCTGCTTTACCGTGGACGATAAATTCATACTTGGCTATGGACTAGATTACGAGCAGCGCTTCAGGCAGCTACCCTACCTAGGTCACATCAGCGGTCTTAGTTAGTTTTTTACTTAGCCAGTCACTACTAGAAACCAGTAGCCGAGTCAAAGCAGCACCAGCTTCAGCTACTAGTTTATCTATGCCGCGAGCTAATGGCTCAGGCACTTTGGCAAATATTTTAGGTATAAACTTAACCATTTTACGGTCAAGAAATTTCATTACATAAGCGCCAAAAGCCATTGAACTAAAAGGTCTTAGTGCATGAATAATATGCCCTAAGAACGAAGCACTCTTAATACCTAGAAGTTTCTTAGAAATCCAATTCTGCACAGCATTAGTCTTAAGAACTATCAGCGGTGGTATAAACGCTTCAGAGACTAGATCATGAGCTGCAGTCTTTGCTAGTGCCATACCACCACCACGTATAGCGACCATAAGATTACGCACAGCCAAATAAACAAGAGTAATACCCCACATAGAATAATAAAATGGTTTCTCTAGCCACGGCGCATATGCTCTAAAATGCTCGCGAAACGCTTCAGCCATCTCATTACCAAGAGCTGCAAGCCTTGTGGGGTTAGTAGTTTGCATAGTCATGCAAGCATGACCAGTAAAAGTCCTAAACCATTTAGGAAATTTCAACCTAAACTTATTTTCTAAATAATCAAGTTTAGTTGCCACCTCGTATTTAAGCTTAGAAAGAGAAACAGAATCTGGATGACTAGAATTAATTTCGTACTCTGCTAAAGGTGCATCACTTAGCTCAGCAGCTAGCGCTCTTGACTGATCAGGGTCAACGGGCAGATTAGCTTTATTAAGCCTAGGGGCCAATAAAGCCTGCGCGCCATTATGCAAGCTAGTGCTTATGCTATTCAATATCAGTACCAGGGCTAAACCCGTAATACTTAATTAATTCTAACATAGCGTAATACATATTGGGCCATTGCAGTCCCGTAAGTTCGTCATTGCAAGCCCCGAAGGGGCGAGACAATCCCCATGCAACATCGTCATCCTGAGCGAAGCGAAGGATCCCCATGCCACAACACAGGTTATAATATTGTAATAACAATATTATACTAAATCCGGCTCAATAAGTCCGTAATCACCCTCTTCGCGGCGATAAACAGCAGCGACCTGATTAGTGAAAACATTCAAGAATAAATAGAAACCATGACCGCTATCTTCAAGCATACTTGCTGCTTGCTCAGGCTCGAGAGCCTGCATAGTAAAACGCTTAGTCTTAACTATTTTGGGCGCAGCATAACTCTTAAGATCTTCGCGCGCATCAATAGGAATAAGCTCGGGGCTAAACTCATCGATACCAAGATGCTTAACGCTTTTGCCATTATGCACTTTGCCGTAGACACGGGTTTTGTATTTGCGAAATTGTTTCTCTATCTTGTCTGTCGCAAGGTCAAGCGCGGCATAGAGATTCTCTTCAGCAGCTTCGCAGCGAATAACATGCCCGCCACTTAGATTAATAGTAATCTCAGCTTTTTGCTTGTATTTGGCTTCACGACTGCCTTTGGGCACGCTAAGCACTATGCGAATACTGTGATTTTTGATGATACTATCGAAATGCTTATGCACCCGACTTAGCTTCGTTTCGGTGTAGTCACGAATTGCTTCAGTGACTTCGATATTTTTACCCTCAATAATAGTTCTAGATACCATAGTTTTTGCTACAGACATAAATCATACTCCTTTTAGTAAAAGCATTTGGATTTTTATGATTCTATCACAATCCAAACTCAGCCAAGAGCAAAATTGCTACTATAAGTATCAATGAAAATCGCTTACACTGCTGGCGATCCCGCTGGAATAGGCTACGAAATCTACGCCAAAAGCAAAGCCCAGAAGCTAGATCAGCAGCTGGGCATAGAGCTGATACTGGTCGATGATGAAAAAGAATTAAGCAAATTCTCTGCGCTCAAGCCAGGTCCCTCAGCGGCAGCTGGCACTCATGCCTATAAAACCCTAGAGCGGGCACATCAAATGGCGCTAACCAAAGAAGTTCAAGCCATCATCACGGGACCAGTAGCCAAAGGCTCGCTTAATATGGCTGGCTATAAATTTAGCGGTCAAACTGAAGTACTCGCTCACCTTAATGGACTTAAGAGCTCTGATATAGAGATGATTTTTGTTTATAAGGATTTTCGCACTCTATTAACTACTAGGCATATCGCTATAAGCCAGGTGCCAGCTGCTTTTGCCAGCCGCAGTGAAAGCGCTATAGAACATGCTATCTCTGCTTGCACTGACTTATTCAAAATCCCTCAGCCGCGTATTGCGCTTGCAGGGCTCAACCCACATGCTGGTGAAGGTGGTTTATTCGGCGATGAAGAAACTAGCTTGCAGCCTATGCTCGCGCAACTACGCGCACGTCACCCTGAAACTAAGATCTCAGATTATATGTCAGCTGATGCGCTATTCGCGCAAGCGGCGCAGTCATTGCTTAGTGCGTCATTGCGAGCTCGTCATTGCGAGCCCGAAGGGCGAAGCAATCCACCTTATGATATGTATGTAGCGGCTTACCACGACCAAGCCCTCCCACTGATTAAGGGTATATCTGGCTACTCAGCCGTAAACCTCAGCTACGGACTGCCCTATCTTAGAGTGAGCATGGATCATGGCACGGGCTTCGATATAGCTGGACGCGGCATAGCCTCAGAGGACGGGCTTATCGCCTGCATGCAGTTAATTACTAGCCTAGCCCCAGAGCGAGAAACCAACACAGGACGACCGCGATTGGCTTAGGTCAAGGCATTTGCGAGCGAGGCAGCGGAGTTTACTAAAGCGTAAATGAGCATGCCGAGTGAGCAAATCAGGTAATTGGCGTAGCCAATTAGAACGCAGAGATAAGTCAATCGAGTAAGTCCTGTAATGAAAAAATAGGGTAAAATACCATAGTTAGTATGAATATCAGAGCGAAGGAACTAGTGTTTGAATAATAATTTTAAGCGGCCCTACAGCCCCGGCGGCGGGCAAGGTCCTTCTGGCTCTCGACCTCCTTTTTCTGGCAGACCTCCTTTTAGAGGTCCGCGCAAAGGCAAGCCTAATATACCTCTTAATGAGGGTATAAGAGCGCACACGCTTAGAGTTATAGATGAAGAGGGTAATAATCTTGGTGAGATGTCACGCGATGCAGCTATCGCACGTGCTCAGGAGCTAGGCTTAGATGTCTATGTCGTCAACGATAAAGGTGACATGCCTATAGCCAAGATACTAGATTACGGCAAATACAAATACGAGCAAAGTAAAAAAGAAAAAGGTCAGAAGAAAAACAGCGGTGGTGAGCTTAAAGAAATTAAGATGCACTACAACATCGGCATCGGTGATTACAATACAAGGTTAAAACAGACTAAAGATTTCTTAGCTAAAGCCAAGAACGTCAAACTCAATATCACCCTGAGAGGTAGAGAGATGCAGCACTCTGAGCTAGCCAAAAAACTAGCTGAAAGGTTCTTAGAGGATCTGATGCACGAGGGGCACGCTGATACTGGAGTACCAGACAGAATGCAAGGAAGGTCTATAATATTGTTTATACACCCGGGTCCCGACAAGGTCAGGGTTAAGCGCGCCAAAGAGAAGAAGGAACTTGAAGATGCAGCGAATAATGCTGAACTGCAAAATCCATAGAGCAACAGTCACTCAGGCTGATCTAAATTATGTCGGCAGCATAAGTATCGATACTGCTCTTATGCAGGAAGCTGGCATTATTGCTAACGAGCAAGTACATGTGCTTAACCTTGAAAATGGCCAGCGCATCATCACTTACGCTATACCAGCTGGATCTGGAGTTATCGGCATCAACGGTGCCGCCGCTCATCTCTTCGAAGTCGGCGACAAAGTTATAATCTGTGCTTATGCTCAGCTATCAGATTCTGAGCTAGAGGGGCATGAGCCTAAAGTGGTGCTGGTGGACTCTGCTAATTGCAGTCAGGGTGAGATCAAGCCGGGGCTGCTATCTGCCGGGTTATTGGAATAATGTTATAATTAGATTATAATAGAACTTGACACGCGTGTTATCATGCGCTATATTATTTAGATATGATCAGTCCTAAAACATCAGCAGAAACAGTTTCACGACGCAATTTCTTGAGAGCAAGTAGTGCTGCGCTATTAGCATTCCTTGGAGGCGGTGGGACTTATGCTAGGACCAAAAAACCATTGCCCTCAGCAGCAGCTGGAGCTACTGTCGCAGTAGCAGGAATACCTGTTGGTAATTTACTCGCCGCAAACGAGCTAGCAGCAGATGCCGAGGATTTCGTGAAATCAAGCTACGAACCCAGTAGGGTAAAGAATTCACTTAATGAGTATTTAACAGCAGCAGAAACTAAAGGGCTTAATTTAGAGCCTGAGATGAAAGAAC
>Ga0172372_10008401_pt1 | contig 13612 bp, 8 predicted proteins | sample LakKiv5m_2_FD_114544 | JGI IMG/M metagenome (GOLD analysis project Ga0172372, IMG submission 114544) | Freshwater microbial communities from Kabuno Bay, South-Kivu, Congo - kab_092012_9.5m | ecosystem: Environmental > Aquatic > Freshwater > Lake | place: Democratic Republic of the Congo...
GTGAGGGATCGCCCTACGAGCCCTTTGATCCCACCAGCGAGATCCTCTGGGGGCAGCTGCAGGTGCTGGCCGAGCTGGTGGCGCCGCGACCCCGGGATGCCCCCGCCTGGCGGCCGGCGATCGTGGCCACCGAACGGGCGCTGCAGCCTCACCTGCCGCCGCCGCCGCTGCTGGCGGCCCGCTGCCTGCGCCTGCGCCGCGGCGACAGCTGGGATCTCGATGCGCTGGCGGAGCGGTTCAGCCGCCTGGGCTACGAGCGGGTGTCGACGATCGAGCAGGAGGGCAGCTGGAGCCGCCGCGGCGACATCGTCGATGTGTTTCCGGTCAGTGCCGAACTGCCGGTGCGTCTGGAGTTCTTCGGGGACACGATCGAGAAGCTGCGCGAGTTCGATCCGGCCAGCCAGCGCTCGCTCGATCCGATCGAGCAGACCTGCCTCACCCCCACCAGCTATGCGCCGCTGGTGGCCGAAGCCCTGCGGGAGCAGATGCCGGCGGCGCTGGAGCAGCTGCTCAGCGCCGAGGCGCTCGACCAGCTGCTGGCGGGAGGAACACCGGAGGGGATGCGACGGCTGCTGGGTCTGGCCTGGCAGCGGCCCGCTTCGCTGCTCGACTACCTGCCGGCGGGCACCTGGGTGGCGATCGATGAGCGGCGCCAGTGCCTCGCCCATGGGCAGCAGTGGTTTGATCACGTCGAGGAGCATCACCGCGAGCTGGCCCTGCCGCAGCTGCCGGCCAGCCTGCATCGCCCGCCGGCGGAGGCCCTGGCCGAGGTGGCGGCCTTCACCGGTTTCGATCTGGCCGAACTGCAGGAGAGCGACGGCCACCCCAATGCGTTTGATCTCAACAGCCGGGCGGTGCCGGCCCACCCGAACCAGTTCGGCCGCCTGGCGGCGCTGGTGAAGGGATATCAGGCCGAGCGGCAGCGGGTGTGGTTGCTGTCGGCCCAGCCGAGCCGGGCGGTGGCGCTGCTGGAGGAACACGACTGCATCACCCGCTTCGTGGCCAATCCAGCCGATGGGGCGGCGATCGAACGGCTGCTGGAGCAGAACACACCGGTGGCCCTGAAGCTGCCCGGGACGACGGAGGTGGAGGGGTTGCAGCTGCCCGCCTGGAAGCTGGTGCTGCTCAGCGACCGGGAGTTCTTCGGGCAGCACAGCCTCACGGCGGCGGGCTACGTGCGCCGGCGGCGGCGGGCGGCGAGCCGCAGCGTCGATCCCAACCGCATGCAGCCCGGTGATTTCGTGGTGCATCGCAACCACGGCATCGGCCGCTTCCTGAAGCTCGAGAAGCTGGCGATCAGCGGTGAATCGCGCGACTACCTGGTGGTGCAGTACGCCGATGGGCTGCTGCGGGTGGCCGCCGATCAGCTCGGCAGCCTCGGCCGCTATCGGGCCACGGGCGGCACCCCGCCCGAGCTGAACCGCATGGGTGGCAGCGCCTGGAGCAAGGCCAGGGAGCGGGCCGCCAAGGCGATCCGCAAGGTGGCGCTGGATCTGGTGCGGCTGTACGCCGAGCGCCATCGCACCCCGGGCTACGCCTTCCCCCCCGATGGGCCCTGGCAGGGGGAACTGGAGGAGTCATTCCCCTATGAACCGACGCCCGATCAACTGAGGGCGATCCAGGAGGTGAAGCGCGACATGGAGCGGGATCAGCCGATGGATCGGCTGGTGTGCGGCGATGTCGGCTTCGGCAAGACCGAGGTGGCGATCCGGGCGGTGTTCAAGGCGGTGACCGCCGGCCGCCAGGTGGCGTTGCTGGCCCCCACCACGGTGCTGGCCCAGCAGCACTGGCGCACGCTGAGCGAGCGCTTTGCGCCCTATCCGATCCGGGTGAGTCTGCTCAACCGTTTCCGCACGGCGGTGGAACGCCGGCAGATCCAGGAGGGGCTGAGTGCCGGCACGGTGGATGTGGTGGTGGGCACCCACCAGCTGCTGGGCAAGGGCACCACATTCAGGCAGCTGGGCCTGCTGGTGGTGGATGAGGAGCAACGTTTCGGTGTGAATCAGAAGGAGAAGATCAAGGCACTGCGCAAGGATGTCGATGTGCTCACCCTGAGCGCCACACCGATACCCCGCACGTTGTACATGAGCCTGTCCGGGGTGCGGGAGATGAGCCTGATCACCACGCCGCCGCCCCTGCGCAGACCGATCAAGACCCATCTCGCCCCCCTGGATGAGGAGGCGGTGCGCAGCGCCATCCGCCAGGAGCTGGATCGCGGCGGTCAGGTGTTTTATGTGGTGCCGCGGGTGGAGGGGATCGAGGCGATGGCCGACCAGCTGCGCAGCATGCTGCCCGGCCTGCGGTTGCTGGTGGCCCATGGCCAGATGCCGGAGGGGGAGCTGGAGAGCGCGATGGTGGCGTTCAATGCCGGCGAGGCCGATGTGATGCTGTGCACCACGATCGTGGAGAGCGGCCTGGATATTCCGCGGGTCAACACGATCCTGATCGAGGATGCCCACAGGTTCGGCCTGGCCCAGCTGTATCAGCTGCGCGGCCGGGTGGGACGCAGCGGCGTTCAGGCCCACGCCTGGTTGTTCTATCCCGGCGAGACCTCTCTCAGTGATCCGGCCCGCCAGCGACTGCGGGCGATTCAGGAGTTTGCCCAGCTGGGCAGTGGCTATCAGCTGGCGATGCGCGACATGGAGATTCGCGGTGTCGGCAATCTGCTCGGGGTGGAGCAGAGCGGCCAGATGGAGGCCATCGGGTTTGATCTCTACATGGAGATGCTGCAGGAGTGCCTGGCTGAGATTCAGGGCCAGGATATTCCCTCCGTGGAGGATACGCAGATCGATCTATCAATCACGGCTTTTATTCCCGGCGACTGGATCAGCGAGAACGAGGAGAAGATTGCGGCCTATCGAGCGGCGGCCGACTGCGGCAGTCCGGAGGCCCTGCTGGAGCTGGCGACGGGCTGGGTGGACCGCTACGGGGCGCTGCCGGCCCCGGTGATTGCGCTGCTGCAGCTGATGGAGCTGAAGCTGCTGGCGAAGCGCTGCGGCTTTGCGCGAATCCGGCCGGAGAAGCCCAACATCGCCCTGGAGACCCCGATGGAGGAGCCCGCTTTCCGGCGGCTGCGTCAGGGTCTGCCCCAGCATCTGCAGGGTCGCCTGGTGTATCAGGCGGCGGCGGGCAGCACCGCCAAGGTGCTGGCCCGGGGGCTGGGGGTGCTGCCGATCGAGAAGCAGGTGGAGGAACTCCGCAGCTGGTTGCAGCAGATGGCGGCGCAGATCCCCGGCAGCGATGGCCTCAGCAGCGCCCAGCGCACCACCGCGCAGCCAATGGTCCCCACTCAGGCCGTCGGCCGACGGCCTGGTGGCGAGGCGGCCGGTGGCGAGGGAGAGCCTGCTGGTGCTGCCGGCGCGGGGCCCGCACTCAGCGCTGCAGGCAGGCTTGCCTGAAGATCGCCGGCCGGGCGGCTCTGGCTCAGCGATTCAGGCGGGGGCAGGGTGGGATCCTGCGGCACTGCGTCGTTCAGGTGCCGTGGCGAGCCGAGATCCCGAGCTGGCGGCCGCGCTGACACCGCCGATCGGGGCGCGGGGGCAGGGTTGGCGGAAGCTGGCGCCGGTGAGGCCGCTTGGCTCGCCGTTGCAGGCCTCGACCGCGCTGGATCGCGAGCCGCCGCCAGATCGGCCGCTCTCAGCAGCCCGTAAAAGTCTGTTACACTCCGCTCATTCTCCGTTACATGGCTTCATGGGCGAGCTGATCGATGCCGGTGCCGGCCTTCAGGGCGGGTTCAGCCTGGTCTCCGGGGCCCTCAGTCTGCTGGCCCTCGCCGTCTATGCCCTGGTGCAGGGTCGCGCCAAGAACGACGACGACGACTCCAGCCCCGGCGGTGGGCTGATGCAGCCCGTGGCCTGAGCCAGTTCGCCCGCCACCGAATGCAGACGCTGCAGCGCTGCTCGCCGGATGGTTGGCTGCTCGCCTACCGCCTTGCGGCTGGCTGACTGCTCTCATACTGGCCAGTGGATGGCTGTCTGCTGGATAGCGGTTTCTTTCATTCATCCTGGCCCAGCAACAGTAGATTCAGGCACTCAAGCTGGAGAATCACCAGCTTCGGGATCAACTCACTGCCATGGCCACTGAGCTGGCCAGGCCACGGGAGCGGATCGACCGGACATCACATAATCACGTAATTCCTCAAAGCCAGCCTCCAGCGATGGGCCTGGCTTCCAACCGCCAGAGCGGCGCCAGGGCAGTGGCCGCAAGCCTGGTAGCCAGTGTGCCGTCCTGCCACTACGAAGTGGAACGGAGGGACCATGCCGGCCCCTGGGTATCGAGTAGGGCAAGGCTTTCAAGCCCCATCAGCTGCGGGATGGCCCTCTGGGGGGCAGGGCTGATTCAAACTCGGCGCGAGGGCTGCGGCTGAAGCGCAGCTGTCAACCCGCTCCTGGCAGCGCCTGGGGTGCTGAGGCTCTATTCCTGGTGTCCGTGCCGCGCACGACTGGCGAAACCGGCACTTTGAAGCGGCCCTGCTCTGGGGGGTGACCCCAGGGCTGCCTCAAAGTCGAGATCTCCACGCGGAACTGCGGCTCAGGGACAGGCGGTCGCAGGATCGAGCGCTGTCGACGCCTGAATCTCCGCCGAGAAGACGCACATTGTTGTGGCGGACGTTCAGGCAGCCCTGGGGGGGTGACCCGGAGACCACGCCTGCCCGGAGCATCCCGTGTGGCTGCTGCCTTCCGGTCCTGACCAGGTTTGGGCGTTCGGGCCGCGTGGGTCCGAGTCATCACGATGCTAGCAATGAGCCCTCTGTCTCCGGTCCGGGCCGGAGATCCAGCACCACCTCTGCCGATGCGTCCCACCGATCTCCAGATCCGCAAGCGGGAGGGACTGCCGATCTCCGTGCTCACCGCCTGGGATGCCCTCTCCGCCGCAGTGGTGGCCGAGGCCGGCGCCGATGCGCTGCTGGTGGGCGATTCCCTGGCGATGACGGTGCTGGGCCACGCCACCACCCTGCCGGTGACCCTGGACGAGATGCTGCACCACTGCCGCGCCGTCGGCCGTGGCCTGGAGGCCTGGAGCCTGCAGCGACTGCGATCGGCCAGCCAGTCCGACCCGCAGGATCCCGATCGAGCCACGGGCCACGCTCTGCCCCGGCTGGCCCCGCTGCCCCAGCTGCCGCGGCTGCCGCTGCTGATCTGCGATCTGCCGTTCCTGAGCTACCAATGCAGCAGCGATGCGGCCCTGCAGGCCGCCGGTCGGGTGCTCAAGGAAACCCCCGCCGCCGCGGTGAAGCTGGAGGGGGCGGAACCGGAGAACCTGGGCGTGATCGATCGCATGGTGCGCAGCGGCATCCCGGTGATGGGGCATCTGGGCCTGCTGCCCCAGTCGGTGCATCGGCTGGGCTACCGGCGTCAGGCCGGCGATCCGATCGGCCGCGAGCGGCTGCGCCACCACGCCGGGCAGCTGGAGGCCGCCGGCTGCTTTGCCCTGGTGCTCGAGCATGTGCCGGCGACCCTGGCCGCTGAGGTCAGCCAGGCGCTGTCCATCCCGGTGATCGGCATCGGCGCCGGCGCGGCCTGCGATGGCCAGGTACGCGTCACCGCCGATCTGCTCGGCCTGAGCGAACACCAGCCGCCGTTCTCGCCGCCCCTGGTGGCGGGACGGTCGCTGGCGGTGGAGGCCCTGCGTCAGTGGATCAGCGAGCTGGCGGTGCCTCAGCCCGCCGCCCCCAGCAGCTGGCCGGACTGAGGCCGCCAGCGGCCCGGCCCCAGGGGCTGGCCGGCCCGGCCGCAGCGGCGGGTGGCGGCGCTGCGGGATCAGCCTCCGCCCGACAGCCCGGGTTGCCGCGACCACCAGGCCAGCAGCTGGCGCAGCACCGCATTGCTGAGGGCCAGACCGGTGGGATCACTGAGCCGCCAGCGAGGCCCCTCCACCAGCAGCAGTCCCTCGGCCTCGAAGGCGCCGAGGGCGCGGCGCAGATCCGCCAGCTGCGCCCTGGAGAGCCCCGCCAGCGCGGCGAGCTGCTCGGCCTGCACCCCCTCGCGACGCCGCAGGCCCACCAACCACAGGTCTTCCCAGTCCGGGACCGCAGGCGAGCTCTGCGCCCGCTGATCGCAGCGCTCCTGCGCATCCAGCCAGGCGGCATAGGCCGCCCGCGTGCGGGGTCGGGCCAGTCGCACCCCCTGGGGCGCTGAGGTGGCTCCCAGGCCGAACCCCCACCAGCCGGCGCCGCTCCAGTAGACGCGGTTGTGGCGGCTGGCATGGCCGGGCAGGGCATGGTTGGAGATCTCGTAGTGGCCGTAGCCCGCCTGCCGCAGGCGCAGCACCGTGCCCTCCATCAGGTCGGCGGCCAGATCCGGATCCGGCAGGGGCAGCTCACCGCGCTGCTGGCGGCGGGCAAACACCGTGCCGGGTTCCACACTCAGGTCGTAGATCGACAGGTGAGGCACCTCCAGGGCGATCGCCTGGTCGAGCTGGTCCCGCCAGCCGGGCAGATCCTGTCCCGGCAGGCCCTGGAGCAGATCCAGGCTCCAGCTGCGCAGATCCGAGCGATCCCGGGCACGGCGCAGCCAGCCCGCGGCCTGCAGCAGATCGGCGCGGCGATGGCGCCGCCCGAGGCTGGCCAGCACCCGATCCTCAAAGCTCTGGCCACCGAGGCTGACCCGGTTGATCCCCGCCGCCAGATAGGCCTGCAGACGCGCTTGATCAAAGCTGGCCGGATCCATCTCCAGGCTGATCTCCGCCCCCTCCGCCAGCCCGAAACGGCGCTGCAGGGCCGCCAGCAGGCCCGTGAGCTGATCGGGGCTGAGCAACGAGGGGGTGCCACCGCCCAGGTACACGGTCGACAGCGGTGCGCCGCCGGGTGCCAGGGCGATCTCGCGCTGCAGCAGCTCCAGGTAGGCCGCGATCGAGGCGGATCCGGGCCCGCCGGCCCCATCGGCCCGATCCCCCAGCGGCACCACGGCGAAATCGCAGTAGAAGCAGCGGCGGTGGCAGAAGGGGATGTGCAGATAGGCCGAGCGCGGCGGCGGGGTCGGGGTCGGGAACCCCGGCCTGGCGGATGGCGGTGGATCGGGCATGCTGCGATGCTGACGCCTTGGCCGCCCCGGAACTGCCTCCATGGTGGATACCCTCATCCTGGTGCTGTTCCTCCTCTCCGGTGCCGCCACCGGCTGGCTGGGGGTGGACCTGCTGCCGGAGAACCTGCTGCTGCAGGTCAACAACCTCGAAGGGCTGCGCGGCGTCGTGGGGGGCTTCGGGGCCTTCTTCGGGCTGCTGGCCGGTTTCTTCTTCCAGCAGCTGCGGCGGCGCCTGATGGCCCAGGTGCGCTCGATGCCCACCGATCTGCTGATCAGCCGGGCGGTGGGCCTGATCCTGGGGCTGCTGGTGGCCAATCTGCTGCTGGCGCCGATCCTGCTGTTGCCGCTGCCCTGGGAGGTGGTGCTGGTCAAGCCGCTGGCGGCGGTGCTCAGCAATGTGTTCTTCGGGGTGCTCGGGTACAACCTGGCCGAGGTGCATGGCCGCACGCTGCTGCGGCTGTTCAATCCCAGTAGCACCGAGGCGCTGCTGGTGGCCGAGGGGGTGCTGCTCCCCGCCAGCGCCAAGATCCTGGATACCAGCGTGATCATCGATGGCCGCATCCGCGGTCTGCTCGAGTCGGGGCTGCTGGAGGGCCAGGTGATCGTGGCCCAGGCGGTGATCGATGAGCTGCAGGCCCTGGCCGATTCCGCCAACCCCGAGAAACGCGGCAAGGGCCGCCGCGGCCTGAAGCTGCTCAGCGAGCTGCGCGAGCGCTACGGCCGCCGCCTGGTGGTCAACACCACCCGCTACGAGGGCAACGGTGCCGATGAGAAGCTGCTGCGGCTCACCGCCGACACCGGCGGCACCCTGCTCACGGCCGACTACAACCTGGCCCAGGTGGCGGCGGTGCAGGAGCTCAAGGCCCTCAACCTCAGCGCCCTGGTGATCGCCCTGCGGCCGGAGGTGCAGCCCGGCGATGATCTGCAGATCAAGATCGTGCGTGAGGGCAAGGAGGCCGATCAGGGCATCGGCTATCTGGAGGACGGCACCATGGTGGTGGTCGAGGATGCCCGCCGCCGCATCGGCGAACGGCTGGCCGTCACCGTCACCGGCGCCCTGCAGACCCCTACGGGCCGCATGGTGTTCGCGCGGGGCGACCGGCCCGGCGACCGCGGCGGCGATGCGAGCGGCGGCGAGCGGCCGGGCGATGAGGCGACCGGTGCGGCCGGCCCCGAGCCGGCGAGCGGCCGGGCTGCGGAGTCGGCCGCCCGCGCCAACGACAAGCTGCAACGTCCCCGTGCGCGCGGGACGGGCGGGAAACCCGTCCCGCCGCGGGAAGCGCAGCCTCCCGAGCCCGGCTAGGCTTCCAAGCGCTCCTGTCGGTGATTGCGGATGTCGGTGTCGGCCCCCTACTACGGCGATACCGCCGTGTTCCGCACCCCGCCACCCGATCTGCCCTCGCTGCTGCTCAAGGAGCGGATCGTCTATCTGGGATTGCCTCTGTTCTCCGATGACGACGCCAAGCGTCAGATGGGAGTTGATGTCACCGAACTGATTATCGCCCAGTTGCTCTATCTGGAATTCGACAATCCAGAGAAGCCGATCTTCTTTTACATCAATTCCACCGGCACCAGCTGGTATTCCGGCGATGCGATCGGCTTCGAGACCGAGGCCTTTGCGATCTGCGATACCCTCCGCTATGTGAAGCCTCCGGTGCACACCATCTGCATCGGCCAGGCGATGGGCACCGCCGCGATGATCCTCAGCGCCGGCACCAAGGGTCAGCGTGCCGCCCTGCCCCATGCCTCGATCGTGCTGCATCAGCCCCGCTCCGGCGCCCGCGGCCAGGCCAGCGACATCCAGATCCGGGCCAAGGAGGTGCTGCACAACAAGCACACCATGCTGGAGATTCTGGCCCAGAACACAGGCAAGACCGTCGAGCAGCTATCGCGCGATTCCGATCGGATGACCTACCTGACCGCGGAGCAGGCCCTCAGCTACGGCCTGATTGACCGTGTGTTGTCGAGCCGCAAGGATCTGCCCGCCCCCGTCGCCACGGCGGCCGGTCTGGGCTGAATCCGCAGCTCCAAGTCGCCGCCCGCAGATCTGCCCGCCGGTCCCCTGCCGGCCCTGCGCCGGCCCCAGCCCCCGCCTCGCCGCTCCCCCCCCATCCTCACGAATCATGCCCATCGGCACCCCCAGCGTTCCCTACCGCCTGCCCGGCAGCCAGTACGAGCGCTGGGTTGACATCTACACCCGTCTGGGGGTGGAGCGGATTCTGTTCCTCGGCCAGGAGGTGAGCGATGCGGTCGCCAACAGCCTGGTGGCCCAGATGCTCTATCTCGATTCAGAAGACAGCGGCAAGCCGATCTATCTCTACATCAATTCACCCGGTGGTTCGGTGACGGCGGGCCTGGCCATCTACGACACCATGCAGTACGTCAAGAGTGACGTGGTGACGATCTGCGTCGGTCTGGCCGCCTCGATGGGCGCCTTTCTGCTGGCTGCGGGCAGCAAGGGCAAGCGGCTGGCCCTGCCCCACAGCCGCATCATGATCCACCAGCCCCTGGGCGGCACCAGCCAGCGGCAGGCCAGCGATATCGAGATCGAGGCGCGCGAGATCCTGCGCATCAAAGACATGCTCAACGAGAGCATGGCCTCGATGACCGGCCAGAGCCTGGAGAAGATCAGCAAAGACACCGACCGCGATTACTTCCTCAGTGCGGCCGAGGCCGTCGAATACGGCCTGATCGATCGGGTCATCGCCCACCCCAGCGACGCCTGACCCGCGCCTCGCGGCGCCCTCGCCCCCCGGGCGGTGCCCGGGGCTGATCCAGCCGAGCCGGCTGAACGGCAGTCCCGAGGTCTCGGGCCGCCAGCCGGCGGGCAGCTGCAGGGGGGATTCCACTGTCTGCCAGGAGCTGGCCCTGCCAAGGGCTCTGGCGTTGTCAAGAGCCGCCGCCCTGTCGAGATCACAGCGCAGCGGGGCGGCTGAACGAGGCGCTGGAGCGCGATCCAGCCTGATCGCCTCAACCTCCCGGGCGGTGCGCCAACCAGGCGGCACCGCGCTCCGGCAGCCCTGCCTGGTCTGGTGTGGCTATGCCATGAGCACAGGCCCTCCGGCAGCGGTCTGCGCAGCAGGGATCTGTGCAGCAGGGATCTGCGCAGCAACGAGATCTCCACATCATCGCCTCAACCTCCCGGGCGGCGCGCCAACCAGGCGGCACCGCGCTCCGGCAGCCCTGCCTGGTCTGGTGTGGCTGTGCCACGAGCACAGGCCCTCCGGCAGCGGTCTGCGCAGCAGGGATCTGTGCAGCAACGAGATCTCCACAGCAGAGATCCCCGTGGCAGCGAGGTCGGCGCGGCAAGAGCAAGGATCTGCGTAGCAGGGATCTGCGCGGCAGAGGCCCTCGTGGCAGCGCGGTCCACACGGCAACCGTCCGCCGGGCGGAGTGTGAGGCCGCTTTTGTAGGCTGGCGGTTTGCTCCGCCCGCTGCCCGGAATGGCCCAGCTCTTCTACGACACCGATGCCGACCTCAGTTTGCTGAACGGCAAGACGGTGGCGATCATCGGCTACGGCTCCCAGGGCCATGCCCATGCGCTCAACCTCAAGGACAGCGGTGTCGATGTGGTGGTGGGTCTCTATGAGGGCAGCCGCTCCGCCGAAAAGGCCCGCGCCGACGGACTGGAAGTGCTGAGCGTTGCCGAGGCCGCCGGGCGGGCCGACTGGATCATGGTGCTGCTGCCCGATGAGTTCCAGAAGTCCGTCTACGACGCCGAGATCGCACCCCAGCTGAAGGCCGGCAAGGTGCTGAGCTTCGCCCATGGCTTCAACATCCGCTTCGGGCTGATCCAGCCGCCCGCCGATGTGGATGTGGTGATGATCGCCCCGAAGGGACCGGGCCACACGGTGCGGTGGGAGTACCAGAACGGCATGGGTGTACCGGCCCTGTTTGCGGTTGAGCAGGATGCCAGCGGCAACGCCCGTGCCCTGGCCATGGCCTACGCCAAGGCGATCGGCGGCACCCGCGCCGGCATCCTTGAAACCAATTTCAAGGAAGAGACCGAAACCGATCTGTTCGGCGAGCAGGCCGTTCTCTGCGGTGGCCTCTCCGAACTGGTCAAGGCCGGCTTCGAAACCCTGGTGGAGGCTGGCTATCAGCCCGAGCTGGCCTATTTCGAGTGCCTGCATGAGGTGAAGCTGATCGTGGATCTGATGGTGAAGGGTGGCCTCACCGCAATGCGTGATTCGATCTCCAATACGGCTGAGTATGGGGATTACGTCAGTGGCCCGCGCCTGATCACCGCCGACACCAAGGCGGAGATGAAGCGGATCCTGACCGATATCCAGGACGGCAGCTTCGCCCGCAATTTCGTGGCCGAATGCGAGGCCGGCAAGCCGGAGATGACCCGCATCCGTGAGCGCGATTCCCAGCATCCGATCGAACAGGTGGGCAAGGGCCTGCGGTCGATGTTCAGCTGGCTGCGCAGCACCTGAAGCCAGAGCCGGGGCGTCATGGGTGCTGCTGTGCAGCCAGACCGGCTGGATCGACTCGCCGCTGGCCAGGCCAGCGGCTGGAACCGCAGCCGGCCCCGGCCTGAGACCGCTCGGCTGCGCCGGCACGACCGCCACCGGCCCGCTCGTCACCAGCCCTGCCGCAGCAGTGCCGGCGCCTGCCGGGGCCAGCGGCAGCGGCAATGGCATTGGCAGCAGTAGTGGCAGTGGTAGTGGCAGCAGTAGTGAGCATGCCTGCAGAGCAGAGCGGGTTTGCGGCAGCCTGGCTGCTGGTGCTGGCGGCCTGCTGTCTGGATCGCCTGGTCGGAGATCCCGCCGGTTGGCTGCATCCAGTGCAGCTGATGGGCTGGCTGATCCGCCGGCTGCAGCGGCGGGCGGAGGCCTGGGCGCTGGATCGCCCGCTGCCGCTGCGAGCGGCGGGGGTGCTGATCACGCTGCTGCTGGTGGCCGCCAGCGCCGGGGCGGGCTGGTTGCTGGAGCAGCTGGCCCGACATCTGCCGCTCCTGGGCCTGCCGCTGCTGCTGCTGGCCCTGGCGAGCGCCCTGGCGGGCGGCAGTCTGGCTCGGGCGGTGCGGCAGGTGCTCAACGCCCTGCCCGACCTGGAGGCCGCCCGGGGCCATCTGGCCTGGATCGTGGGTCGGGATGTGAGCCGGCTGGAGACCGCCGGGATTGTGCGGGCAGCGGCCGAAACAGCCAGTGAGAACGCTGTGGACGGCTTGTTCGCACCGTTGTTCTGGATGCTGCTGGGGGCCTGGCTGGGGGCGGCCTCCGCCGGCGCCCTGCCGGGCCCCCTGGCTCTGGCCTGGGCCTTCAAGGCCGCCAGCACCCTCGATTCGATGCTCGGCTACCGCCACGGTCGCCTGCGCTGGCTGGGTACGGCCGGCGCTCGCCTCGATGACCTGCTCACCTGGTTGCCCTGTCGCCTGGTGGCCCTGTCGCTGCCGATCGCAGCCGGCAGGCCGCAGCACTGCCTGGTCGGATTGCAGCTGGCGCTGGCGGAAGGAGCGGCCGATCCATCTCCCAATGCCGGCGTATCCCAGGCGGCCTATGCCTGGGCGGCCCGGGTGCGGTTGGGGGGCATCAACCGTTACGTGGATGGTCTGCGCGCCAAACCGATCCTGGGTGGCGAGCACCCGGCCGCTGATGCCGCCGCCGTGGCGCGGATCCTGCGCCTGAGCGATCGGCTGGAGCTGCTCTGGCTGGGCCTCAGCGGCCTGGGGGCACTGGCGCTGACACACCAGCCCTGAGAGCTTGGCGAATGACCCGCTCGTGGCCTCGTGGCCTCGTGGCCTCGTGGCCCAGTGCGCTGTCCCGCGTGTTTGGGCCTGATTCAGGACCTGCCGATGGGGATGAGGGGGTGAGAAGCCTTACCCTGCTCGACGCCCAGGGGCCGGCATCCTCCCTCCGTTCCACTGCGTAGTGGCAGGACGGCACACCAGGATTGACTTCCTCCCCTGTCCCGCGTCAACCCCCTGGGCTGGTTCGCGTCAATCAAGTTGGCCGGTGAGGGGAACTGATCGGCACCAGGTTGTCGCCGGCGACAACTGGGGGGCGATGGCGCTGGAGACGACACCAAAACTGAGCCACCCATCAGCGAGAGCCATTGCCAGCACTGGGTTCTGCTGATCGGCACCAGGCGACAACCACGTTGGCCGGTTGGGCGCCGAGAGCTCTGTTGAACCTCCGCCCCAACCTCTGGCGCAGCGCACGAGCCGGCGGACCCCATAGTCCGCCGGCCGCGCGGAGCCCACCACCGGGGTCTGACGCCGTCGGCATCAGGTTGTCGCCGCACCACAAGTCTCCCCGGCTGTTCTCCGCTTCTCTACGGCCGCTGGGGCTGTTTGCTGCCGCTGCGCCGGCTGGCCTGCGTCCGGCGGTGGCCAGGGCTGATTCAAACTCGGGGCATGGGCTGCGGCTGAAGCGCAGGGGGCAACCCGCTCCTGACAGCGCCAGAGATGCTGAGGCTCATTGATGACGCCCGTGGCGCGCGCGACTGGCGCAACCGGCACTTTGAAGCGGCCCTGGGCGGTGGCTGTCGCCGCTGATCTCGATGATGTGGCAGTGGTGCACCAGCCGATCCACCGCCGCCACGGTCATCGAGCTGCTGGGGAAGATCTCATCCCAGGCGCTGAA
>Ga0172372_10008402_pt1 | contig 13611 bp, 13 predicted proteins | sample LakKiv5m_2_FD_114544 | JGI IMG/M metagenome (GOLD analysis project Ga0172372, IMG submission 114544) | Freshwater microbial communities from Kabuno Bay, South-Kivu, Congo - kab_092012_9.5m | ecosystem: Environmental > Aquatic > Freshwater > Lake | place: Democratic Republic of the Congo...
TAAGTTTGAAGTAAGAAACTTCGCCGCCCTAGCTCAGTCGGTAGAGCGTCGCTCTCGTAAAGCGAAGGTCGCGGGTTCGATTCCCGCGGGCGGCTCCATAAATGTTAAACAAATAAAATTCCACGGAAAGAAGGTTTAAGGATTTCTAGTTTCAAATTAATTCAGGAATTTAGTTGAAAGTTGATAACTAAGATAATGCTACAAAGCGTTTCTTTCACGCTAGAGAGAAGCATTTGATCCTATAAACATTAGTAAAGATTCACGTGCGATGTTAAACCAAAAAAGCTTACTGGCGCCAATGAAAGGCTCTTTAAATCAAATTCCGTCAAATTAGTTGCTAATTTCGGACCACATTTGTACAGATGAAATTAGTAACAAAATCTAAGAAATTTCTTTCAAGCTTTCGTTCCGGATTGCTCATTAGGCGAGTTTCCCAAGAATATACTCTGCGGTAGTCAAGTTCCGCTTAGACCATGAACAAATTCTAATCCGTTCGAATTCAGTTCCTATTGCTTGAGAATTTCAACCTCTAAAGCGAAATATTTATTCATGAATTTACACCCATGTCTAAAAAAAGTTATCAAAGTGCATTTTCTTATTCTAAAACTAAAGTTTAGTGACATGAATTATAGTTTGCATGTTTACTTCAGCAACTCTAATTCTAAACGGCCAGTAAACAATTCTCACTCGGTGAGTCTTTGCCATGTATTTTGCAACTCGAATGAGGTTCTGTATCGAATTAACATGCTCTAACGAAACGGCAAGGTCGTAGTCTCTCAGGTCATTCCATCCAATTTTACGCAATCTAATTTTGTAAAAAAATCTTCCTATGCCCCAGACAATCCCCGGATCGTTTGGAAGCAAAAGGGATAAAGTGCCTCCCTTCTTCAGCATGGATAACCACTACTCCAATGCGTTCAATGGATCAGTGACATGTTCCCAAAGATGGCAAGCAATTATTCGATTAAAATATTCCGAGGAGGTTGGGTTTTGGTAGAGCTTACCTGGCAAATGCCTTGATACCTTGAGTGGATAATCGTCTGAGCATTCATCAAGGTCCTCTATGTGGTATTCCTGAATGGACTGATATTCATCAATCCATTGATAATGCGGGTTTCTTGCACCACCTATCTCGAGTATTTTAAACTGAGGCTTTCTTGAATCAGAGAGAACTGAATATTCTAGTGACTTGTGGCCGCCACTCAAAAAAAAGCCAAATAAACCAACACTTGACTCTTGATCATAAGATTTGTAAAGCTCATTTCTAAGTTCATCACGATTAATCATGAACTAAATCTTCCTAATATCAATGTGCGAACAGCCATAAATGCATCAATAGCTCCTATTTTCTTACCCATTTCTCTGGATCGAGGTTCATAGTTGATGGGCACTTCGATAATTCTGTATCCCTTTGAAATAAGGTGAAGGGTAATTTCGTGATCGGTTTCAAAACCGGTTGTTTTGGGCGTCCACTCTCTAAATACTTCAGTGGGGTAGAGTTTATATCCGGTAAGTAAATCGGTAATCCAGCATTTATGGCGAATAAACAAAAGAAATGCAAGGAGAAAATTAAAGCCCCAAGACGAGAGATTTTGTTTCGGCCATAAATGTAATACCTTTCTAAATCCACTTTGGAAATGTTTTGCTCCCAAATACCTACTACCGTAGATTACGGTAAATGGATTCGCTTTGTTCAGCATACTGCGAACAAGGAGAGGAATGTCGAGAGGAAAGTATTCATTATCAGCATCTTGTATCAATACATATTTACCGCTACATATTTCAATCCCTGCTTGAACCGCAAAGCCTTTTCCCTGATTCCGAAGAAGAGGAACAACAACAACCTCTTTTCTTTCTATGCAAAATCGACGCACGGAATTGAGCGAATCATCCGTAGAGCAATCATCAACTACGATTACTTCGTATTCAAAGGGCTCATTATCGAGAACGGAAGTTAAATCATAAAGTAACCGCGAAATGTACCTTTCCTCATTGAACATGGGTATAACAACCGAAAGTAGAACCCCCATATCAACAGACTAACGCAGAAGGGCAACGAAGGCACCGAAGCCATGACGTAATTTGACTTTCTTTCCTTCTTTTATTGAACGGGGATGGTAATTCACGGGAATTTCCAAGATAGGAATCTGAAGTTTAGCGGACTGAACAATGATGCCTGTGTCCCAGTCCAAAGATTTCCCTGAGTAATCAATTTTATCCAAAATAACTCTCCGAAATCCTTTTATGCTCGTTAATGGATCACTGACCCAACGTCTAAACCTAATCCCAGAAAACACAATAAGTAAACGCCCACCCCATTTACTCAAAAAGAACTCGAACTTTTTTCCTGCATAGATTCTTCTCAATTGATCCACATTATCGATACTCAAACTAGTCCTACTGCCAAAGACAATGGCATGTGGATGAACTTGCAGCATTTTGACTACATCCACGATTGACTCTGCTTCATATTCGTTATCTGTCGGAAAGGTAACCACGAACTCACCATGTGATTCCCTTAATCCGACCGAGATTACTTCTCCTCGACCACTCCCAGGTGGCAATCGAAAAATCCTTAGTCCAGGAAAGGAACCAGCTATTTCAATACTCGCATCTGCAGAACCGCCATCAACGAGAATGATTTCAGGAAACATAGAATAACTTAGCCAATCAAATAGGAAGAGATCCGTTAGAACCTTGTTTAGTGTTGCAGCTTCATTTAGATTCGGCAGGACTATCGAGATAGTGGAAGTTGTATTTGAATCTCCCACTCTTTCGGCCGAATAGTTCTCACTTCCAGTTATAACGGCGTTCGCAAGTCGATTACCATCATGATGCGTACTTGATAAAGCCAATGGCCAAATATTGACGAGGATACGATTATCCTCAATTCTTTCGAATCCCCAAGGGGTTAAACTGGAACTGTGTGTGCTTAACAAAACTCTATTGACAAAATCGAAAGTGTCGTTTGAACTAAAACCACCAACATTAAAATACTGTTTAGCCTTATTCAGTATTGTTACAACACTCTCGCCTTGAATGTCTTCGTCAGGAGAGACATTTCCTATGAGTACTTTCTCTAAGCCAGCCTGACTCGAAATTAGCCTACCGAGATCTTTCGTCATATAGCTCGGGAAGAGACTTGAATGCTGGGTTCCTGAACCGTACACAAGAAGCTCGGCCTCATTTAAGATGGTCGGGAGCTTACTATTCATTTGTGCTAATCTCTCTAAGCGCAATAATTGCGCAAAGCGCTCGTCATAATCAAGACTGATTAGATATTTAACAAATTCCTTATCTAGGTAACTTTCTAGAAGGAACACGCGAGAAATTGGAACATCTGATTGGACATTAACAATTTCAGACTCACTTAGAAGAAGATCCCCATCGTCCTTAACGCCAACAAGAATTCGATTCGATCCATCCGACACATTTTCAAGTTTTGCCTGAAGTTCAAGTGAATCAGAAAGGTAAGTCAGGGAATCATTAAAATCATAGCCAGAAAAGACATACGAACCAGCGAGTATCATATTACCAATTGACATCTCTGGATTTAGAAGCAAAGGGTTAGACTTCAGATGATCGGTGGAAAAGAGAGTTTCAATTAAGTTTTCTATAAGCGCGAGATACTTGTATGGCACACGATCGTCATATTCGCGTATTTTCATGCGTAGCAAAGAATGCAGCTTGATGAGATCACTATTGCTTTCAGAACAAGATATTCGTATTCTCTCCTCGAAGAGATTGCCTAGAGACCCTTTTTGAGGATCGATACTGAGTATTGTGGAGATATTTTTACGAAAGTCAGATGGTCCAAGCATTCCCGGGAACAAATCTCTGATTCTTCCGGTTGAGAGACCGTCATCATAACCATTCACCACTAAAGTAAGTTCGACCTTGGGTTTAACTATGAGAGCTTTTATCAAGTTTGAGCTTCCCCGTCCTCCGCAAAAAAGAACTATTCTCATGGAGTTTCTTCATCTTCGACTATTTGTGAAAAAAGGTTCATCTCAAATCTAGACAACTCTGATGGCGAATTGACGCCTTCTGTAAGACTGATATCTTCAAGAAACAGAATCGCATGCTGCAGTGTCTGAGCACATTGAGAGGCAAAAAAAGCAAGGAAATTTAGATCTTGATCGTGAGATTGCTCCTGAATCCAATTCTGTAAAGCCCGACAGAAAATGTCTCTTTTGACAAAAAACACTCCTGTGTCTGAAAACCCTCGTTCCAATCTAGGGGCACCTTTGCTTGTTTCACTGAAATGCATTATCTGCTGTCCTTCATTGAATGAAAAGTACACATACGGATTGTCTCGTTCAACTAAGGGCAAAATGAAGTCAACTCTTGAAGACTTTGCGATTGCAATAACTTTTTCCGCTGGAAAATTCCGCGCACCTACATGATCACCCCAAACTATGAATGCATACTCGCCTTTGGAATTCTCGAGACCTAACAAGACAGCTTGGGCGTTACCCTTGGGAAGAGATTGTTCTATGAATACTGGAGATTTAAAACCGCAAACTCTTGATTCATACTCAAAAAGAGATAGAACGCCTGGTGAATGAATAAGGACTGACTCAATACAATGTTGCTTAAGATTGAAAGTCGAGTAACTCAAGAGAGACTGAAATCTAGCAGTAACCAGACACTTGGGGATATCACTCCCCATCCTGCTACCTTTTCCCGCAGCAGGAACGATTAATGAAATGGAAATCACCGTTTGGTTACTTGTGCAACATCGAGAATCTCAACCAGTCCGTGAATTCTCGTATACGGAAAGTTCAAATTCACTTCACCTTGACGAGACAAAAAGAGTATTCGAATCCCAGCTTCATACCCTGCTCTTGCACCCGTTTCCGAGTCTTCAACAATACATGCTTGACTAGATTCCAAACCAGATTTCTCTAGGGCCTTTAAGTATATCTCTGGATGTGGCTTACAATTTTGAACCTCAGACGCTGTGATTGTGAAGTCGAATTGGTTCTTAAGGCCTGAGATTTCGAAGAACAAATCCAAACTTCCTTGACTTCCTGAAGTGCAAATACCGAGTTGGTGAGTTTCGCCCAATGTCATGATAACTTGGCTCAAATTGGCGTCAAGCAAAAGCGATTTATGGGCAGCGAGTTTCGTTCGGAATAAGGATTGCTTGGCGGAGATTAGGTCCTCAATATTAACTGTGAAATTTTGCTTTTCAAATAAATCTGAAAAAATATCCCTTGTTCTTTTTCCACCAATCAGTGACTCATTCACTTGTCTCCCAAAAGGCTGTAGAATTTCGTTGAAAGCTTCGACATGAAATGGCATAGAGTCCCAAAGAACACCATCTAGATCAAAAAAAATTGCACTCTTTTTCACGTTAGATTCTCCGAGCTAAAATAGTGCTTTGCATCTAAAGTTGGAGTTTTGTAATCTCGCTCAACTATTAAAGAGATAAGTTGTGATGGTGATTTGGCTACAGAGTATCCGCCCAATTCGAACAAGGTCTTAGAGTGATCAAGAAAATCAAAGTAACGTAGATGTGACTTCCAATAAGCTTGAGGTTTTAATTCAAATTTAGTTAGCACGATTGGTTTCTCCGCAAAGGTAGCATCTAAAATTACACTTGTGCCACCTCCAATTATTAAGTCATGAGACTGAATAAAGTCGTAGTAATCTTTTAATTCGCTCGAGGAGTAGTTAAACCTAACAATTGAAGTTCGTTCCCTCACCACTTCAGGGTAAACAATAAATTTTGGGTGCTGTAGTACTGTTAGTTCAAAATGTTTCGGTAATTCTGGCCACACTTGACAAATCCAATTCATCATATTCAAGTCATCTGGGTTGGTCTCTAGCCCCATACTAGCGTAGAGCACTCTTGTAGTTGCTTTGTTACTCTTCGTCTCTCTCTGTGTATTTTGATTGCTCAAGAAGTGGTGCTGGTGCGGTGGACTAATCCAAAGTTTAATCAAATCACCCCGAATGCCTTGAAACTTTACAGCCGCGTGATGCATCCAAGGACTATGCGAGTAGAATTCATCTGGCACAAAATGTAGAGCACCATGGGAAGTCAAGTTATCCCAGCTTCTTACGGTTCCCACTACTTTTTTACCAATGTGCCTGAAATATACTGCAACAGAGACATCTTGATACAGGTTCGTGAGAGATGTAATGAAGACGGAATCTATCGAAGCCATTTCATCAGAACTAAATTGCAAAGCTCTCTCTATTTTTTTTTTGGGCAGAGTAAACAAAAACAAAGATCTAATGACGCTCCTACCCTGGGGGAAGATTCTAGATAAACTATAGACAAGTCTGCGCACAAGAAATCTACTCGTTCTATCGGATTGAATCGCTACATATACAGTTCCGCTCCTAATCGACCACCGTAGTAAGAATGACAGAAGTCTGTAGATGGCGCCCCCCTTGGTGGGGTGGAATAAACAAACATGTGCTTTTTCAAGGCCCAAGTTCTCAAGGTGTGAATTCACTGAATCCAGGAGCTCTTGACTCGTGAAAATGGTAATTCTTCTATTTTGGGCTATCCTACTTATGAGACAGTCTCGCCTACCAGAAAAATAAACACGAACTAACTGATCCTCAAAAAGAGTTATGGCAACATGTCGACCATCAATCACCAGTAGAGCATATCGAACGCTATAGTAATGTCCATATGAATGATTTCAAAAACCCAAATGTAGAACCTTGGTACAAGTGGGTATTCAGAAAATCAGATTCATTACCATTTGTTACTGTCTATTTCCTGAGTCGTAAGAACTCTACAAGCCCAAGATTTTTTCCCATGTATGACAATTCTGAATATTTTCGTATTGTGCTAATACGAGGAATTAAAATCAAAGGGACAGATCGAGTTTTGTTGGTGTTTCATAGAGTTCTGATGAAATTAGTCGCTAAAAAACTGAATAGATATGTTTGGCAAAGCCCGACAAGTTTCGAATCTGCAATGAGGGCAAAGAATAACGTGATCATGCACCTTGATGATCCGGTGTATACCGAGAATGAAAGGGAGAGACTCGGACAACTACTGACAAAGGTGCTTCAAGGTGGTAAACAATTAAGAGTAGCATGCACAAATCAATACACAAAAGAATATCTAGATACATTCTTGCCAAGTAGAAATTCAATTATTGTTCCGCAAGGTCACTCATCGTCCAAAAAAGAAATAAATTTCAATATCCTTGAAGAAACGAGTGATAAAAGGTTTAGGGTAGGGTATATATCTCCGTTCATTGACACCAAAGGCGATAAGCACGAGGGTCACGAAGCATGGGATGCAACTCATTTATTGAGTGATTTACTACCGAAAATCCTCGAAATAAAACACATAGAAATTCACTTGATTGGCAGACTTGGGAAAAACGCGGAAAAAATCGTTTCGGGAATAGAAAATGTCATCTCTTATGGATTGATACCCATAGATTCCGTCACGCATGTGCTATCGCGCCTAGATTTGGGCCTGTATCCTAGACGAAAGGATAATTTCAGAAGCGTCCATAAGATAACAGAGTACATAGGAGCCGGAATCCCAATTTTGTCCTACAAGCTAATCGATACAAGTCTTATTGATGAATACGGCATCGGTAAATGTGTCAATATGCCCGATTCGTTTATTTCCGAATTAAGGTTCTTGAGTGAATTTCCAAGAGAATACTTTGAGTACCTCAACTCTGTTCGTAATTTAAGAGGTAAGCTGAAGTGGAAAAGTATTGTTTCTGAAATGGAACAATTATTGTTGGCGGAGTCGTGAAATGTACGCTTTTCAAGTACCCCGGAAATATTTGCTTGAATTCAATTGTATCTGCGGGATGTTAAAAGTAGGAGACTAGAGTTGAATCACCCACAAGGCCACTAACTGAATGTCTTTGGCGGCGAGGCAGGGAGCTGGGTAATTGGTGAACATTACTTCGGAGCGCAACCGCCCAGAAGGATAACTTTGAAGAGGTGCCGATAAAATATAGGCTTCTTGAGCATCCAATTAGCGCTTGAATTGTATTGACCTTTGGGAAAGAAGGATTCATGTATGCTTTAAGAACGAGAAGTTTCTTTGCCAATACAGGGGAATCAGAGAAAACTACACAATTATTGGACTTCCAATTAGAGAAAGATTTCGTAATTTCCAAAGACACCGCCTGGGCATGATCTGGTCGCTTCTCTCCTAACCCGACTAAATCTCCGAGACGGTAGTGAATAACTAGCGCATCGCTGTAATCAACCGCTGATTCCATTAGTCTTTGGCTCAACAACTCCTCAAGGTGCAGAAAAAAAGCTTGATCAACATGTCGATAACTGTAGTGTCCACGAAAAGAGATAACCCATCTTTGAATTTTTGTGAATTCAGAATCATCATTAGCTGTTGCCAATATTCCAAAACTTTTAAGGATAACTTTGAAAAATTGGCCAAGCCTGTTCTTATTTGCCGCACTAAGTTGTCTGCCGATAGATTCTCCAGCTTTAAAGTCGTCTATAAATTCAAAGTTATGCAGCTTTACTAAATCCAAGAGTTCTGGATTACGCCTACTGACACCAGAACTATGAAAGACAAATCTCTGTCTTCGTGACGGGTATCTTTTTTTCAAATCTAAACTTAATGCATAAGCAAATAGTTGAGAGCCTAGGCCTCCCCAGATGTGAATATTGATGGGAGGAAGTATTGATTTCACGGCTGTTTCTCCCCAGTAGCTATATTGCTCATTGGCTCAAAGACTGATACGTAAATGGATTGAATGCGCTTTGCCATCGAAACAGTCTCAAACTGCCGGCACCTACTGGTTTGCATTGAAATTAAACTCTTCCGAAATGGAATTTCAAAAGATTTTGTAATTTTGGTAGCGAAATCACGCGCATCACCTACTCTACACAGCCCCGGATAACTTTCTCCAAGAACCTCAGGGATAGAAGCGGAGTTTGATGCAATAATCGGCACACCTGCATCTATTGCTTCAAGTAAAACCATACCGAACCCCTCATATTTACTGGTTAGCACAAAAGTATCAAGTTTCTCTAGAAATGGGTATACATCCATCAGGCGTCCTTTAAACTCAACATGATTTTGAATTCCAATCTGACGAACGAGATTTAGAAGATCATGAAACTGTGGTCCATCACCCACAATTTCCAATGTTGCGCTTGGGAATTTTTTGACGACAATCTTGAAGGCCAATATTAAAGTTACTAGATCCTTCTGCTTGGTTAAGCGTGCGATAGTTCCTATTCTTGGCCTTAGTTTATCAAGTTGAATCTTTTGAGATGTACCGTCTAATTTTCTTTCAAAACCATAATGGACAATTTCAATCTTATTGCTATTTTTGACCTCCCCCTCTTCAAGCAAAAAAATCTTGACCGCCTTTGATATAGCAATAACCTTTTCGGCCCTGGAGGTAACTAATCTTGATAGAGCCTTAGACACTAAACGCGGGAGTCCACCAAAAAAAGTCTCTGTATTATGACGAGTGATGAAAAATGCTTGATTCCAAATGGCAAATCTTGCAATTAGTTCTGAACGCGGCAAGTGAGCATGAACAATTGAGTTATCAGCATACAAAAAGTTTCGTAATTTCCGTAACTGGTTTGTGGGTAATAGATTTGCAAAATCGGAGACAACTCGTGCTCCGGCGTTCATAAAATCGACTTCTAGTTCTGGCTCACCTTTCAAGAATACGATCGTCACCTCCCATCCAAGAGCTATCTGCTCTCTTGCCAGAACAAGCAGCTGATTTTCGGCCCCACCTCGTTCAATCGTTGTAATTACGTGTATAACTTTACTATTGTTCATAGCAGTCTCACGATTCACTAGTTTTCTTTGGCGACAGTATCTCAACTAATTGATTAATCCAACCTGAAGTCGAGTGATGTTGAAGTGCCAAATCTCTACGCCGCTTAACTTCAGTTTTCACTTGACGGAAGGAAAGCTTAGTCAGTGATTCATACTCGCTTATCAACGAGGGGGTCTGCGAGGTTCCCCATGTCCCAAAGATTCGGTGGTACTCCGGATTGATTGTGACTATCGGAATTTCCATAAAACTTGCTTCAATTAAGACCTTATCTAATGAACCCAAGTAAGCGTGAAAGAGTACGTCAGAGTCAGAAACGAGTTTACCAATCTCTCGTCTAGGTACTGACGGTTTGAAAGTCAACCAAGCTTCCTGATTAATCTTTTGCAGGTTGCTGGCCCAATCAGCGGAGCTAACATTGCCGGGAGTTCCTATAAGTGACAAAGTCATCTTTGGATATACTTCACGCAATTTCCGCACACTTTCAATAATCTCATCTGCTCGCTTGGAGATGTCAAGCCTGCCGTAAGTCAGTACCTTTGTAAATTCTTGAAAATCCCGCGAAGTTTGTGCTTTAAACTGCTTTGGATCTACAGCCTGGCCAATTGCCCGGACTTTATCATTAGAAAAAGGGAAAGATCCCCTAGTGCTGGTAACAATGTTGTTTACAAATAGCGTTGAGATTCTTAGGAAAATCGATTCGTTAGTGTGTGCGTACCACAGACAGTGTCTCTTACGGAGGATACGAGTTAATGGACTAACTAAAGCACACTGCAAGTCGACCATGTGCGAAAATACTATGGAAGTCGATGGCGACAAGATAAGGGGTAGGACGCTACGATAAAATCGTAGAATATTTAAGAGAGGCTTTCCAGAAGTCCATTGAGAGGAAATTATTTCGACATTTTGAGGCAACGAACTGAGAGCGCCAATTCTTCCAGTAACTACTGATATTTTTGTAAATCTTTGGGCAAGGAGTTCCACTATCTCAACCTGGTGAGACAATAATGGATGCTCTAAATCCATCACGTGATTTAAAACCAACAAATGCGACGCTGTTTTCACCTAAAGAGTCTAATACTTGTGGGCTTTCGAGCGAAGACTTTCTTTCATTTCTGAGAAAAAGTGTAGACTCATTGAATGAAGATTAGTTTAGAGAACTTGACCAGGGATTCGATTATCCTTAGATCCTTTTCAATTGTAGCCCATCGTGATCGTTGGAGGCTCGGACTAATCACGTTTGCTCAGGTTTTCTTGAGTGTTCTAGACCTCGCGTCAATAGCTCTAACTGGAGTCCTAGGTTCAATCACCGTCACGGGAGTTGGAGGTGGGAGTACAGGCGATCGCGTAAATAGAGTTCTAAGTTCGTTCGGAATTACAGAACTTTCGCTTCAGGAACAAGTTTCCATTTTGGCGACGACCGTAGCAATTCTCTTGATTTCAAAAACAATTTTGTCTGCAATTTTGGTAAAGCGAACCATTTCACACATGTCTCTCATGAGTGCCTTTATCTCTGCTCAATTATTGACAAAAGTTTTGCAACAGACGTTGACAAGAATCCAGTCCACCTCGATGCAAGAGACACTTTTTAATATCACAGGAGGAGTTCAGACGATCGTGATGGGTGTCATTAAAAGTTTTATTCTTTTGATAAGTGACATTGCCTTACTACTAGTTTTGATCTTGGGATTGTTTGTGGTTGAACCAACCGTTGCTTTCAGTGCGCTTTTCATATTTTCTATAGTAGCTTTTATCCTTTATAAAGTACTAGAAACTCAGGCCGCAAAATTGGGCGAAGAGTCGCGAGCACTGACTATTCAAATAAACGAAAGTATATTACAAATCTTGGATAATTATAGAGAAATAGTAGTCCGTAACAGAAGAGGCTATTTCTCAAAGTATGTTGGTAACTTACAGAATAGCCTCGCTCGAAATCGTGCTTCTAGCGTATTCCTTCCATATATCAGCAAGTACGTAATTGAAGTGACGATGGTTGTTAGTTCATTCTTTATTGCTGGATTACAATTTCTAATTAGCGATGCTAATCGTGCAGTATCCGTACTTATGGTTTTTTTGGTTGCTAGTATGAGAATTGGGCCAGCTGTTCTTAGGTTACAGACAGGGGCACTTGGATTCAAGCAAGCGCTAGGCACTGCGAAGCCCACACTGGATCTAATTGAAAGTCTCAATGAAGTGAATTATGAAGAGGAAAATCTAGAGAATTTTGATTTTAATCACCATGGATTTATTCCAGACGTAGAATTGAGAAATGTTTCCATGAGATACCCAAACTCCGATATCCCGGCACTCAAATGTATAACTTTTAAGGTCAAGGCTGGGAGCGTAATTGCACTAGTTGGACCATCCGGCGCTGGTAAATCTACCCTAATCGATGTCATTTTAGGAATCAGAGATGTAGATAAAGGAGACATCAAGATTAGTGGAATGCCCGCTTTTGAGTGCTACAAGAAGTGGCCAGGAGCAGTCGCGTATGTACCTCAGGATTCGGTAATTTCAAACATGACGATAAAAGAAAATATAGCTCTCGGTTTCGCATCCAATAGTATTGATGAATCTCGGGTATGGAAGGCGTTGGAAATTTCGCAACTAAAAGAATTTGTAAACTTCCTCCCGGACAAGTTAGAAACACTACTAGGGGATAGAGGGACACGGCTTAGCGGAGGGCAAAGGCAGAGACTTGGAATTGCGAGAGCCATGTACACCAGCCCAAGACTTCTGATTTTAGACGAGGCTACAAGCTCGCTGGATGGGGTTACAGAGAATCGTTTAACAAATTCCATAAGTGAACTAAAAGGTAACGCAACGGTGATTGTAATTGCTCATCGCTTAACAACAGTCAAAGATGCCGACATCATCATTTACTTGAATCACGGAGAAATAGTGGCATCGGGAACCTTTCAAGAAATGAGGGAAAAGGTGCCTGACTTTGATAAGCAGGCGGAATTGATGGGAATAAAGAGTAGCGAATGATGGATTTGAAACATGAGAGATGCCAAAATCTCAATCTCTTAGTTTTGCAACTTTAAGCAACAAATCGTGTGAGACAAATAGACTATTCTTAGCTCTAAGTCTTACCAAAGAAGCAGAACTTGCGTAGCTAACTTCAGGCAGAATCAATCTTGACGCTCCTGAATTATAAGTGGATTGGCAAATTCTATTTTGACACCCAAAGATGATTCTATTTGAATCAAGTATGAAAGGTAAGGATGGTTCACCAAAATTTCTCACATCAAGATTAGTTACGATTTTGGATTCAGTAATCTCAGTAAGAGAGATTAGAGTTGAGTCTGACTTAGACATAATTTTCAAGGCGAGCCATGCAGCATAAATTCTTCCTTTATTGTTGTAAATTGCCGTTGCGTATCCCGCAACAATACTTCCGGTGCTCGGGCCATCGAGAGTTTGATAGCGCCAATCCTCTGGAAAGATTGTTCGGCGCGTAGCTAATCTAACTTCACCGGAAGTAGCATCACTATTTGAGTTAACCGTGAGAACGGAATCGTAGAGAAGATAAACGGTGCTCTTCTCTGTAGTTGCTGAGAGGTGGAAAGCAACATCACCAGTAGTTCTACCTTCAGAATCTTTGTCACCGTCAACGATTTCATGAACCCAACCATTAGAAGTTTTTACTGCTCCAAGAAGGATTCCTTGAGATTCATCTCTATAGAAGACCTGAAGGGCCTGGGGTGTCACAGCGCATGCATTAGAAACACTGACATCTGAGGCGGTCTTCCGTCTTAGTTCCTCGCGATAATCTTGAACGTCATCACCATTGCCATCGATGGTTTCATGGCTCCACTTTCCAGATTTAAGGTTCGAA
>Ga0172372_10008404_pt1 | contig 13610 bp, 15 predicted proteins | sample LakKiv5m_2_FD_114544 | JGI IMG/M metagenome (GOLD analysis project Ga0172372, IMG submission 114544) | Freshwater microbial communities from Kabuno Bay, South-Kivu, Congo - kab_092012_9.5m | ecosystem: Environmental > Aquatic > Freshwater > Lake | place: Democratic Republic of the Congo...
AGCAATAGATTGACAAAGAAATGTTTTTCCTGATCCTGGATCTCCTGCAACCAGCATCGCTGGCGGTAAATTCCTATTTGGAGCACCTTTAACATCTAAAAACACGGGTGTAATATCAGGGTCTGCAACTCCAATAAAGACACCATTTTTATCTCCAATATTAGAAAAACCGTTCAATCCTGAATATGCAAGCATAGCAATTGTGATATCTTGCAAAAATGGGTTTACTCTTCTAGAAGAGGCTGGCAAAGTTTCATCTAGTGCTCGGATCTGCCTATGTTCTAATGGTTTAATTTGGATATCATAACTATTTCGTAAAAAATCTAAATATGTTTCATTTGTTGGTTGAACAGATCTTACAAGTAAAATAGAACACTTTGTCAATATAGGGTCACCGACATCAACCATATATCTCTCAAACTCCTGAGCCATTTGGAAGGTATCAGTTAATTCAACTTTTTCAAGATCTCCTGTTAAAGATTCTTCTTGTATTGCACTACTTACCCTTCGCTGAGATTTTCTTGCTCTATTTCTAGTAACTGTTGCCGGCTCAAGTTCTGCTCTTACTGATACCACTTTTGGAGCATCAATATGAGTTAATGCATCTAAAATCCAACGTGAATTTGGCGGATATAAAATAGGTTGGCCAAAATTCATAACAGCACTGAATTCAAATGTATCGTAGTCAGAGACATCAATTGAAGTGACATTCTCAACAATAGTCACATCTGGACCACGCCCCATATTATACCAAGATTCTAATTGATTTCTTTCATCTCTTGATAGTTTTTTACCACCATACCTTGAAATAATTGAACTTATTAATGAAACATCTTCATTGTATAGTGATCGATCAGTAACATCTTCAAGAAGTAACTTTGTTACTACGCTTTTTGCTTTATCTAGAACTTTTTCCTTATTATTTTTACCAGAATGTCTTAGTCTAACGCCAATAAATAAAGCTCTTTTTGGAGTAGAAAAACCTTCTAATGTTTCACTGATAAAATTTGATAGTTTTACTGATGATTGTTTATCAGGAGTGAAATCCTCTTCCCAGTTTATAGATAGTATGTGAATTTCTCTATTATATCCTAAAGATTTAATTCCTGATATAGGAGCGACCGAAAGGGAGCCAATTTCATCTAATAATGTAGCAAGCTCGCCACAAATTCCCATCTTAGCATTATCATCCTCCCACTGAAGAGGGGTTAGCGGTAATGATCTATACAGCCATACAGAGTTATTATTACCTACATAAACATCCTCAATATCCCTTGTCTGCCAGGGAGTAGTCCATAAAGAATCTAAATACTCAATTTTATCTTCATCGTTTTTTTTAAAAAACTTATTAAAAGGTAATTTGCTCACATAAAAAGTATCGGCACTTTATGATAATTTATATTGTGAAGATACACAGGTATTAGATACAGGACACCAATTACAATGATCACCAGGTGTTAGAACTGGTAGATTTTTCTCTAAAAGAAGATTTATTGATTTATTTACGCTATTTGCAATTTTTGTACTAAATTCATATAATTGGTTGGATGTTAGATCAAGCTCAGTGTACTCACCTGATGCTAAGCTATAAACGATTGATCGCCAAGGCATAATATCATGTCGTAAAGTAGATAAAAGAGCATAAAAATAGGCTTCATCTTGATGGCTTTCATTTAAATTACCCGTCTTGAAATCTACAAGAAGCATTGTTCTTTTATTTTCATTATTTGGTCTTCCAATTACTAAATCTATTCTTGATGCAAAAAGTATTTTTCCTACCTTAGAACTTATATTTTCTTCAAATCTTGGTGACCACATTGGCTGTAAAGTTGGCCAATCATCGATAAAACTAGTAACTCTTGAAGTAACTTGTGAAATAATATCGCTTTGTTTTGAGAAACTTAAACTATTATAATATCTGTCTTCATCGCTATCGTTATCTTTAATACTATCAATTAAATTTGCTATTATTTCATTTACATTTTTAATACCATGAGTATAACTAATTTGAATTGCTTTATGTGATAAATTTCCTATAATTATATTTGGATTGTAATTTTCTTTATTTATATTACTTTTACTTGCTAACAATAACCCGTCACATTTCTCAGCCATTGAAAATATATTTTTATTAAAATAAAAATTACCATTACTCCAATTTTTCATATTTTCTGAAATTATACTTAATATATTTTTCTTTAGATCATTTGAAAAATCAATTGGCGATTGTGGTCTTTCTGTTCCTAGCGAGAGTATAGTATTTAAGGTATTAATTTGTTTGGAACTAAGTTTATTTTTATCAAGTAAATATTTCATAACTAGATTGTTATTATCTATCCTTAAATGTCATAAAAAAACATCAGCCCCCTTTGAGATATATACTATGAATAAAATTATTGATAATAACGTAATTTCCATTAAAGAAGCAATATGGAGAACGGGCTGGAATATGGAAGAGAAAGACTTTTTAAAAAAAGTAGAAAATATTAGTGCGGATGCACTTATAATGACTAAAAAAGGTATAAAAGTAAATATAAAATACTTGATAATTAGAAACTAAACATTAGGATCTCTTAGAGGGAATTTCAACCACTTAATTACCTCATTTGGTTTACCAATACGCATTATAGCTTCACCTTGTGGAAGTCTTCTTAAGTCGTCAGGGCTTACTAAATAATCTATAGTTGAACGAGCAGAACCGATACCTTCTACAAATGATCCCTCTCTCATTACATGCGAAATGGACATTTTCTCACCTCTTCCAATAATATCAGCACATAGTTCAGCATTATTTCTCTCACCTTGATTTAGAATTATGGATACATTGGTGTTCTGAACTAAGGATTCTAAGCCAGGTTCACCTGGAATATTTGTCAAAAAATCTGTAGGCCCCTGAGTCGCTACGATCGTAGGAACGAATGCTCCTCTTGCTCTTGATAAAAGTTCTAATAACATTCTTCTATTTACAAAATTAGCTTCATCAATTACTAAAAAGTGAGGATGTTTGCTTTTAATTTTACCATTAATTCTATCAGATACAAACACAGCCATCCTCCTAAGAACGCTAGTTGATACAAGTCTTGATATCTCAGGTAAACCGCTTGAACTCAACCCTATATATGATAGACCGCTTTTAGTTATATCGAATTCTTTTGATCCTGGACTTGGCCTAAGAGTTCTTCTTGCTACTTCAGTTTCATATAAAGCAGTTAATCTTGCTCCTAATCCTCCCGCAGCTTCACTCATTGCTTTATCTGGTCTAATTAATGAATCAAATTCATCTTTTTTTATATTAGGGAAGTTAGAAACAACAATAGCAACCATCTCTTTTGTAGCTATTGATAGATCTGGTGATGCTAAAATTTTTCCTAAATCATATACAGATGGTTTCAAAAATCTATTTGGATCAATTTGATTTGCTAAATAGCATAGTCTTATTAGCTGACCTAATTGTTTCTCATTTAGCGACCTATAATACCCATCGTCAAATTGCTGTGCACCTACTATAGTATCTCTTGCCTCATCGGGTCCCATGCCTAGTAAAGGATTGAACCAGAAATTATATTCTCCACTTGAAACAGCAAGTTCTTGATATGGCAATGCATGAGCACTTGTATAATTTTTACACCATTCAGCCAATCCACCAGAACCAGTATCTTCTTTTAAGTCTAAAACAGTTCCATCCCAGCCAAGATCTAACAATGATCCTATAATTGTTTTTATAGCTTCTGTTTTACCTGAACCAGTAGAGCCAAAAAGTAACATATGTGTTCTAATCTCTGATTCTTTTAAACTTACAATATTCATATCTTTATCAACACCTATATTAACTAATCTCTCGCTTCCTAATGATATTGATGAATCTACTAAAGTATTATTTGAGGTTATTGGTTTTCCGACATCTGCTAATAATTTCGTATTCTCACGTTCATACTCATTAGGTAGTATACCAATTGATTTTTCTATTTCTTTTTTTCTAAATATTGAAATTATTTTATTATCTTTAAATTTTGTGCTTATTCTCTGAGATAATAAAATATCATAAACTAACCCAAAAATAAGACTTAAGAATAATATTTCAAGATATGGTATATTTGAAATTGGAGAAACATCATTTATAGATAAAATCGATTTTATCCAGTCAGCATAACCAACTATAAAAGATTTAAGCATGAAAATAAAAAATGAAAGAGAAGCAAAACCAATAAATATTTTCTCTATTTTCTTTAAGTGTTTAAATATAAAGTAATAAAATATAAAACCTAATATAATAGAAGGAAGAAAAATCAAAAATAATAATAAAGCTAAAAGTATATATATATGACGATAGCTTTCATCGTTAGGTTGTTCATCTCTTTTACGATCGTTCCAATTAGGAATTGCAGTCATAATTACATATTCGGTACAATAAGATATGCACATATAAAGGTAATAGACACAATACAAGTATGAAAACAGAAATGAAAACGAAGTTGTCACCTAGCAGAATGAAAGATTACGAGCAATGTCCTAAATTATATTATTTTAAAAATCTAGGTATTTCTACACCACCAACTCTTGCTATAGCAAAAGGGGTTGTAAGTCATATTGTTTTTGATATTTTATTTGACCATGTAAAAAGCGAGAGAGAGAAAGAACTTGCTGTGAAGTATGTAAAACCAGCGATAAATATAACTCTTGTTCCTTATGCGAAAAAAAATAATAAATGCAGTCAAGAAGAAATTAATTTAAGGGATAAATACAATTTATGGGAAGAAAGTAAAACTAATGATGTAAACTTTAATAGAAAACTACAAGACGCAGAACAATATAGAAAAATAATTACACAAGAGAATATTGAAGAATTTACAAAAGAATGCGAAAAAGCAGTATCAGGTTGGTTTGCGATGGAAAACCCTATGAAATTCGATCCAATGGAGCGGGAATTCTACATTAGTGGTAAGGTTGGCAAGATAGAGGTACATGGGGTAATTGATAGAATTGATAAAATCGTAAATAGGAATAATCAAATTGAATATTATATATCAGACTATAAAACAGGAAATCCTCCTTCGCCAAGATACATTGATAATGCATTTTTTCAATTAGAAGTATATGGTTTACTTGTAAAAGATATAATAGGCGTGGATATAAAGGAACTTAGATTGATATATGTTAAAGAAAACAAAAAAGACGCTGTACTTAGAAAAAACTTTACAAAAAAAGAGTATGAAATCACAAAAAAGAAAATAATTAGCATAAATAAGAAAATAGAAGAGAGTAATGAAAAAAATAATTGGCCAACAAAAAAACAAACTTTATGTGGTTGGTGTTTTTTTCAAAATGCTTGTCCTGCCTTTAATAATGAAGCTGATTTGTACTCAGTAGAGGATATAATAAAAGTTACAGGCGGGGTTCTAAGAATATAGTGTACCGAGAATAAAAGTATGAATTTCACAACCACAGCAGGCCAACTGAGATACATATTAAATACATCAAGATTAGCAACACCTATAAATCCAACTTTACTGAACTATTCAGGAAATTACTTTTATATAAAAGATGGAATTTTAAATATAACAGGTGCAGATGGTGAGACATTTTTTATAGCACATTGTAAAGTGTCAGAATCAACAGATGGTAGTTTTTTATTAAATACAAAAAATCTACTAAAACTAGTTAGTGCACTCAAATCTGACGAAATCGTTAAGTTATCATTTGAGAGTGATAATGATCTTTTATCAGTAGCGATTGATGGTAAAAACTATTCTTTTAGAACAATGGTTGGAATTTTCCCACCAACTCCTTTCCCTGTAGGTGAATCTTTTGATGTAGATATTAGTAAACTAAATGAAATTATTAGCATTGTAAAGAAATCAGCAAATAAAGAAAATAGTTATGCTGAATTAAAAATAGAAGATGGAAAACTGCAAATTAACACAACTGATAACTATAGACTTTCACATGCTATTGTTGAGAATTCGAATATTAAAAATATAAATGGAGTTTTATCGATAGCAGTTTTAGAAAAAATTACTAAGTTTGATATAAAGAAAATAACGCTAGATGCTGATGGAAGAACAATTTTATTTTCTAGTCCAGATGTTGAAATAATTACAAGACTACTTAATCAGAAATTTCCTGATATTACTAATTTTATAAAGAACATACCGCAGAAAGTTATAAAGATAGAAAGAGATGTTATATTACAAGCACTCATTAGATTAGAATCTCTTGTTGACACAGACAACACAAATCTTAATGTATCAATAAAAGATAATGAAATAAGATTATTGGTAGATAATGCTGATATTGGATCAGGTGTTGAAATTATAGAATCTATAGAATATAAACATAATTTTTCTTTTAATATAAATTTAATATTTTTAAGTGATGCTCTTGACTCGCTTGAGAGTAAATATGTAGAAATTAGATTTGAATCAGAACATAAACCTATTTATATTTTGGAAGAAAATAAAAATAATATAATTCATGTTATAAGCCCTATAAAAAAATGATATAATTTATAAAAATTCTCTCATGGATTTTGCTGTACAGACTATATTACTCTGGTAGGTTATATTTTTTATTTCCTTAAAATCAATTGGATTATCGAGATAAATAGCGTAGCATTTCTTATCATTAGAAAGAGCAGCTATAACGAGAGAACCGTCTTCATTGATATCAATAGATATAGTATTCTGGTTACTAGAATTTAGATTTGTTAAAGATAAATCACCTGGCAATCTAAGTATTGAATAGTCATCTGGATTTGATAAATAGAAACCACTTTTTGATGCATAATTAAATTGACTTTGTGCAACTATATTGAGGTTAGAGATTGCTTCACTTTTGTTGAATTTTTCTAAAATAGAGGGGGCTATTCTAGATGATATTATCAATAAAATACTTATTACAACAAAAGTAGCTATAATTTCAACTAGTGAAAAAAGTTTTTTATTCAATTTATGTACCGCCACTTCTACAGTCAACATTTTCTGACTTATAAACACTAACTTTAACATTAGTATTATTAGGCTCTCCTACAAGTTCATAACATTTTCCATTTTTATTATAAGCAATATAAATTTTATCATCTCCTATTGTTTTTATAGAAATTTGATTATTACTTGCAGATGAATTAGTTATTATAATATTATCTTGACTAATAGATGATATATATCCTTTATTATTTGTGATAATACTAACATCGTCTATATATCTTCCATATTTTATATAATTTTGTTCTTGATCAATATACAGACTTCTCAAAAGGTTTTCTGAATTTTTATCAATAGTGTTATTTTTTTCAAAGCTGTAATTTCGTACTGCTATTGTAATAATAAGTGCTAATAATACAAAAGCTACTACCATTTCAAGTAGGGTAAACATTTTTTTATAAATCATATAGTTATTATTTATTTTTTATACATGTTGTCAATAATAATACTAAAATAATTAACTATATAAATAATAAGGCAATAATAAAAAAGAAATTACGCATAATAATAAAGATAAATATTATATAATTGGGTTGCAAAAAAAAGAACAAGAAGTAAGAAAAAAAGAGCACTCAATTAAGAATGCTCCTTTTTTATACTTTCTCTTCTATGCTTTCTTCCGTTACCTTTATTCAAGGCTCTGAAAGTGCTAGTTAGTGAATGGCAATTAGGACAAAGTAAAGTTAGGTTAACTTCATTATTATCGTTCGGATTGCCATTAATGTGTTCAACCTCAAGTACTGAGCGGTTAGAAAAAGGGTTCACTTTATCAAAACCGCAACTTGAACAGGAATTGCTAAATTTATCAAATAAATATTTTCTTATGAAGTTTGAGACTTCATCCCCATTACTCTTAGAACCATTAACGATACCATTCTTCCATTTATTGATAAACGTATAATATTCGTAATCACGCTGGCATTTATTTGAGCAATATTTGGATCTATTGCTAATTGATACATTGCAATTCGTACATAGATTTACTTTCATATATTCCTTCCAATATATTTGTATTTATGTATAATACAGTGATTTATAAAATAATAAAATCAATAGTTTACAATATTTATAATTTTGAATAATATGAGCATGAGTATATGTTTAATAGTACCACTATATAATGAAAGCAAAAGATTTAATTCAGATTATTTTGATAGTATATATAATAAAAATTTAGATCTTATTTTTGTAAATGATGGTAGTAATGATGACACTCTTATTATGATAAAAAATTTATCATTTAAAAAGCATATAATTTCATATAATGAAAATAAAGGTAAAGGTGAGGCTGTAAGATTAGGTATTAAATATGCTATTAGTAAGAAATATGATCTTATAGGTTATCTAGATTCAGATGGAGCATTTTCGTCTAGTAGCGTTATAAAACTTATAGACCATGCAATAATAGAGTTTAATTCAAATAAAGATTTAGGTATGGTAATAGGCTCAAGGATAAATTTATCAGGAAGGAAAATAATAAGAACCAAAAGTAGAAAAATAATATCAATGGCGGTAAAAATAATGCTTTCTTTAATAATAAAAAATAAACCATACGATACTCAGTCAGGTTTCAAAATTATTAAAAATACTAAAGTATTGAAAGATACTGTCGAAAAAAAATTTGAGACATCTTGGTTTTTTGATGTAGAGCTAATAGAAGCGATTAGAAGAAAATACGAGATATATGAGATTCCAGTAGATAACTGGGCGGATATTAAGGGGTCAAAACTAAATTACAAAAATTCAATAAAAATACTTAAAGAACTAAAAAAAATAATAAAATTATTTAGATAAAATATTACTTAATATATATTCTATCTATTTCTACACAACCCGAGTTCATACATGAAACTTCAGAATATTTACCATCACTAAGTGAAACATGTATAGCATCACTCCATACGTGACAACCAGAAGAACTGAAAAAGCAAAACATATTTGGTGTTTTACTATAAAATCCTTCAATCATTTTTTTCTATCCCTTTTTTCAGAACAATAATTACATTTACAGCCACCATTATTGCAATCATCACAATCACATTCAAATTCAGATTCAGGTACATAATATTCCATAGTTTAATTATTCATTATGTAAAAAAAATATCATGATATACATGAAAATAATTAATAAAATAGCACAATTCAAAAATGAAAATATTTTCTTTGTCGATATTAATTACATTTACATTTATTAGTAATACCTATTCAATAGATATTACAAATTTAAGTAAAAAAGAACAAGCTATTATTTATCAAACTGAACGCACAAGTATAAAAGAAAAATATGAAAAAGTTATAGAAAAAATTAAAACTCAAAGAGATTATAAGATAGAAAAAATAAAAAAAGAAAACAAAAAGTCACAATTTGATAAAATAATACTAGAACATAAAAAATATTTATCTTTATCAAGGACACTTAGAAAAGATTATCTGCGAGAATTATCAATACTAAGAGAAACATATAATTATTATAAAAGCAATAAATGACCATTATATTATTAATATGTTTATATATTAACTCAAATATTATAATTGTTTTGGGATCTTAATTGTGTAATTGAAACAATCATCTTTTTGAATACTGATATTATTAACTTTGCAAATAAGGTCAATGATATCTAAACCATTACCCTTATTGAGATTATTATACTTAATCATAGGTAACTGTTTAATATCAATTGTGTAGAAATTTTCAAAAACATCTAAGGTGATCTCAAGACTAGAATTTTCTTGGCTGTGTCTATAAAAATTATTAATAATGTTAGAAAATAACAATTTATAATATAAAACAGGTGAAATACTAAAATCATTATGTTTAAGTAAAATAATTGACCTATTAGTATAAAAAAATTTAAAATTACTTATTATTTTCTCTATAACAATGCTTATAGATTCATCTTTACTATCAAATGAAAATTTTTTACTTGATAATTCTAATATATCTACTAAATTACTTTCTAGCTTATCTAGATTTTTCTGAATTGTATTAATGTATTTTTTATCATATTTTCTTTTATTGTACAATAAATCTACATAGCCTTGTATAATTGTTAATGGTGTGTTAATTTCATGTGATAAAGCCAATAATAGATCTTTACTTGCCCTCTCTCTTTCAACTTCTTGTTTCTTAATAAACATTCTTTCTCTATATCTATATATAATATATAAAAATATGCATAATATAAAGATTAGAAATTGATAAAAATAATAACTAAATTCGCTAAGAAAATTCTTATTATCGTAAACAAAATATAAACTTTCTTCCCCATTACTCCATTTAGAAACTAAATGAACACTATTATATAGAGAATACGTAATAACCTCACCATCAGTAACCTCTGGTAAAATAGAAAAACTATTAGCTCTAAAGTCATTAATATTTATAACCTCTTTACGAATGTCAAGTAAATATAAATATATTTCTAAATCTGATTCATTAATCATTTTTAATGCATAAGTAATAATATTTTTATCTTTATACTCTAAATTACTAACTATTTTTATAAATTTTTTAGTATTTGAATCATCTATTGCTTTATGACCTAAAAAATTAAAAATAGAAAATAAAAGCAGTAAGGTTAATATAAGTAACTTTTTATTCAATATAGTAGCCTTCATTAGACACTACCTTTATCTCATATTTTGATATATTTTTAATTTTTCTTCTTACATTATAAACTAAACTATCTATCCTATGAAAATCAACAACTTCTAGACTTCCCCATATGTGTTTATAAATATTTTTCTTACTAATAACCTCACCATTAGCAATTACTAGTAATTCTAAAAATAAATACTCCTTTTTTGTAAGAAAAGCGAACTTTTTATTCACCATCACTTTCCTAGACTTACTATCTAAAAATAGATTATCATAAATATATTGTTCGCTCTTATTATTTACCATTAGCATATTATTTATTTTAAGCTGTAACTCTCTAACCCTAAAAGGCTTACTGATATAATCTGTAGCTCCAAACTCAAGACCTTTAAGTATGCTATTTTCGTCAGCATTTACACTTAATATAATAACAGGCAATTGCAATCCTATACTTCTTATTTTCTTCAAAAACTCAATACCATCACCATCAGGTAGCATTCTATCTAAAACTACCAAACCTATATTCTTATACTTAGATATGTAATCTAAACCTTCTTTTATTGTGTATGCTTGATAAACATATATGTTACCAACCACAAGAGACTCATTAATTAAGTTATTAAGTTCTAATTCATCATCAATAACTAACACTATTTTTTTAGCCACAAAATAATAGTACATAAAGAAATAAATTAGTATAATAATTCACTAAAATTATTTGACCATAATATTATAAATAGAAGACTTTTTATCAGCAGTGTATAAAAAACAATTATAATTTCCAGGTAAAACATTATTTACCTTTACAAAACCAGATAATATATCAGCTCCAATTCTATCTAATACTTTATTTTTATTAACTTTTTCGCATTCTAATGATATATTTGATAGCAAATTATTATGTTCTACAAAAATAACACCATTACCACCTTTTATTTTAACATTTTTAAATGCATTATTTATTGCTAATATAGCCTCACTAATCCACTTATTATAATAACTAACTCGGCTATATATAGTAGGCAATCCAGATTCAGCACAAGTTACCGCACCAAAAGAAACAACACCCACTAATATATAACCACCATTCTTTACAAATAATGGACCGCCACTATCACCACTACAAGCTCCAGAGTAACGATTTTTACCACGAACCCATTTACCCGCAGCAATAACATCTTTCCCATCAAAACCTATCCCAAACACTTTCTTACCTTTATCTGTAATATCCCGTTGATCAGCAATAGCTAATCTCTTAACGATTGATCCATATTCATCGACTCCATAACCTCCAAGTAATAAACTTTCTTTAAATTTATTATAATTTTTAATAAAATCGTTACTTGGTAATGAAATCTTCTCTGAACTAAGATCTTTATTAAGTAATAATATGCCAATATCATTACCTGAAACTATATCCTTATAATTTGGATGAGCCAATTTACCAATAACCCTCGCACTATCTCCATTATTCTTTGATACAACTACATCACCTTTTATACCATATATACAATGTGCCGCAGTTAAAACAATCCTACTCTCAATAAGACTTCCTGAGCAATTACTTTCTTTAAACTCAGGATTATATATATTAACTATAAAATTATACCTATCATTTTTAATTATCTCTTTAGGATAATTTACCGCATTAACATTACTAATAGAAAAAAAAGAAATTACTACAAATATTGGAATCCTCACCTAAATACTTTATTATAAAAAATGTAAATATCAAATATTTACCTTATTTTACAAAAATAATCTATAAGATTGACAATATCTCATCATATAAAGAAGAAGTAACTTTAAATTTAAGTTCATTAGTAAATTTATTTCTGCAAAAATTATCTATATCAAACTGACATGCAATATCTAAATAATTAATTATTTTATTAGGTTGTTTTACTAATTCTTCTATAACTTGTTTATAAGAAAATAAATCATTTATATAGAATGCAGAAACACCTTCTATACATCCTATAACATAAGCTTTAGAAGGTAAGGAATTGCAAAAATTACTTGCATCACTTACCAATTTGTTAGTTTCAGATAAATTTTTAAAAGATCTACCCAGGAGATTAAGTTCATAGATAGTAGTAAGTTTATAACAAAAAGATATAGTTCTTTCATCATCAATAAAGTTACAATCATTAAGAAACTCGTTATTGAAAAAATTGTCAATTACAAGATTTTTTCCTATATATTGATAATAATAATTAGAAAATTCAGTATATCCTCCTAAAAAACAACTAGATATTATATTATCATCAGATATTGAGAATTTATTTTTTACAGTATTAAAAATATTAACACAAAAATTATAATTTTTATTTAAAAACTCGTCTCTTATATAATCAATATTATTTTCATCGATATTAAATTTAGCTCCATAAGTATGCCCTATTCCGTGGTAACAAAGATCATTCAAATCTATATTGACATCAACTACATTACTCAATTCTTTATTTCTTGGTAAATCTTCGCAATAATTAATCAATTTTAAAATATCACTTTCACTAATCTGAAATTTACTCATAACACCGTGTATAAACCCTTCGCCACAACTTTCTATGTTTTTAATTAAAGCTCTATCTTTGTGCTGAACATAAGCCTCTACACCGATTGTATGAGCTAAATCATGACAAAATTGACTATACTCAATATTTTCGCTACTTTCTTTATTTAATATGGAAATTAGCTCTTTAAATTCATTAATATCTAAATTTGTACGCAATAATCCTTTAGTGCAATTAATAATAGTTACTGTATTATTATTATTTTCAGAACAAGAAATTATTTTCTTTGAAAAATCATTTATATTAAGATTGTTTTGACTATTATAAATAAAATATAAGGGTATAAATGAAATAAATAACAAAAACAATTTAAGTTTCATAAAATTATTATATAAAAAAATATATAATAGTCAAATAATATTGACCTTAATATTATTAATATGATTAATTTTATAATAGTTTTTATAAAAATATGAAAATAAGTAAAAAATAGTAACTATATAAAAATTATATAAG
>Ga0172372_10008405_pt1 | contig 13610 bp, 14 predicted proteins | sample LakKiv5m_2_FD_114544 | JGI IMG/M metagenome (GOLD analysis project Ga0172372, IMG submission 114544) | Freshwater microbial communities from Kabuno Bay, South-Kivu, Congo - kab_092012_9.5m | ecosystem: Environmental > Aquatic > Freshwater > Lake | place: Democratic Republic of the Congo...
ACAAAAGGCATTGAATGTCGGTGTTAATCTTAAAGCTAAAGCTGTTAAAGTGGGTGGTGGTGCTTCTGGTGCAAGACCAAAATATAGCTGAAAAGAAAAATGGGGAATTTTAGTTCCCCATCTTCCTTGATTTATTATATAATCGCAATCATAAAACTTGAACAGCTATAACGCCATCCTCTTCTTTTTTAAGATTTGCAGAAACGGTTACAACTCCATCTAGGCACTCTGCCTTAAGAGTAGAGGTGTCAATATCTGGCATAGAAACCTTATAAGAAATAGAACGTTCTCCATTCTTGCCAGTTACAGACAGTACATCATCTTTCCAAGAAACAGATAGTTTATCTTTTGGAATGCCTGGAACTTCATATGACACAGTAGCTACTCCATCTTTAACTTTAACTCTAGAGTTATAGATTGGGGTGTTTGCTTCCCAGGTATTGTTCCAAACATCTTCTAGAAGTCTATCAAGGGCACGAGTTGAATAAAGTGTTAACATAATTTATCTCCTTTTATTAAGCGCCGGGTTGTTTATTGGCGCTGTGATAAACCTACGATAAACATGGAGAAAAACTTGTCAAGGGGGATAGATAAATATTTTTTGTTAGGGGCTTAAAAAGAAAAAGGAGCGCCTTTCAGGGAGGCACTCCAGTTTCAAGCAGGAGAAATTATAGCTATATAATATTAATAAATATGTAGCTACAGATCAAAAAAGTATAATATTTTATTTATGTGTATCCAATGATGATAATATCTGTAGCTCCACCACCAGGAGGAGAATCCAATGAATAAACATATACAGAGCCTACTAGACCACGATATATTGGTCTAGATACATCAGGTACTCCAGTTATACCAATTAGATTTAAATCATTAGCAAGAGTATCACCTCTTCCATATGCTCCATATGAGTTTGATGCATCTGTTGCTATAGGTAGTTTATTAATAGCAGTGCCTATAAACGCTCCATATGGATTTGCTATAGGATTATCTAGAGCTACGGTTGATGTTTTAACGTTTGCCATATATTATCATCCATAATCTTTCGTCCAAGTGTATGTGTAACCTTCTCTTGGAGAGCCAACATATCCTGGTGCAAACGATCCTGTCCACGGTAATGTTATTTTTCTATCTGATACGGTAGTGTTTCCTCCTAAAACAAATCTAGAAAGGTCTTGAGTTGTAGTATAGGTTTGTGCGCCTATGATACCTCTAAACATATCAATTGTACCTAAGAAACCAAAATGAGGGGTTTCTGAAACTCCTACATATACTGGAAATTCATCAAACTTACCTAATGCTTGATTTGGCTCATATGTAGTACCAATGAAGTTTGATATTGTTTGTAATATTCCTCCTCTTGAACCACTTACCATTATTCCAATTGGCACTCCTATTCCGCCTTGTGGATCAAATGCAGTTCCACCAGTATCTCCAAAAACAGTATCGGTAAAGAATGTATTTGTGGCACTATAACCGGTATACATTATAAATCCTTTGGTTCCTCCACCGATACCAGATCCACTTAGAGATGGATTTAAATCAAAGGTTCCGTAATATCTCATATCAGCACCACGACTAAAGTTCCAGTCGCTACATGTGTATAGCGAATCCCCGTCATATATATAATGACTTAATGCTTGATTTGTTACGCTTATTTGAGCGGTGGTTGCTGCTACGCTATTATTTCTTGAAGTTGTATGACTTCCTCCAAGATCATTACTTCTAGGAAAAACATACATGGTTCTATCTAGGGCACCTGGTACCCATCTTGGATTAGCTGCTGTAGAGTTTCCATCGGATATTGTTCCATTCCATGGATTAAAAGAAGTAGCGCCAGAAAAGCAAGTAGCAGTTTGCACTAAAACTCCACGATACTGAGAAGACCCGACAAAATTAGCTTGATTATAGTTTACAATTGGTTGATTAAATGTTTGAGCGGCAACAGTTGCGCTTCCGCTTACAAGTTGTAAATAAAGATACCAATCCCAAGGACGACCAGCATTTGCTTTCATTCTCCAAACGCTATGAGAACCTAAGCCAAAAGGTCTTGCACCATCCCAATAGGTTCTTGTATCAAAGGATCCAGATACAGCACCACTTCCGCTATTCCATGATACCAAATCGGCAACACCAGAACCGGTTAGATAGCTCATAAAATCGCAAATATTTTTATATTGCTCATTTGCAATATTTTCTTTATTTACTGGATTTGATAAGCAGTTTAGTTTTGCATAATAGGTTTTAGTTGCCATAAATCATCCGTAGTTTGTTGTCCATGTATAGTTAGAGCCGGTTCTACTTGTTCCAACACCAATAGCTATAGAGCCAGTCCAAGGTATTGACATTTTATTATCTGTTAATGTAGTTGTGCCACCAACTATTGCTCGGCTAAAATCATCTTTCATGTCATGTGATTGAAGATTGTTTACATATCTAACCAATCCCGAGTTCATATTTCCTAAATACCCGGCAGTACCAGCCTCAGAGCTACCTACATATACAGGAAACTCATCATATGTACTAGTTAATGTATTTGGCTGATATGTTGAACCTAAAAAGTTATTGATACTTTGTGGTATAGCGGTTTTAGAACCACTTGTCATATTACCAATTGGTACAGCTATTCCACCATTTGTAGTACTGTTTGTTCCGGCTGTATCTCCAAAAGAAGTATTTATGATGATAGAACCAGCATTGCCTTCTGGACCAGCATATAATAAAAATCCAAAATCTGACTCACCTATACCAGAAGCAGTTAATGCATTTCGCAACTCAAATCCTCCAACATATCCAAAACCATACGTATTATTATTAGATTGATCTGTGGCTACAAAAAGAGCATCACCATCATATATGAAATGATAACGAAAAGGCGATGTACTAGCTCCAATAACAGATGGAAAACATATTCCATTATCTTTTCTAGTGCTTGTATTACCATTTATATCATTACTTCTTGGCAAAACGTATAGTTGTCTATTGTTTGCTCCGGAAACCCATCTGATTAATCCGTTCCCAGCGCCCTCAGATGCATTTCCGGAACCATCAGAAAGAGAACCATTCCATGGATTAAAAGATGAAGAACCAGAAAAACATACAGCGGCCTGTATTAATATTCCTCTATTAGTCTGGTCGCCGGCCGGAGCATCAAAACTATTATTATATCCAGATATTGGAGTATTAAATGCATATCTTTGGGCTCCCAAGTTTCCACTTACAACCTGAGCATAAAGATACCATTCCCAGTTTCTGGTAGAACTTGTATTAAATCTCCAAAGAGTGTGACTGCCTAAGTTAAAAGGTCTTGCACCATCCCAATAGGTTCTTGTATCAAAGGATCCAGAAACTGCGCCAGAACCACTATTCCATGAAACAAGAGTAGCTACATTTGAAGCAGTAAGATAACTCATGAAATCACAAAACGATTTATAATATTCGCCAGAAAGATTTTCTGCTGTAGCTACGGTTGATAAACAATCTAGTTTTGCATAATAAGTTTTTGTGGGCATAATATTAACCTGCTGTTCTTCCTACAATAACAACATCTGTTGCGCCGCCTGGAGGAGAACCTGTACTATATACATAGTTGCCACCAACGTTGCCACGATAGATGTATTGCCTACCAGTAGGAACAATAATCTTTCCTAAATCATTTAACATGAAATCTCCACGACCCCAACGACCAGCATTGGCGGTTGTAATATTTGGTTCTGCTAAGATTGTATCTACACTTATTACTGCCATATATTACCTATAATCTGTTGTCCATGTGTAGTTTGATCCGGTTCTACTTGTTGAAGTGCCTGGAGGACTTGAACCGGTCCATGGAGTGCTTATTTTAAGATTTCCTACTGTTGTGCTTCCTCCAAATACTGCACGACTAAAATCTACGGTTGTATCATGAACTTGAACGTCACGCATATATCTAACTAAACCAGTATTTAAAGTTCCTAACAAACCAAAATAAGGAGCTTCGGAACCACCGATATAAATTGGAAATTCTTCAAATTTATTATTTACAGTATTTGGTTGATATGTTGAACCAGGGAATGTTCCTAAACCATTTACGATAAAACTCTTTGAACCCGATATACTATCTCTGATAGGAACTGATATACCGCCGCCGATAAATGGAGGCGAAAAAGAACTGACAGTACCATCAGTTAAACCATATGTTAATCCGGCTGAAATCGTATCTGTATCAATGTCAACTCCATTGGCATGTGACAACATACAAAATCCATAACTCCCCCCGCCAATTCCAGATGAAGTTAGTTCATTACGCAACTCAAATGCGCCAATATATGTAATGTCATATGCACTTGCAACATCCCTATCATGCATACACATTATAGCATCTCCATCATAAAAATAATGTTGACGAGACGATAAATTAAAAGATGTACTATATGTTCCTCTTCCAAAAGTATGACAACTAGCTTTTTGCGTAACGTGTACCCCATTAATATCATTGCTTCTTGGTAAAACATATAAATTTCTATCATTAGAACCAGAAACCCAACGTGGCGAAGCCGCTGTTGAACTTCCTTGACTTATAGTTCCGTTCCAAGGATTAAAAGATGTGCTCCCAGAAACACATACAGCAGCTTGAAGCAATACACATCTACCATTCGTATTATATACATTTGCTACACTTATACCTGATTGAAAAGAATGTGTAACTGGGAGGTTATGAGTTTGAATAAAGGAATTGGTACCAGAAACAACTTGAACGTACATATACCATTCCCAGTTTCTGGTAGAACTTGTATTAAATCTCCATACAGAATGAGCACCAATACCAAAAGGATTGCCTTCATCCCAATATGTTTTAGTTGAGAAAGCACCGGTTCCCGCCCCGGCAGAGCCGCTGTGCCAAGATATTAAAGTACAAAGATTGCTTGATGACAAATACGTTAAAAAATTCATCAAATTATAATATTCTTCATTAATTGTAGAATCTGTATTTGCATTACTAGAACGACAATCTAATTTTCCGTAATATGTTTTAGTTGTCATATTTCAACCATAATCCTTTGTCCATGTAAAGTTGGATCCACTTCTAGAATATGAAGATGCAGGCGCTAATGAACCAGTCCAAGGTATGGATATTTTTGCATTTGCTATAGTTGCAGTACCGCCAATTATAGCACGGCTCAAATCAGAAACCGAGTCCTCACATTGCGTACCATATGTTAATCGCAATAAGCCATAGTTAAACTGCCCCAATAAACCAAAGTTTGGTGTTTCACTTACTCCTACCATAACAGGAAATTCATCATATTTTGAAGTGAAATAATTTGGTTGATACGTTACAGAGTTAAACGTTTGAGTAACATTAGCTATGGCTCCTTTAGAACCACTCACCAATACACCAATAGGAACAGCTATTCCGCCGTTATTATTAATTGTGCTACCAGCCGTGTCTCCAAATACAGAATTAATAGCAAGTGTATTGGATCCGCCGTACCCGACACTAGCAATAAAACCATATGAACCGGTGCAAATACCAGAACCTGTTAAAGAATTTCTTAACTCAAATGGACCAACATAAGTTACAGCATAATTTTGATTATCCCACGAAAGCATGGTCAACAAAGCATCGCCATCAAATATAAAGTTATATCTAGTCTTACGTCCAGAAGTAACATCATTGTAATATAAGAAAAGAGAATTGTTACGATTTGTGGCATGAGTACCGCCTAAATCATTGCTTCTCGGAAGAACATACATGGTTCTATCTAGGGCACCTGGTACCCAACGTGGAGTTGCAGCAGTAGAGTTTCCTTGACTTATGGTACCATTCCAAGGATTAAACGAAGTAGATCCAGAGAAACATACAGCAGCCTGGAAAGCAATCCCACGAGCAGTTGAATCATTGTTAAAGTTTGTAGAAGCATTACCAACAATTGGCTGATTAAACGTTTCATTAGCTATAGCAGCACTACCAGAAACAACCTGAGCATAAAGATACCATTCCCAATTTCTCGTGGAAGATGTATTTATTCTCCATATGGCATGTGCGCCTCTACCAAATGGAAGATTACCATCTGGATATGTTCTAGCAGTAAAACTACCAGTTGGTGCAGCGGAACCGCTATTCCAAGTTATAAGAGTTGCCATATTTGAAGCAGAAACATATGTCATGAATTCGCAAAAATTTTCAAATGCTTCTCCGGATATTTGCTCAACGTTAGTTGGAGCCGAGAAACAATCTAATTTTGCGTAATATGTTTTTGTTGCCATGATATTCTCTTATCAACTAAATATAAGTTCAACGCCGCCAATTATTGTGTTATTTGCGGTACTTCCGGAAACTCTAACCTCATACACGGAAGTAGAACTATTATCAAAGTTTGTTATGCCGGTTAATAAGTTACTTGATGTAACAAGAGTTGGAGTTGAGCTAGTTATTTCAAAATATGTGCTTGTAGCTGGAGTATCTATCAAGTCAAGATAACTACCAGAAGTTAAGTTATAGATTTGTAAGCTACCAGTATGATTTACAGTACCATCGGTAGACATTATGGCTCTAACCCTAACCGATGTAAGACCGGTGTAATCTGCTGGAACCCAAGAGAACTGACCAGCCATAAGTGCTGCTGTAGAATTGGTAGTTGTTTTGGGAGCAATATATTGCTTACCGGTAGCTAATCCACTAGAAGCTGCTGCCCAACCAGGAGATACACCAGGACCGCTTGATGTTAATACATATCCAGCAACGCCTGGATCATCGTTTATTTTCAATGCTCTTATTTGTAAATTGAGATCAGCAGGAGTAGCAGTTTCATCATATACTGCTATAGATCCAGTTGGATAAGAACCGGTAGCTCTTAATTGAATAACAGGATGCGGTGTTGAAAAGAAAAAATTGCCGGCGCTATATAATTCAATTTTCTGACTTCCGGAATTAACAGAAAATTCCGGATTTGATAGAGGTGCGCCTTGAGGATCAATTTTTATGAAAACGTTTGGATCCGGATGATTTGCTCGAATTCCAACACTAGGATCAATTGTAAAGTATGAATATGGTGTTACGGTAGCATCTACAACATCAAGCCATGGACCAGCATACTGACTAAGATTACCAGATATTATGAAGCTTTGATTTGGTCCTTGCGACAAATCGACAAGCACGCTTCCAGTTATTTCTGCGCCTGTAGAAGATGAAAGGAATTGCGTATGAACAGAACCAGAAGGAACGTTTACTAATGAAGCCGATGTAAATATTTCACCAGCAGTTTCAGATACCCAATAAGATACTCCGCCCCCGCCCGATGGATAAGTACCATCAACAGTTAAATTACCAGAAATATGAACATCACCACCAAATAAAGCTACGGTTGGGCTAGGTTGATCTTTGCCACCAATTGCACCAGACACAAAGAAAAATACATCAGATATCTCTGCTGGAGAAGGTAAGCCATTTGTAGCAGCATAGTCAGGATCAGCACTGCGATTAAAAAATATTCTTGCTAATTCAAAAGTAAAGCCGCCGGTAAAAGGTACACCAACAGTCATATTAGAGCCGGCGATGTCCTGAAATATATCAGAATGAAATCCGCCAGCAATTATAATTGGTCCAGAACCAGTAGGAAAATTATTAAAATTATCAAATCCAGGCGGGCCAGCTATTATTTGTATAGAACCGCCAAGCCCAGCAACTCCACCATTTCCATCCCCACCAGCACCAGCATATATTAATAACCCACCACCGGGAGCACCATCAGTACCATCACCACCATCACCGGCACCAATTGAAAATAGACCGCCCGGACCACCAGTATTAGTGGCGTTTGCGCCTGTCCCAGCAGCTATAGATACTGAGCCGCCCCCTCCGCCGTCACCAGATCCAGTATCCGAAGCTCCACTACCAGCACCAACTAATACGCTACCACCACTACCACCAGCATTTGTTCCTGTTCCGCCCGCACCGCCTTCTAATATTAATACTCCACCACCACCACCATCTAAACCAGGAAATATATTTGCACCAGCACCACCATTGCCAGCAGAAACACTAACATCTCCTCCGGCTGCTGCGGTACCTGGAATACCATCAGCGCCGTTGCCAGCAGAAATAAAGACCGTTCCACCAACCGAGCCGCCATTTAAAAAATCGGAGCCGGCGCTTAAGCTTAAGTTTAAATCACCTGGAACTAAACTAGCTGCCGTATTGTCTGCAACTCTAATAGTTGCACCAGAACCAGAATTATCAAACTCAATTAAATTTCCATTATATGCACCAGCATCAATATAGATTGAGCCAGTAGTACGTATATCATCCGGTGCAATAGAAACCCAGTAATCGTTTCCACCACCACCGCCCCCGCCCGATGGATAAGTACCATCAACAGTTAAATTACCAGAAACATGTAAATCTCCGCCAAATACAGATATAGCTTGAGAACCGCCTACATTTTTCTTGCCAATACCGCCAGATACATATAAGAAAATATCTGTTCCAATACTACCTGTATTGAAAACTGACTGATCAATAAAACCTTGATTTGGAGAAATTGCATCATCTGCTTCATGTGGATAGATTAATAATTTAGCACCAGTAGCGGTTCCTGTTGAACCAGAAGCTATCAGCTTGTTACTTTCTATCTGAGATGCACGAAATGTTAGACTCATAATTTATCTCTGTTTTTCTTTAAATATCTATCTAATCGGTTATTGAACTGCCAAAATGTATATTGAGCTGCTTATAGGAGCAGATAAGTTGCTTATTACACCAGCATTATTTAAAGTGCCAGCTTGAGGCTGAACTGCAACATTTGCATCAAAATTTAAATTATCGTCAAACGGAGTTTGAAATAAAACTGGTATCGGAGCCAAAAGAGCACTCCAAGAAGCAGATAAATAACTTTGATTGTCTGGATTCAATTTATTTGCACTTGCAACAAACCAGCCACTTGTAGGAGTTGTTGACCCGCTTTTTCCATAAAAGTAAGCCGGAAAACCTTCTGCATAAGCTGCACGATATCGTATCGTACCAGAAAATGGTGCAGATAATCCTACAATTCCATTTGCATTTGTTACAGAAAGACCATATATGTTTAAATTATATGTATTCTGTACCGCCGCAGCCTCCCCCTCCATAGAAAAAACTATGTAAGGACTCCCAGAAAACGTAACATTAAAATTAAAAGAAACGGTATCTACATTATTAAAATGAATTAAACCTTCATCATATTCTCCAATAATAATTGGTCCAGAAATTCCAAAGGTTTTAAAGAAGTCACGATGTCTTACCGTTTTTTGTAAGTCAATTGTAATGCTTGAAGAAACAAGCGGTTTACCAGTTATAGGATCAAAATTTACTGGCTCACTAACTACATCAAATACTTCATATGTAGTTAATTGTGGTGGTCTTGTGGCTTGACCAGTACCATAACTTTTGCGCCAAACATTTCTATTATTGCCATATTTGCTATTATCTGCCACATTCTGTAATTATCAATCTAAAAACAAATCACAATATTTAACAGAAAGACAACTCGGTTATTAAAATTAAAAAAATAATGTTTGCTTATTGACAAATATATGCCAGAGGGGAGATTACGTGGTTAGGACAGATGAGGCGAGCGTTGCTAGTTCCGAGCGTTCTCCTTTAACTAATTTTATATGTCCTGCAATTTTATATTGTTTAAATTTCTCAATTGCAATGGTTAAGCCGTTACTCTTGGCATCAATATACATGTTATCAATCTGATCTATGTCGCCAGTAAGAACAATCTTAGTATTCTCACCTACACGAGTAATAATTGTTTTAAGCTCATGGGCAGTTAAGTTCTGTGCTTCGTCTATAATGATATAAGCGTCAGAAATGGAACGACCACGAAGATAGGTAATGGCTTCTATTTCAATAAGACCATCCTCAAAGAATCCATTAAATGACATTTCATTTGTTCTTGATTTCCTACCGCCTGTGCTTGAGAACAATAGATATCGAAGATTGTCCTTAATAGGAGCAACCCATGGCTCTAACTTTTCTTGGACTGTTCCCGGTAAAAATCCTATGTCATTTCCAACAGGAACTATTGGACGACAAATAAACAATCTTTTATAACGCTTCTTTTCAATAACCTGATTAAGTCCAGCGGCAAGAGAGATAAGAGTTTTGCCTGTGCCTGCAAATCCAAGAAGAGTTACAAGTTTAACATCTGGATCTAATAGGAGATCCATAGCTAGATTTTGTTCTTTGTTTCTTGGTAAAAGACCATACACTGGGGCTTTTATATCATGCACAATTTTAAGTGGCTTTTCAGGCTCAATATAACGTACAGCGGGTTCATCATCACTATTAGGATCTTGTAAAATTAGGAATTGATTTGGCATTAATTCTGCTGCCAAATCCGGCTCAAACTCAAGACAATATTCTTTCTTTGGATCTTCAGAGCATTCCCAGAATTCTTGTATATCATCTTCTCCTACTTCTATAGGAGTAACGCCTGTAAAAAGACTATTGATATTATCGGTAACATGAGCGTTCTTATAATCTTCACATGGAATACCAAGAAAATCACATTTTACTCGAAGAAGAATATCACGGCTTACAAGAATAGGATCTGGTTTACCCTCTTCACGATGTTGTTTGGTTAATCCACGGCATACATCAAGAATATGATTGTCTTTATTTGTATGATCCCAATCTTTTCCAAGTTTATCATTTTCATCAAAAACGAAATCGCCTATAGCTACAAGGCGCAAGGTGCCACCAGAAGCCAAGGAAACGCCACGCTTAAGGGCACCCTGCTCATTATCAGAAATCATTTCTGAGAGGCGTCTAGCCACCTCTCTAGCATTAGCACCAACCTCGTTTGTACGGCTTTTAATTTTATCTAATTCTTCTATTGTTGTAAACGGAAGAATTATTTCATTGTCTTCAAAAGCATATAAACTATCAGGATCAGTTAACAGAACATTTGTATCTAAAATTAGTGTCTTTACCATTATGATGCTTTTTTCTTTTTATTAGTTTTTTTAACAGATTTCTTTTCTTTAACAGTCTTTATTGGTTTCGTTTCTCCAGATTCCATCTCACCCTCTGTGGGTACTGAATAGAGTTCTGTACGAGCAGCGGCAGAAGAAAACTCTTCTTCTGTTAAGACCATCTCTTCTTCTGGAGAATCTGTTTGCAACTCTGCGGAAGTAGAATTAGTGTCATAGAACACTTCTTCTTGACGTTTACGTTCGTTGTCTAGATATGCTATAGCATTTGCTCTTTTTATTAATTTCCAGCCCATTTCATACTCCAAAATCAAGAATTGCTTGTTTCTTCTTTTTCAAATTCAATCATTTCTTTAATGATTTCAGTAGCAAGCTTTTTTAAAGTTCTAAACTTGGTTCTTGCTCTGCGTCCAGCAGCAGCATTACCTTTTATAAGGGCTTTATTCATATCAAAATCAATTTGCTCAACTTCTATACGGAAGTTGGTCCAAATTTCTATGATTTCTTCAGGTGTTTTCTTTGACATTAATTAACTCCAATTAATATTATAGACTCAATATTGATTTTTGTATTTAAATATAGAGTTCTAAAATAATTGTGATATATTGTCCCAAAGAAATTTACCAACGCCAGCACCAACTGCCAATAGAACTGCCCACCAAATTTTATTAATATTTTCTTTTGTTTTTGTGATGCTTTTTAATTTTTCTAAATCATCACCAGTAATTGTTTTTAATTTCTGAGTAGTGTCCTCTATTGGAGCCATCTTTTCCTCCATAGAATCTAACTTCTTTGCAATTAAAGAAGTTCTTGCACTAACATCTTTCAGCATGTCTTCACGACGCTTACTGTCAGCATTTGATTCTTTGATTCTGGAATAAAGACCATTATCTGGATCATATATGGCATCTTTAATCGTAGCTACTTCCCGTTTAATCTCAGGAATATCTTCATGAATACGATTTAAATCTGCCATTAGTTTTAATTGGCTCCATTTGATTTCTTTCAGTTCATCTCTGATTTCATCAAAGCCGCCATTTAAAACAGAAGCATTTTCAACCTTGGCAGAAATTTTCTTTACCAAAGCCTCTAGCTCGTTTACATTTGCTTCTAACTTTTGTTCAGTTTGTTTTTTTGAATCTGAAGAAGACATATTGTTACTCCCCACCCTATCATATAAATAGGGAATCATGGCTAATACAACAACATACCTAGAGAAACAAGAAGCAAATTTATTAATAAATCAATCAATTGATAATATAAATGCAAAATTTGAGAAAATCAAAATTGCATTATCAAGTAAATTGGTTCCAATAGATAAGAAAAGTTACCACTTTATAGCTGAATTATTAACTAAAGTTGAACCTAGAAATGATATCGAAAGAATCCTTAATTTATTGGTAACAAATATTATCTATAAATCTGAAATTGTTAGTCAAAGTGCTGGTCTAGCTAGTTTTATATACTTTTTTAATCTTTATTCCAGTTTGAATTCTGCTTTCCAAGATAAAAGACAAAACGAAGTCAAGTTGGTGGAAGACTACCAATATAAGATAGAGAATATCATTAAGATAATTTTAGATAATAATAAAATTGCAAAAGATTCCGACGTAAAAAATATTATAAATGAAATTTGCGGATATGATACATATCTAGCCGAAGCTGTTTATCAGGCAGTATCTCTTGCGGGATTAGAAGGAAAAATATTAGTAGAAAATGGAAAAGGATCTAACTTTGTTATAGAACAAAAGTCAGGATATTCTTTTAAATTAAATCCATTTAAATACTTCTTTGGTAATAACACTAGTGAATTGGCTTGGGAAAGAAACAATTGTAAGGTTCTTCTTGTTGATGGTCTTGTTGAGAAAATTTCTGAACTGGATCAAATCTTGCAACAGGCATTTCAAACAAAACAGTCTCTTGCAATAATTGCTTTAGGCTTCTCAGAAGAAGTTGTAGCAACCTTAAAAACAAATCAAGATAGAGGTTTCCTAGATGTTATTCCTATTCGTGTTAATTCGGATTTAGAGAGCCTTAATCTTGTGAATGATATATCTGTTGTTTGTGGTAAAGAAGCTGTCTCTGCGCTTAAGGGAGAGCTATTAACATATCAAACTTGGGAAGGTTTACCCACCGTAGATAAAATTCGTGTTACTCTCAAAGAAACATTAATAGAGAATAGCAGCACAAGATTTGCTGTATCATCTCATATAAAATATCTTCTGGAAAAGCGTCAACAGCAATCTGCAATAGAGGACTTAGAAAATCTTGTTGATGGTAGATTAAAAGGTCTTGTTTCAGATGCAGCCATTATTCATTTGCCAGATACTACAACTATAGAAAATGATTCATATAGAGTAAAAATAGATAATTGTTTGCGAGCAGTTAAAGCAGTTTTAAATTATGGTATTACGGATTTAGATAAGATTGTTAATGTTCTAGAAGTTGAAAATGATGATGATCATTTATCTGTTGCCATTATGGATTCTTTAAAAAGAATTGCGGGATATAAAAAGGAACTGCCAACTCTATCTGTTATTACAACAATAAAATTGGCAGGTCCGGTTGCTTTAATGGTGTTATGTAGTGAAGGTGTTGTGATTAAAAATTAATTAAATCTTTTCCTGTGCCTTAAAAATTTAGCAGATTCA
>Ga0172372_10008406_pt1 | contig 13609 bp, 14 predicted proteins | sample LakKiv5m_2_FD_114544 | JGI IMG/M metagenome (GOLD analysis project Ga0172372, IMG submission 114544) | Freshwater microbial communities from Kabuno Bay, South-Kivu, Congo - kab_092012_9.5m | ecosystem: Environmental > Aquatic > Freshwater > Lake | place: Democratic Republic of the Congo...
CGATCGAGACCACGGCCAATCGCAACGGCAGCACCAGGTCGCTGAGCAGCAGCGGGTCCATGGCGAGGGGCGTCTCGAGCCGATGCAACCGCGCACTCCACTGGGTCCTGACGTCGGCTTCGGGCATCAGGTCCCCAGCTTGAAGGCCTCCAACACCACCGAATACACGGCACCGAGGCGCAGGTTGTCGATCAGGACCCAGCCCAGCGGCGGCCGGCCCCGAACACAACGGCTGCGCAGGCGCACCAGCAGTTCCACCAGCAGCACCATCACCAGCACCACGCTGGGACGCCCCCCCGGGATGCGATCCAGCACGTAGACCGTGAGATTGGAACCCAGGTAATAGCCGCCCAGCAGGGCCAGCAGCTGCAGACTGCGCTCCCGCCAGCTGCGCCCCCAACCGGCGAACAGATCGGAGAGCAGACCCTGCTGCAGGCGTTGGTAGCGGGTCTGCTGCAGGGGCAGGCGGGTCATCCGAGCGGCTCAGCGCACCAGGGACTGCAGATAGGAGAGCGTGATCTGGCCGTCCTGGCAAGCCGGACCGTGCAGCACCCGGGCCGGGGGCCCCAGCTGACTGACCACCGCAGCGGCCATATCCAGGTCAGCCAACGACCCCAGGGAGCTGTAATGGCTGCAGGTGATCACACAGGCCAGCCCGGCGGCCCGGGCCGCCCGCAGGCCGTTGTCGGAATCTTCGATCACCAGCAGCTCGGCGGGATCAGCCGCCAGGCCGTCCGCCAGCAGCCGCTGCAGCGCCTGCCCATAGGCCTCGGGGTGGGGTTTCTTGCGGCCCACGTCGTCGCCACAGACCCAGAAACGGAACACCGGCTCCAAGGGCCCCAGAAGATGGTCCATCAGGGCGCTGATGGCGGCACGCGAGCTGGTGGTCACGATCACCTGGCAAAGGCCGGCCTGATGGGCCTCGCGCAGCAGGTCGACGACACCGGGGCGCAGCTGCAGACAGCCTTGCTGCATCAGGTTGCGGTAATGACCCTGCTTGGCTGCCTGCAGGGCCTCAACCCGCTGCGGCTGGGGTGCTTGACCCTCCAGCTCGTGCAGCTGGGCAGCGATGCGTTCACGGCCCCCGCTGATGGCCAGCCAGCGGCCGTATCCCCGGGGATCCCAATGCAATGGCAAACCCGCCTCCGCAAAGGCGCGGTTGAACGCCGGCCGGTGACCGTCGCGCTCGGTCTCGGCGAGGGTGCCATCCACATCCCAGAGCAGCGCCCGAAGCGTGGCCACAGCGACCCCGTTGCTGGTCCAAGCGTCCCATGGAGAACCACCTGGACCAATCGGCGGCAGCCAGCACAATGGATCGGTGTTGCCTGTGCCCGTTGCTGCCCCCGATCGTCGAGCAACGCTGGCAGCTGCCTGAACCCCTGACGCCGCAGCAGAGCGCTGCACTGGATCAACTGGCCCTGAGCGCCGGGCTGGCGCCCGAACTGGTGGCGGTGCTGCTGCGCCGTGGACGCTGTGACGCCGCAGCGATCGCGGCCTTGCTGCGGCCAGATCCGCCGCCGCGGGCGAGCGACCATTTCGCCGACCTGGGCAAGGCGGTGCAGCGGCTGCGCCAGGCCTGCAGCCGGCAGGAGGCGATCGCAATCTGTGGCGACTATGACGCCGATGGCATGACCAGCACCGCCCTGCTGGTGGGCGTGCTGCAACGGCTTGGAGCACGGCCCGTGGCGGCGATCCCCAGCCGCATGAACGACGGGTACGGGCTCAACACCGCGATGGTGGAAGAGCTTGCGAGCCGCTCAATCACCCTGCTGATCACCGTCGACAACGGTGTCAGCGCTGCCGCCGCCCTCGAAAAGGCCCGGGAACTGCGGCTGGAGGTGATCCTCACGGACCACCACACCCTGCCCTCCACGCTGCCGCCCCACCTGGCGCTGCTGCACCCGGCAGTGACGCCATGCGACTCCCCCTACCGAGGGCTAGCCGGCGTGGGACTGGCCTACGTGCTGGCGGCCGCCCTCTGCGAAACCCTGGGCGACGCCGAAGGGCTGGACATCGCGCTCAATCTGTTTTGCATCGGCACCATCGCCGACATGGCCCCGCTGCAGGGTGTGAATCGCCGCTGGCTCCAGGAGGGACTGCCGCGCCTGGCCGCTAGCCCCCTACCCGGCCTACAGGCCCTGATGCAGCTGGCGGGTCTTGATGATCAGGCGCTCGATGCCCAGGCCGTGAGTTTCAAGCTGGCGCCACGCATCAATGCGGTGGGACGGCTGGGGGATCCGGCCCTGGTGGTGGAACTGCTGACCACCGACGACACGGCTCGGGCGCTGGAGCTGGCCCGGCAGTGCGAGGCCCTCAATCGCCAGCGCCGCGACCTCTGCGACGCGATCGAAGCCGAAGCGCTGGCCCTGATTGAGGCCGATGGCGAACGGCGCAGTCCGTTTCTGCTGATTGCCCAGAACCACTGGCATCACGGCGTGATCGGCATCGTGGCCGCCCGTCTGGTCGAACGCTTCGGCCAGCCTGCCGCCCTGCTGGCGAGCGAAGGTGACGGTCGTCTGAGGGCCTCGGTGCGCGCGCCCAAGGGCTTCGCCGTAGATCAGGCGCTGCAGGCCTGTTCGCACCACCTCGAGCGGTTCGGCGGCCACCCGGCGGCCGGTGGTTTCAGCGTGCGGGCCGAAGCGCTGGCAGCCCTGCATCACGATCTCAACGGGCTAGCCGCCACCTGGCAGCAGCAGCACGGTCAGGGGTTACCGGTGGAGCCCGAGGCCCTGCTGGCACTCAGCAGCATCGACCGCGGCTTCTGGCAGCAGCACCAGCGCCTCGGCCCGTTTGGCATCGGCCAACCGGCCCCGGTGTTCTGGAGCCGCGCCTGCCGGGTGCAGCGCAGCACGGTGCTGCGGGGCGGGCATCTGCAGCTTGAACTCAGCCAGGGCCCCGCCCGCACCAGAGCCATGGGCTGGCGCTGGCAGGGCTCAGCCGACCTGCCAGCGTACGTCGATGTGGCCTACCGCCTGGTCCAGGACCAGTGGCAGGGCCACGAGCGTCTCCAGCTCGAACTGGTGGGGCTCCGAGCCAGCCAGCGCGACAGGGCCGTGGTGGTGCTGCAGCGAAACCGTCGCACCTACTGGTGTCAGCAGGAGGGCAACGATCTGGTGGTGCGCAACGCTGCCGGCGACGAATTGCGCCAGCCGCTTGGAGAGCGGCTGGCCAGGCCAGATGGCGAGGCCACTGGGCAGGGGGGTGGTGTCGGCAACGAGGGAGGAGGAGGAGACATCCATCCCTACGTGCAACGCCTGTTGGATGAAGCGGCTGTGGCCCTCGGACTTGCCGCCTGAATCCCATCCAGGGTTCAGGAACGCAGGCTCAGAGTGCGCCGCGGCGGTAGAAAAGAATGAAGATCACCGCAGGTCCGGCCAGGGTGATCAGCGCCAGAGCAGCGAAGTTGGCGATCAGGTGGAAATCCATCGGGCTCGGGTTGGGGGGCTCGGGTCGGGATCGGGAATCAGCGGCCTGCAGCAGGTCGAGCTGCCCCATCAGATTAAAAGCCCCGGCGGGCCAGGCCCGCACTCCGCTGGCCGGCTGTGATGGCTTGTCATGCTGGAGCGCATCAGCGCACCAGGCTGCATGGCGCCCTCAGGGTCAGGCTCGATGCCCCAGTGGCAGTGCATCACCGGTTGCGGAGCCTGCTGCCGGCTGGATCCGGCCCAGCGTCAGGAGGCCCTGGATGCCCTCAGCCCCGTGCAGCGACAGACCTATCTGGCCCTGGTGGGCGACGACGGATGGTGCCGCCATTTCGACACAGGCAGCCGTCGCTGCCGCATTTACAGCGAGCGGCCCGACTTCTGTCAGGTGCGCAATCTGGTCAACCTGTTTGCCCCCGAAGGCCTGGGCAGCGCAGCGGGTGAGGCCTTCGCCATCGACTGCTGCACGCAGCAGATCCGCAGCGAATACGGCGGCCGTGGCAAGGTGATGAAACGATTTCTGCGGGCCAACGGACGGCGGCGATGAGCGACCAGCAGGAGCCGGTGAGCATCGACGGTGCGGGCGAGATCGGTTCGGGCGAGATCGGCCCGGCGGCAGCCGGCTGGGGGGCGGTGTTCGTGACCACTGCCACCACCGTGTTTCTGGCCGAACTCGGAGACAAGACCCAGTTGGCTGCCCTGCTGCTGTCGGCCCAGTCGGGCCAGCCCCTGGTGGTGTTTGCCGGGGCCTCGCTGGCCCTGATCTGTTCGTCGCTGGTGGGGGTGGTGCTCGGCCGCTGGCTGGCCCGCCTGCTGGCTCCGGAACTGCTGGAACGCCTTGCCGGAATTCTGATGGTGGTGCTCGGCCTGTGGCTAGGCCGGCAGGCCATTCTGACTTTGCCCAACTTCAGCTGAGACCCATGGCGCTCCCCCTGGGCCTGCTGGCCTCCACCTTCGCAACGGTGTTTCTGGCTGAACTGGGCGACAAGACCCAGCTGGCGATCGTCACCATTAGTGGCACCAGCAGCCGTCCTGGCGCGGTGTTTGCCGGCAGCGCCACGGCCTTGGTGCTGGCCAGCCTGGTGGGGGCGGCGGCGGGAGGGTCCCTGTCGAGCCTGATTCCTACCAACCTTCTGCAACTGGCCGCCGCCGTGGGGTTTCTGCTGATCGGCACGCAGCTGATCATCCGCAGCCTCGCCAACGCTGGGACGCCCCCGCAGTGAGCCCGGCCACGACCGAACGGCTCGGTAGGATTGGGTCACCCCCTTCGGGAGACACAGGGTCTTAGGGCATCGCTTCGAGCCCTGAGCATTCCTGTCCAGCCATCGCAGCCGGACTTCCGCGCGACACCCCCGTTCTTGCAGGGGCCGTGCCGTGGGATTCCAGACCGCCGCCAGCTGTGCCCGTCCTGCTGCCGTTCGCCCGCCCCAACCATGAAGTTCACGGTCGCTGACCTGCTCGACCAGCTTCCCGCCGCCGAGCCCCTGCCTGTTACCAAGCTCGAAAAAGCCCTGGGCCTGAGTCTCAAAGGTGACAAGGAACACCTGCGCATCGGCCTCGAAGCCATGGGTCGGCTCGGCCTGGTCGAGCTGAACGACGCCGGGGTGCAACGGCTAAGCAACGACAGCCTGATTCCCGCCCGGTTGCGCTGCTCGAGCAAAGGATTCTGTTTTGCCCTGCGCGAAGACGGCGGTGAAGACATCTACATCCGTGACCACCAGCTCAACCACGCCTGGAACGGCGACCGGGTGCTGGTGCGGATCACCCGCGAAGGCGGACGGCGGCGTTCACCCGAAGGGGGCGTGCAATGCATCCTGACCCGCACGACCACGAGCCTGCTGGCGCAGCTGGATCAGCAGGGTGAGCGGATCATCGCCCAACCGCTGGATGACCGCCTGCTGACCAGCATCGAACTGCCGAGCGACGACAGCAAGCACTGCAACGACAAAGCCGACAGCGTTGTCGAAGTGGTCGTCGATCGCTTCCCGGTGGCCCAGAGGCCAGCCTTCGGCCATGTGACCCGCAGCCTGCCGATCAACGGCGGTGAAGCCGCCGACCTCGATCTGCTGCTAACCAAGCATCGACTACAAGCCCGCGGCCCGGCGCCACGGGCCACACCCAAGGCGCCAGGCGGCGACAACAGGACCGATCTGACCTCCCTGCCCACCCTGCTGCTTGAAGCCTGGCAGGGCAAGGAAGCCCCACCCCTGGCGGCGCTGTCACTGGAGACCCTCGAACAGGGACAGCGCCTGTGGCTGCATGCCCCCAGCGTGGCCGAACGGGTGGCACCCGGCAGCAGCACCGACCAGTGGCTGCGGGAACAGGCTGAAGCCCTTTGCCTGGGCGGCCAGTGGCAGCCACTGCTCAGTGCGGCCCTCAGCAAGGCCTGTGGCTTCAAGCCAGGCGACAGCCAGGAAGCCCTGTCGGTGGCCCTGGAACTCGACGGCCACGGCCAGCTGCTCCACTTCCGCTTTCACCGCAGCCTGATCAGGGTCGATGCCGTTGCCAGCGAGGCAGCCCTGGGTGCCCTGGCCGAGCGCAAACCCAAAAGCCGGACCCTGGCCGCCCCTCTCAAACCGCTCAAGGACCATCTCCCCCTGCTCGAGCAGCTGGTCGCCGTGGGCACCCGGCTGCGAGAGCAGCGTCTGGTGGCGGGGTCCCTCGATCTTGATCTACCCCTGCCGGCGATCGACCGGCTCGGCGATCTGCGCGTCCCCGCCCCCGATGCCAGTCGCAACGGCTGGATGGTGACCCTGCCGCCCCACCACCCCCACGCGATCCTGCGTGAAGCCGTTGTGCTGGCCGAACGCGCCCTCGGCCAACATCTGAGTGCCCTGGAACTGCCGGCGATCTTTGCTGTCAACCCGGCGCCGAGCGGCGCCGACCTGCATGACGTGGTGAAAGCGGCCCTGGCCCTGGAGATTCCCCTTGAACTAAGCGAGGAAGGCGACACCAGCGCGACCGAACTGGCCCGGTGCTTTAGCCACAGCGAGCGGCAGCGCCCCCTGCAGCAGCAGCTGCGCGGCACCCTGAACCCGGTGCAGCTGTCGGACGAAGCCGGTCTCCACATGCTGGGTGGTGCCACAACGGCCCAGGCGCCGTGGTGCAACCCGACCCTGCACTACGCCGACATCTGGAATCAGCAGCTGCTGGTGACCCTGCTGCTGGAGGGCAAGGACAGGCCGAGCATCCGTCACAAGACCAGCGTGGATCTGGCTGCAGACAGCTGCCAGGGCCAGATCGACTGGCCCCTGCTCGCCGCAGGGGTGCTCGTGCCCTACACCGAGGATCTGGCCCATGGGCTGAGCGAACGCCTGAACCAGCGTCAGCGTCAATTGCAGGATTTCAGCACCGACCTGGTGGCCATGGCCCAGGCTCGCCAGGCCGAGCCACTGGTTGGGCAGACCCTCAGCGGCAGCATCAGTGGCGTGCAGAGCTATGGCTTCTTCGTGGAGGTACCCCCATCCCAGGTGGAAGGTCTGGTGCATGTGAGTTCCCTCAAAGACGATTGGTACGAGTACCGTTCGCGCCAAAACCGCCTGGTGGGCCGCAAGAATCGCCGGACCTACATACTGGGCGACAGCGTTGAGGTGGTGATCGAAAAGGTCGATCCGCTGCGGCATCAGATCGATCTGGCCGTGGTTTTGCCTGAAGGCGAAGTCGACATCGAGCCGGTCGATGGCGACCCAGTCGATCGCGACACAGTCGATCGCGACCCAGTCGTTCGCGACCACACTGACGACAACGGCAACGCTCCGGACGCCGACTGAGCATGGGCACATCGCGGCCTCCACTGGTGCTGGCCGTGTCGGGGGCATCGGCCCAGCCCCTTGCGCAGCGGGCCCTCCAGCTCCTGCTGGATGCCGGCGACTCGGTGGAGCTGGTCACCAGTCGCGGGGCGATCACGGTCTGGCAGGCCGAACTCGGCATCCAGCTGCCCGGTGAACCGGAAGCCCAGGAAGCCTTCTGGCGCGACCGCACCGGCAGCACCGATGGACAGCTGCGCTGCCATCGCTGGAACGACCAGGCAGCGAGTATCGCCAGCGGCAGCTATCGGACCCGGGGCATGGTGATCCTGCCGGCGAGCATGGGCTGCGTCGGCAGGATTGCCGCCGGCGTGGCCACCGATCTGCTGGAGCGGGCAGCCGATGTGCACCTAAAGGAGGCTCGACCCCTGGTGATCTGCCCACGCGAAACCCCCTGGAACCTCGTGCATCTACGCAATCTCACCGCCCTGGCCGAAGCGGGCGCGCGCATTGCTCCGCCCGTGCCGGCCTGGTACCACCAGCCTCAAACCATTGGGGACATGGTGGATTTTCTGGTGGTTCGCCTGTTTGATGTGCTGGGTGAGGAGCTGGCTCCGCTGAACCGATGGATGGGTCGCCCCTGAGCCGAGCGTGAAGGTGCTGCGTCAGCTGATGTTGCTTCCGGCGCTGGCACCCCTGCTGGCGGTGCTGCTGCTGGCCGCGGCGAATCCGCGTCCGGGTGTGAGCCTCCGCCTGCTGCTCTGGAGCTCACCCACCCTGCCCCTGGGAGCCTGGATTGCCGCCGCGGCGGCCGGCGGTGCAGGACTGAGCGCGGCCGCGACGGCCCTGGCCCTGCGCCAGGGCGCCCGGGAAGCCCTGACGGCTGCACCACCGTCAGGGACGAGGGCATCTGAACGCGCTGCCACCCCACCGCGGCAAACCTCACGGCAGGCGCCGCAACGACCGCAGTCCAGCGCAGGCGGCGCTGGGCCCAGCCGGGCTCCGGGAGAACCGGCACCAACGGTTGAAGTGCCCTTCCGGGTGATTCGCCGCAGCAATGCCGCTCCCAGTCCGACCGCCACCGCTGCCCGCACCGACAACGACGACGGCTGGGACCAACCCACCAGTGAGGCCTGGGGCTGACCAGGAGGGTCCGACCAGAAGGTCCTGACCAGGCGACTGGCACCACTCCTAGAGTCGCAGCAGTTGCCCTGCAGGTCAGTGCCGGCGAGCGAACCAGCGAGCGGATCAGCGTCTGAACCCAGCACCCCAGGCCCTGCCGCCAAGGTCAAACCCCCGGCCCCTGAGGAGCAGCCGTTCGAACGGTTCGTGCCCGACCTGCTGATCCCGGCCCTGGCCCGGGAGATCGGCAGCAGCGGTGGGCCGCCCTGCGATCTGAGCTTCGAGCAGGGTGCAATGCCCGTGGTGGGAAGCCCCTGCTGGATGGTCAAGGGCGGTTTGGGCGATGGGCGCCGTTTCTGGCTGTGTTTCACCGCGGCCGACATCAACGCGGCCAAGACCGTGAGCCTGGCTGAGCCGGGCAGCTCACCGACGGTGCTGGAGTCGTTTCTGATCGACGAAAAGAAAATGAGCCTGGCCCTGCTGGTCTCCCGCTTGGTGCAACGTCTCAATGGCCAGAAATGGCTGGGGCCCAACTGAGGCGTTACAAGCACCCGGTGGCGACGGCGTGACCTTTACGATGCAGGACACGCCACCTGTGCAGTCGATGGTGCCTCCGTCAGCCATAGCCGACCCGACCACCAGCTCGCTCGGCAGCGCCGACGCGCCGGCGATCAAGGAGCCGGTCAAGGACACGATCCTGACACCGCGCTTCTACACCACGGATTTCGACGCCATGGCGGCGATGGATCTGCGGCCCAACGAAGTGGAACTCGAGGCCATCTGCGAGGAGTTCCGTAAGGACTACAACCGGCACCATTTCGTGCGCAACGAGGCGTTCGAAGGTGCTGCAGACAAGCTGGATCCCGAGACCCGTCGAGTGTTCATTGAATTTCTTGAGCAGAGCTGCACCTCAGAGTTTTCGGGTTTTCTGCTCTACAAAGAGCTTAGCCGCCGCATCAAAGACAGAAACCCCCTTCTGGCGGAATGTTTTGCCCATATGGCACGCGACGAGGCCCGCCATGCCGGCTTCCTCAACAAGTCCATGGCCGACTTCGGTCTCCAGCTTGACTTGGGCTTTCTGACAGCCAACAAGGCCTACACATTCTTCAAGCCAAAATTCATTTTCTACGCCACCTATCTGTCTGAAAAGATTGGTTATTGGCGTTACATCGCCATTTTCCGCCACCTCGAAAAACATCCGGAAAGCAAGATCTTCCCAATCTTCAATTTCTTTGAGAACTGGTGTCAAGATGAGAACCGTCATGGCGATTTCTTTGACGCCCTGATGAAGGCTCAGCCCGACACCGTGCGCGGGCTGCAGGCCCGATTGTGGTGCCGTTTCTTCCTGCTGGCCGTGTTCGCCACCATGTATGTGCGCGACGTCGCCCGCAAGGAGTTCTACGAAGCCCTGGGTCTCGACGCCCGCAGCTACGACAAGTACGTGATCGCCAAGACCAACGAGACGTCGGCCCGTGTCTTCCCGGTGGTGCTGAACGTCGACCACCCCAAGTTCTATGTGCGCCTGGAACGGCTGGTCAGCAACAACAATGCGCTGGCGGAGACCGACGCCACTTCTGCCCCAGCCCCGCTGAAGCTGCTGCGCAAACTTCCCTATTGGGCCGCCAATGCTGCCGAGATGGCCAAGCTGTTCCTGATGGCGCCGATCCGCAGCGATCGGTTCCAACCTGCCGTTCGCTGAACGGAGACCCCCCACCTTGACCATCACCCCCACCCGCGCCGGCGATCCAGCGCATCACGCCGGTGACACACTTTTGGCCGGTTTCGGCAGTCTCTGGAGCGACCGGCTTGAGGCCTTGCTCGCCTCCGGCCGACGTGCAGGAGCCGATCTGGTCGAGGTCTTTCTTGAACGCACCGACCATCTGGGCGTCCTGGCCGAACAGGATCGGGTCACCAGCGTGAGTCCAGCCTTCGGGCTGGGCGCCGGCGTCCGGGTCTTCCTGGGCTCCCGCGATGGTTTCGTCAGCACCAATGACCTGAGCGATCAGGGTCTTCAGAGCGCGCTTGAGCAGGCTCTCGGCATGCTTGGTCTGCAGGTCGCCTCGCTCAGCCGGGCCGGCGGCAGCGATGGGTTTGATGGACTGCCCGCTCTTCGCGACCATGCCAGCAGCAAGGTGTCCTGGCTGGCCGCATGCCCCAGCCTGGCCGAGGCCTCATCCAAGCTGCTGGAGGGCACGGCCAGGCTTGAGCGCCATGGTCGCCACCTGCAGGTGCGCCGGGGCAGCTACAGCCGCGACTGGCAGGAGGTACTGGTGGCCGCCAGCGACGGCACCTTCGCCCGTGACATTCGCCTGCACCAGTCCCTGGGGCTCAACGTGCTGGCCGCCGATGGTGACCATCGCGCCAGCATCGGGCGGCGCTACGGCACCACCGACAGCCCCGACGACCTGCACCGCTGGGACGCCGACGCCTCGGCCCTCGAGATCTGTGACAGCGCCGCCACCATGCTCCATGCCGACTACGTCGAAGCCGGCCAGATGCCGGCGGTGCTGGCCAACCGCTTCGGTGGTGTGATCTTCCACGAAGCTTGCGGGCATCTGCTCGAAACCACCCAGGTCGAGCGGGGCACCACCCCGTTTGCCGACAAGGTGGGCGAACCGATTGCCCATGAAGCGGTGACCGCCATCGACGAAGGCTTGAGCCGTGGCGCCTTCGGCTCACTGAGCATGGACGACGAGGGCATGGAACCCCAGCGCACCGTCCTGATCGAGAACGGGGTCCTGAGGCGCTTCCTGAGCGATCGCGCCGGCGAGCAACGCACTGGCCATGCCCGCACCGGCAGCGGCCGCCGCCAGAGCCACGGATTCGCCGCCGCCAGCCGCATGCGCAACACCTACATCGCCGCAGGTCCCCACACCCCTGAGCAGTTGATCGCGTCGGTCGACCGGGGGCTGTACTGCAAAGCGATGGGTGGCGGCAGCGTGGGTCCCACCGGCCAGTTCAACTTTGCGGTTGACGAGGCGTTTCTGATCGAAAACGGTCAGCTAACCCGTCCGGTCAAGGGGGCCACCCTCATCGGTGAAGCCAAGGAGGTGATGCCACGGATCTCGATGTGCGCCAACGATCTGGAGTTGGCGGCTGGGTTCTGTGGTTCAGTCAGCGGCAGCATCTTCGTGACGGTGGGTCAGCCCCATATCAAGGTCGACAGCATCACCGTGGGGGGTCGCTGATGGGCACCAGCCAACTGAATGCCGAGGGCCTGCGCCAGAGCCTGGAGCAGCTGGCCCAGCGCCATGGCATTGACCAGTGGGATCTGGGCGCCTCCTGCAGTGACGACACCTCGGTACAGGTCGATCGGGGTGAACCGAAGCAAATGAAGGCCGCCCAGCGCAGCGCCATCACGGTGCGCGCCTGGAACACTGACGGGCTGGTGGGCATCACCAGCACCTCCGACCTTTCAGCCGAGGGGCTGGAGCGAGCCCTGCTGGGGGCCAGCGAGGCGAGCGCCTTCGGCAACCCCGATGACGCACCGGCCTTCTCGCCCCTGGCCACGGCGGCGCTGCAACCGCTGGAGCAGCCCCTGCATGAGCCGGTCAACATCCTGCAGCTGCTCGACACCCTCAAGGACGCCGAGCGGGAGCTGCTGGGCCGCCATGCGGCGATCGGGACCGTGCCCTACAACGGCCTGGCCCAGCGCCGCAGCCAACGCTTCTACCTCAACAGTGCCGGGGCCGCTCGCCAGCAGGCGATGACCACGGCCAGTCTGTATCTGTATGCCCGGGCCGAGCAAAGCGGCCGCAAGCCCCGTAGCGCCGGGGCCGTGCGCCTGGCCTACGGCGCCGGCGACCTGGACATCGCCGGTTGCATCGATGAGGCGGCAGAACGCACGATCAGCCACCTCGACTATGCGCCGATCACAACCGGTCGCTACACCTGCGTGTTTAGCCCTGAGGCCTTCCTCGATCTGATCGGCGCCTTCAGCAGCCTGTTCAATGCCCGTGCCGTGCTCGACGGAGTCAGTCTGTCCACTCGCGAATCACTGGGGCAGCAACTGGCATCACCGTGTCTCAACCTGCACGACAACGGGCTGCACCCCGGCAACATCGGCGCCTCGAACTTTGACGGCGAAGGCACCCCGACCCGGCGCCTGACCCTGCTCGAGGGTGGGGTGTTGCGTCAGTTCCTGCATTCAGAGGCCACGGCCCGAGCCTTCGGTGTCGCCCCCACTGGCCATGCGGGCATGGGAGCCAAGGTCTCGGTCGGGCCTGACTACTTCGAAGTGGGACCGGCCGGAAGCTCCGCCGCGTCCGGCGGTGCCGCGGGCCTGAACCACAGCCGCCATCAGGGGCCGCTGGTGCTGATCGATTCGCTCTCGGCCCTGCACGCCGGAGTCAAGGCCAGCCAGGGGTCGTTTTCGCTGCCGTTCGACGGTTGGTTGATGGCCAACGGCCAGCGCGTATCGATCGAAGCCGCCACCGTCGCCGGCGACATCCGCAGCGTGCTCAACGATCTAATCGGGTTTGAAGGCGCCGCCAAGGTGACCCCTGATGGGGTGTGTCCCCACGTCTGGGTCGAGGGACTCTCGATCACGGGCGAGGCCTGAACACCCGTTCCATGCGGGTTCTGTTCTGGGGCACACCGGCCTACGCCGTCACCAGCCTTGATGCGCTGGTGACCGCCGGACACCAGCTGGTCGGAGTGGTCAGCCAACCCGACCGCCGCCGCGGGCGCGGCAAAGAGCTGGTCTGCTCTCCGGTCAAGGCCCGGGCCCTGGAGCTGGGCCTGCCGGTGTTCACCCCATCCAGGATCCGGCGCGAACCACAACTGCAGCAACACCTGGCCCAGCTGCGGGCCGACCTGTCGGTGGTGGTGGCCTTCGGCCAAATCCTGCCGCCTGAAGTGCTGCAACAGCCTCCGCTGGGGTGCTGGAACGGCCATGGGTCGCTGCTGCCCCGCTGGCGCGGTGCCGCACCGATCCAGTGGAGCCTGATCGAGGGCGATGCCCTCACCGGCGTGGGAATCATGGCCATGGAAGAGGGACTGGACACCGGCCCGGTGCTGCTCGAGCGCAGCACCCCCATTGCCCTGCTTGACAACGCCCAGACCCTTGCGGCACGGCTGAGCCAGCTGACGGCAGACCTGCTGGTCGAAGCGCTGCCCCGCATCGAAGCTGCGGGATCGGGTCCTGAGGGCGAGCGACTCGAACGCCTGGGGGTGAGGACCCAGGGCGACGAAGGAATCTGCCATGCCCGGCCGCTGACCAAGGACGACCATCGGATCGACTGGGCCCAGAGCGCCCTGGCGATTCACCGGCGGGTGATGGGGCTCTATCCAGGAGCCGCCACCCAGTGGCAGGGCAAG
>Ga0172372_10008407_pt1 | contig 13607 bp, 16 predicted proteins | sample LakKiv5m_2_FD_114544 | JGI IMG/M metagenome (GOLD analysis project Ga0172372, IMG submission 114544) | Freshwater microbial communities from Kabuno Bay, South-Kivu, Congo - kab_092012_9.5m | ecosystem: Environmental > Aquatic > Freshwater > Lake | place: Democratic Republic of the Congo...
CTCAATATCGCGGTCCTTAGGCTGGCGCCACGCCGCGCCCATGCAAAACCGCGATGCGCCTTGCTCCTTGGCCTGCTGCGCCGCCTGCAAGACCTTGTCAACCGGCATTAATGCTTCGGGTGTTAAGCCGGAATCATAGCGCGCGCTCTGTGGGCAATAGCCGCAATCTTCGGGACACGATCCGGTTTTAATGCTCAACAGGCTGCTGATTTGCACTTCGTTAGGGTCGAAATGCATGCGATGCAGGGTTTGTGCTTTAAATACCAGGTCATTAAACGGCAGCGCGAAAAGCGCTTGGACTTCGTCAAGATGCCAGTCATGGCGTAATAGAGACATGCGGTGCTTCTCCGGCTATAGTGTTCATAAGCGCAGGATCACTTATCAACTTATTTTTATAAAAATGGCTTACAACTGGCTTAACATTATACAGGATTACCTGCTGCCGCCTACCTGCCTGTTATGCGGTAATTCAGGCTATGACAACCGCGATCTTTGCCGCTCGTGTTACCGGCGCTTGCCCCGGAATACCCAATGCTGTTACCAGTGCGCCGATATTTTTGAAACGCCGTCACCAGCGCCGAAGCTTTGCGGCCATTGCCTGAGCCGGCGTCCCGCATTTGACGAAACCTACGCACCGTTCATTTATCAGGGCGTCATACAGCACTTGATAACGACGTTAAAATTCCGCGCCGATTACAAGAACGCCCGTTTACTCGGCCAATTACTTGCCGAACATCTCCAGAAAACCGCGGAAAAACCCGAACTGATTGTCCCTGTCCCGTTGCATCCATCCCGCTACCGCGAACGCGGCTTTAACCAGTCCATCGAAATCGCCAGGACCGTCGCCAGGGAATTACAGATCCCGCTGGACCTGGACAGTTGCCGCAGGCGCTCAGACACGCCGCACCAAACCCGGTTAAGCGCCAAACAACGCCGTAAAAACCTGAACAACGCATTTACCGTTGTCAAGCCAATCAACGCCCGGCACATCGCGATACTCGATGATGTCATGACGACCGGCGCAACCAGCCATGAACTTGCAAAGGCGTTAAAAAAAGCGGGGGGTAGCCGGGTAGATGTCTGGGCATGTGCTAGGGCGTGACGACGGGCATTTGCAACATCGCCACACGAACCGATAGTCGATGAGATGCCTGGTTTAGCAGGACAGGTTATGGACGCCGAATATCAATTTTCCCGTGTCTATGCTAAAAAACTTAATTACAAAACACCCCATGCGGTGTTTTTTGCTGAACAAGAGCAAGAGGTCGCATGATAGCTACGATTGTACTTCGGAGTTGAATCCACGCAATTAGCCAATCAATTATTGACCGCTTTAAAAAACGCAGGCGATCCCCGTGTAATAGGTGATGGTAAAACATTCGACCGCCCACCGTACACAGACCTTGCTTCTGTGATGTGCCAGGATTCGATTCCCTTGGATTGGCTGCCTGACAATCAGTAATGAAAACATCACAAGTTTGTTCAGTAATTAATTTGTTGGTTGCGCCATTATTTGTATGAACGTTCGCGTTTAAGCTTGGCGTAACATCGGCGCAAGCTTTTGCTAAACAAAGGGGCATATCATGGGCGGCAATGCACTCAAGCAATTCGGTTCGACGCGCTTACCGTCCGGTGAAGCCTTGCTGACCGGCGACCGCATAAAAGCACTGATCGATGAAACAGCCTTTAATGCCGATCGATGTGTGCGCTGCGAACTGATTCCTTCATGCCGGCAAAAACCGGATTACGGCGATATAGACCTGCTGGTCGCCGGACCTTTGCCTGAACAATGGGTCCGCGAGCTTGCGAAAACACTGAATCCGGGGGTGTCAGATGCCGATTTACCGATCATCCGCAACGGCAATGTCGTCAGTATCGGCGTCCCCATCCGGGCCAATTCGGTGTTCCAGGTGGACCTGATCCTCGTACCTCTTGACGAATTTGATTTCTCGCTCGCTTATTTCTCATGGAACGATGTCGGCAACCTGGCCGGCAGGGTTGCCTACAAGATGGGCTTAAAGCTGGCCGATAATGGCTTATGGCTACCGTTTCGCGATGGCGACCGCTTGTTCAGGAGCCTGCTTTTGAGCCATGATTTCGGCCGCGCGATTGAGTTTTTGGGCTTTGACCCGGCACGCTGGCGGGCCGGCTTCGACACGCTCGAGGATATTTATCGTTTTATTGCAGAATCCCGCTATTTCGATCCCGCTATCTACCTGCTGGAAAACCGCAATCACCGGTCCCGTGTCCGGGATGCCAAACGCCCTACCTATACCGGCTTCCTGCAATGGCTTCAGCAGCATCCTCCCGTATCCGCCTTCAACACCTGGCCGACAGATAAGACCGGCTGGCTGCCGCGTATTTTCGAACACTTTCCCGGAACCGAAACCGCATGGCGGCAGGCAGATCGTGACCTGGTTAAAGCAAAGATAATCCGCAGCAAGTTCAATGGTGAAATAACCGGACGGGCGACCGGGCTGTCGGGAAAAGCTTTGGGCGCGCTAATGAGCCGTATCAGGCATGCTTTTGCCGATAACGAACAATTTGAAACCTACGTGCTGGAAGCGACGGAAAACGATGTCGCCGAATTAGCCCGGCAAATGCAGGGCGCAGACAAGCCGGACTCATGACGACGCCTTGGCGCCATGCAGGCGAACCAACAAGGCCGCTTCATCATGGCTGAGACCGGAACTCTGCATTAATTCGGCGACACTGGCCCCGCTACGGACTTTTTGTATGACCGAACGGTAAGGGTGATCGGGCTGTTCATTAAACCCGTAATCAGGCAGTTCAGATAATTTTGCCCAAAGCCGCTGCAATTGTTCGTCGGTCATGTCCAGGCGCCTGTCCACGGCCAATGCCGCCGAACACAGGCCGGCAAGGTCATGATGGCTGCTGCCGATCCTGTCGCCAAGCACCCGGAAATCGTTTTTGAGCGCCAGGTAGGCGCGCACCAGCCAAGCCAGCACAACGGCCATGATGAGCGCCCCTGTGACGGCGGCAATAAACAGGATTTCCAGGACCGCGTCAGTCATCACGCATTTTCATCAACCTGCGGCGTAGCCAGCTTATCCTTGTCTGCCGGCGCCGGCTTTGTTGTATATTGCAACTGCCCGGCAACATAAGCGGCCTTGTCAATCTTTTTGCTTTTCATAACAGGATAAAGCGGTAGTACGAGCTGTATTTCCGGCATGATAGCCTCCCAAGCGATCAATCAGGGGGAATTAGGCGGGACAGGGACGGCGCTGTCAACGGCTTCGGCCGGGGCCAGGTTTAATAGCCTGGCGCGCTCTTCATCACTAGCGCCATAACGGGAAAAAGCCTGCGACATTAATACCAGCAGTACCCGCCTGTTTTTAAAGCGGCCCTCTTCCGTGGCGTTATCGGCAATAGGATGAAATTCGCCATAGCCGATAGCCGATAAGCGGGCGGGATTAATGCCCAATTTGGCAAACTCCTGGACGACGCTCGTTGCACGGGCGGATGATAAGTCCCAGTTCGACCTGAACTTCGCATTAGCGATAGGCACATTATCCGTATGCCCTTCAACATTAATCGCATTTTGCATGGGATTAATGACTTCGGTAATCTTTTTCAGGACGGGTATGGCTGCTTGCGACAATTCCGCTTCACCGCTTGAGAACAGCAATGTGCTGCTCATTTCCAGCGAGATCCAGTAATCGTTGCTGATGACCGACACCAGATTAATATCGATAAAAGGTTCCAAGGCATTTTTCAATTGCTCGGACACCTGGTTCAATTGCCGCCTTTCCTTTAATATCTCTTCGCTTAACTGGCGTTTTTTTTCAATTTCTTCGCTCGTCGGGTTTTCCAGCGCGCTCGCTTGCTCTGCGGCAGGCGCTTTAACCGGCGGCACAGGCTCGATAATGTCGGGCGCTTTTTCGGTAGGCAGCGACTGGATAACCGTGGACGGCGCCCTCAACTGCATCGAATCAGTGATATTTCCGCTTGCCGGCTGGTTTTTATTTGAAAACGCAGTGCCTAACGAATGCGTCAGGCTTTTGTATTTCGCTTCATTGACCGACGATATCGAATACATCACAACAAAAAACGCAAACAACAGGGTGATAAAATCGGCATAGGACACCAGCCATCGATCATGGTTATCGGTGCTGTCGATGACTTTTTTTCTATGCCGCGCCATCGTCTACTTCTTGTCGCGGGTATGCAGGTAGCCGCTCAATTTCAGCTCAATATTTTTGGGGTTTTCGCCTTTGGCAATCGCGGAAATTCCCATAGCGATCATTTCCCTGAGCTGGGCGGCAACAAAAACATGCATTTTTAATTTATTGGCTACCGGCAAAAAAATCAGGTTAGCGGAAGCAACGCCATAGATGGTCGCAACAAATGCGGTGGCAATGCCCGCGCCTAACAGTTCCGGGTTAGCCAGGTTCTGCATGACATGAATCAAGCCCATCACGGCGCCGAGGATGCCAATGGTAGGCGCATAACCGCCCATCGCCTCGAACAACCTGGCCGCCTGGTAATCCCTGCTTTCCTTGACGTTCATATCCAACTCAAGTATCTCGTGTATCGTTGTAGGGTCATTGCCGTCGACCAAAAGCTGCAAGCCTTTTTGTATGAACGGGTCGTCGATATGCTCTATTTCATCTTCAAGATGCAGGAGGCCGTCCTTGCGCACCAGATAGCTCCATTCCACTATCTGGTTGATTTGCGCCTCGGGATCAAACGCATTGGGCCTGAATATCCACAACAGCATGGCCATGCTCCTAAAAAAAACGGCCGGCGGAAATTGCAGCAAGGTTGCGCCGAAGGTGCCTCCGAATACAATGATCAGCGCCGGCCCGTTCATCAGGGAACGAAGCTCGCCGCCCTCAAGCAGGTTGCCGAGAAGGATGGCGCCGACTCCCATCACAATACCCAAAATGCTTAAAACATCCATTATGTTGCGCCGCTCTACGCTTATTTTGAATTTCGCCAACAGGCTAGCCATAATTCAACCCCGAAAACCGGCCAGGACTTTCAATGGAAACCGCTTGATCGGCGCTGTTTCAAGCCCGATATTCATCTATCCATTCAGACAGTCTTGAGCGTAATCTCAGGATGGCCTGTGTGCTGATCTGGCAAACCCTGGATTCGCTGACATTCAAAACCTCTCCAATTTCACGCAAATTGAGTTCTTCATCATAATAAAGCGATATGATCAGGCGTTCACGTTCCGGCAATCCCATAATGGCTTTCGCCAGCGCCTGCTGAAACCCGTCACGGCTTAGATCATCGATGGCTTGCTCTTCCTGGAGCTGTGATTCTTCAAGATAATGGTCGCCTGCCTGGGCCACTTCTTCGACGCTGAACATGCGGCAACTGCTTGAATCCTGCAAAATATGATGGTACTCGTCAATGCTGATGCCTAAATAGGCGGCCACATCGGCGTCTTTCGCCTCACACACGGTTTTGTTTTCAATAGCCCTGATGGCGTCGGCGACTCTGCGCGCTTTTTTATGCACCGATCTCGGCGTCCAATCGGAACGCCTGATTTCATCAATCATCGAACCGCGAATCCTGATGCCGGCATAAGTATCAAAGCTGGCGCCCTGAGTCGGGTCATATTGTTTGATCGCTTCCAACAAACCCAGCATCCCGGCCTGGATTAAATCGTCTACCTGGACCGAATCGGGCAAGCGGTTCAACAAATGATAGGCAATGCGCTTGACCAACGGGGCATGCTGCATGACCATTTCATCCGTACTCCCCGCCCTGACCGATGCATACATTGCCACGCCGCTCATGCTGCATATTCCTCAGAACCGTACTGAATCATTTTTTCGATGAAAAACTCGATATAACCGCCCGCCTGGGATTTCAGCGGCCAATTTTCAATCCTTCCCGCTATCGTCTTCATCGCAAGAGACGCCTTGCTGCCCGGAAACGCGACAACGACAGGACTTTGTTTTTGTACCGACTTACGCAGATATTCATCATGGGGCACCACGCCTTCAAACTGCAAGGTCACGTCCAGGTAATGATCGGTCACCTTGGTTAATTTTTGGAACAGGGCTTGGCCTTGCTGGACCGATTGCACCATATTGGCTATCACATGAAAATGGCTCAGCCCGTAATCCCTGTTCAGCAATTTAATAAAGGCATAGGCATCCGTCAGCGAGGTCGGCTCGTCGCAAACAACGACGATGATTTCCTGGCAGGCGCGGGCGAAATTGACGACACTGGCCGAGATTCCCGCCGCGGTATCGACAATCAGGACATCCAGGTCCTGGTCGATTTCGCTAAAGGCCCGGATCACGGCCGCCTGTTCTATCGTTGACAGTTCAGCCATTTTCTGTATGCCCGACGCGCCGGGGATAACCTTCAAGCCGGCCGGCCCTTCCAGCATGATTTCATCCAGGGTTTTATCGCCCGACAACACATGCGATAAATTGAACTTGGGATACATGCCCAGCAGGATATCGACATTAGCGAGCCCCATATCCGCGTCAAGCAAGACGACACGCTGCCCCTTTTGCGCGAGAGCGATACCGATGTTGACCGACAAGTTGGTCTTACCGACCCCTCCTTTGCCGCTGGTGACAGCAATGACGCGGACAGGCTTCATTTTTTTCATTTTCCTTAGTCCGGCTGCTTGATCGGATTGATTATGCATAGCCCTGAGCCACCCACATGCTGTCGTTCACATCATCAGTATAGTCGCTTTCACAATTCAATTCAGCCGCACATTGCTTGATTAGCGATCGGGCACACGGTTTATGCATATCTTCAGGCACTTGCTGGCCATCGGTAATACAAAACAACGGCAGGTTCTGCTCTATGATCGACGAAATGGCGGAACCCAGCGTTACCGCTTCATCCAGTTTAGTCAAAATACTCGCTTGTGGGTCAAATACCTGGAAGGCCTTGATAATTTCATTCATCGCCTTGTATTCGGTTGCGGCTGACATCACCAGGTACGATTTAATAGGCACATCGCTCTGTTTCAGCGTATTGATTTGTTCAGCCAATTTCATATCGCGATGGCTCATGCCGGCCGTATCGATCAGGATCAACCGTTTGTCGGCAAAACTGTTAATCAGGTTGCGCAATTCGGTTGCACCGGTGGCGACGCGGACCGGCACGTCGAGTATGCGTCCGTAGGTATTGATCTGCTCATGCGCGCCGATACGGTAATTATCCGTCGTAATCAACGCCACCTGCCTAGACCCGTGCCTTAAAATGAATTTGGCGGCTAATTTGGCTATCGTCGTTGTTTTGCCGGCGCCGGTAGGACCTACCAACGCAACGATGCCGCCTGATTCCAGGATATTGTCTTCGGCAATGGGCAGTGATTTGGCCAGCATGTCCTGGGCCTTTGCAAACACCTGTTCCGAATCATGATGATCCGCCAGGTGATTGGCGATCTTGATGCTCAATTTCTTTGAGATGCTCATGCCCACCAAGCGCTGCAATAAGTCGATCCTGACCGGGCTGGCCTGCGCGCCTGACGTCCAGCCGGCGCCGGACAGCTTGCTATCCAGGGCGGCCCTTAAGCTCTTCAGCTCCTTGCTCATCTCCATTAACAGCTTGTCGGACAGGCCATCCGGCTTTTCCGGCGCTTTGATGTCAGTTTTTATATCAAAAAGCGGGCGTTCCTTGACGACAGGTGGTTCAAATTTAGTGACGGATGCGCCGGCATCGGCTTTTCCGCGCAATTGTATTTTCTCGGCATAACCCACGTACTGGTCATGAGGAGGACGCATCACCGGCGCGGGCCGTTCCGTCCGTTCCCGTTCAGGAACAAACGCATCCGCACCCTGTTTGACATCGGTATTTTGCTTTCTCTGACTGCTTAATAGATGCAGGTGTTTCTTAGCGGCTTCAAAATTGGCCAGTCCCGTTTTTTTAACCTCGGGAGGCGGTACGGCGGCCGGTTGTTGCGTTGTTGCCGCTTGCTCATGCGGCTTGTTCTGGTTCAACTGGTTGTGAATCAACTGCGCATCAAAATCCTGTGCCGCAACAATCTCAACACCGCCATCGACTGTCCTGTTGGACATGATGACCGCATCCGCGCCCAGTTCCTCTTTAACCATGCGCATGGCCTGGCGTATATCTTTTGCAAAAAAGCGTTTAATTTTCATGATGCCGACTCCTTGTTGTTATGCCCGCCGCCCGACCGTTGCAACCACTTTGATCTGGCGATCCGCGGGTATTTCAGTGTATGCCAGGACATACAAGCCATGGATTGAATGACGAACGAAGCGGGCCAGCCAGGGGCGGATATAAGAGGACACCAGTAATATCGGCGTTTGCCCTTCCATTTCCATCTTCTGTGCACTGTTTTGTAATGACTGGTGCATTTGCTCTGCCAACCCAGGCTCAATGCCGACACCGGTTTCGCTCGCGGTCTGCAATGACTTATGCAACAACTGTTCCAATTCATGATCCAGCGTCATAACCGGCAATTCACTTTGTACCCCGCTGATTTCATGGATAATTAACCGGCCTAATGAGGCGCGCACGGCAGAAGTCAAGATGTCGGGATCTTGACTCTTAACCCCGAACTCCGCCAAAGTTTCGGCTATCGTCCGCATATCGCGGAAAGGCACGCGCTCCAGCAACAAGTTTTGCAGCACCTTGACCACGACACCCAGCGGCAAGGTTTTCGGCACCAGGTCCTCGACCAGTTTGGGCGCTGATTTAGCCAGGTTGTCGAGCAATTTCTGCGTCTCTTCATAACCGAATAATTCATGCGCATGGGACTGTAAAAGATGGCTAAGATGCGTCGCTACGACCGTGCCAGGGTCCACGACCGTATAGCCCAGGGTTTGCGCATGGTCGCGCTGGCCGGGATCTATCCATATCGCATCCAGGCCAAAGGCGGGATCCTTGCACGCCTTGCCCTGCAAGCTGCCAAACACGCGTCCCGGATTAATCGCCATTTCCATATCCGGCATAATATCCGCTTCACCGACCGTCACCCCCATCAATGAAATCCGGTAAGTCGTCGGGTTTAAATCGAGGTTATCCCTGATATGCACTGAAGGAATCAGGAAGCCGAGTTCCTGCGACAATTTTTTCCGCACCCCCTTGATACGAACCATCAACTGCCCACCCTGGTTCTGGTCAACGAGGGAAATCAGGCGATAACCGACCTCAAGCCCGACCACATCGACCGGCATGACATCGTCCCAGCCCAGTTCCGCCGGTTTAGGCGCTTCCGGGACCGGCACCAGCGAAGTTCCGGTTTCGACACGCTCAGCTGCTCTATGGCGCTTATCGATTAAATAAGCGGAGCCTGCCAGTGCGGCAGCCAAGGTAATAAAAACCAGGTTCGGCATGCCGGGGATAAGCCCCAATGCGCCTATCAGGCCTGCCGTAATCAACAGTGCTTTCGGGTTTTCAAAGAGTTGCGTGCTGACCTGCTGACCGATATTCTGGCCGCTGCTGCCCACCTTGGTAACCACCAATGCCGATGCCGACGACAGCAGCAACGACGGAATCTGCGCGACCAGGCCGTCGCCGATCGTCAACAGCACATAAATCTTTCCCGCCTCGGCAAAGCTCAGGTCGTGCTGGCCGACGCCTATCGCCAGTCCGCCGATAATATTGACGAACAGGATGATAATGCCGGCAACGGCGTCACCCCTGACAAACTTGCTGGCACCATCCATGGAACCGTAAAAATCGGCTTCGGTGGCGACTTCGGCCCTCCGTGCGCGCGCTTCGTCCTGCGAGATCAGTCCGGCGTTCAAGTCCGCATCGATCGCCATTTGTTTGCCCGGCATCGCGTCCAAGGTAAAACGCGCCCCGACTTCAGCGACCCGGCCCGCGCCTTTCGTGACGACGATGAAATTGATGATGACCAGGATCGCGAATACCACGAGGCCGACGGCAAAATTGCCGCCGATAACAAACTCGCCGAAGGCTTCAATGACCTTGCCGGCCGCATCGCCGCCATTATGCCCCTCCAGCAGCACAATACGCGTCGAGGCGACGTTCAGCGCCAGGCGCAATAAGGTCGCCAGCAGGATCACCGTTGGAAACGAAGCGAATTCCAATGGCTTCAGCGTGTACACGACAACCAGCAGGATGATCAACGAGAACGCGATATTAAATGTAAACAACAGATCCAATATAAATGCCGGCAAAGGCAGCATGATCATTGCCAGGATCATCATAATGACAAAGGGAGCGCCCAGCTCGGCCTTGAGCAAAAACCTTAATCCTGACGTTAACTTATTAATATCCATACATTATCGATTCTGTTTAAATTCATCGGGGACAGGAATGTCTTTAGGCGGCATAGGCTCGGCCCAACGATGTTGACGCGCAGTCTTTAATTGGTAGACATAGGCCAATACCTGGGCGACCGCCAAATACAAGCCTTTAGGTATTTCCTTATCGAGATCCGTGGAATAATACAAGGCCCTGGCCAATGGCGGGGAAGCCAGCAACGGCACATCCGCCGCTATCGCCAGGTTGCGGATCTGCGCCGCCATTAAATCGACGCCTTTGGCTACCAGCTTCGGCGCGCCGTTTGCCTTCGGGTCGTATTTCAACGCCACGGCATAATGGCTGGGATTGGTCACAATGACATCCGCCTTCGGCACTTCCGCCATCATGCGGTTTTGCGCCATTTCCATCTGCATCCTGCGCAAACGTCCCTTGACTTCAGGGCTGCCCTCGGATTCCTTCATTTCATCCTTGATTTCCTGCAAGGTCATTTTCAGTTTCTTATTGTGCTCCCATAATTGAAAAGGCACGTCAAACATCACGACGGCGCTTAACGATGCGCTGAGAACCAGGAAACAATCGCCGATGATGCCCAGGCCGTGGCCGACCGCCTGCTCTATCGGTTCTGCGCCCAGCCCGACCAGCTCATTCAGGAAACGCCGGTACAAGGCCAGGGCAACGATGAAAATCAACAAGAATTTAAGCAAGGCCTTGACCAGTTCGATCAAGCCGTGCAGCGCAAACAACCGGCCTATCCCTTTGATCGGGTCGAGTTTTTCGAATTTGGGCGTAATCGCGTCCCAACTGAACACCCAGCCGCCCAATGCCAGCGGCGCAATGATCGCAACGACCACCATCGCAGCCAGGAAGGGCGCAATCAACAGCAAGCTGTCGAACATGGCCTGTTTGAAATGGATGACGGGACTCGCCGCATCAAAAATCATCTCGCGGCTTAACTGGAACCGGCTGCGCATCATGCTGACCAGGCCTTTTCCGACCGCCCCGCCAAGCATCAAAAACAGCGCGGCGCTGGTCATCAGCATCGCGAAGGTATTCAGTTCCCTGGAACGGGCAATCTGGCCCTTTTTCTGCGCGTCATCGAGGCGCTTACTGGTCGGCTCTTCGGTTTTTTCCTGATCTGAATCTTCAGCCATAATCTACACGCGCAGCAATTTCTCGATTAAATCGTAGGCATCGGTCAGAACCCCTGAAAATTGGTCCAGCACATTCGGCAAGGTCAGCCAAATCAACAGGATGCCCAGCAATAAAGTGATCGGGAAACCTACCGAAAAAATATTCAGTTGCGGTGCCGCCCGCGCCGCAACGCCAAAACTGATATTGACCAGCAATAAACTGATAATAACCGGCATCGACAGCAGCAGGCCGCCGGCAAACATGCGACTGCTCCAGGCCGCGGCAACCCACAAGTCGCTTGTACTCAAGCCGTCAACGCCTATCGGCAAGGTCACGAAACTGTCCAGCAACATTTTTATCAGCAGCAAATGGCCGTCCAAACCTAAAAAAACCAGCGTCGTCGTCATGACATAAAATTGCGCGACGACCGGCACCTGCTGTCCGTTTTCAGGATCGACCATAGACGCAAAACCCAGTCCCATACCCAAAGCGACGCCTTGCCCTGCGAAAACGACGGTGGCAAATACCATTTGCACAATAAAGCCCGTCACCAGGCCTATCACGACCTGCTGCATCGCAATCATCACGCCGGTATAGCTGAACATGTCAACGCTCGCCAACGGCGGCAATAACGGCGCGACAAAAAACGTCATCGCCAGCGAAAGAACCAGCCTGGCCCTCGCCGGCACCGCTCGCATGCTGATCAGCGGCATCGCAACAAACATCGCGCTGATACGCATTAACGGCCAGATGAATGACGCGACCCATCCCAGGATTTCTGTTTCGGTGATGTTCATTGTGCTAGCCGATTAAATGCGGGATCTCCCTGATGAGTTCCTGGAAATAATCCACGAACATTTGCAGCATCCCTGGCCCCATAATCAGCAATACCAGACCGATGATGATGAGTTTGGGCACGAAGGTCAGCGTCGCTTCGTTAATCTGCGTGGCTGCCTGGAACATTGCAATCACCAGGCCTATCGCGAGGGACGGCAGCAGCAGCGGCGCCGTCAGTTTAATGGCGACCATCATCGCATCCTGGCTTACCCTGTAAATAATCTCCGGCGTCATGGCTTATCTCCCGTCATTAGCGACATACCTAGTAACTGTTCAGCTCTTTGCCTGACGCGTAGGGCGTGCTGCGCGCGCCTTCTCCGGCGTATAGATAATGTGCCAGTCTGTTGATGGCGCGCGCAGCACGCCCTACAGCAAGGGACTGAATAGTTAGCATGCCCATCAACCAACATAAAAACTTGCCGCCAACATTTCCATGATCAAAGACCAGCCGTCGGCGAGGACAAACAACATTATTTTAAACGGCAACGATATCACCATCGGCGACAGCATCATCATGCCCATCGACATCAGTACGCTGGAGACCACCAAGTCGATAATCAAAAATGGCAGGAAGATAATAAAACCGATCTGGAAAGCCGTTTTTAATTCGCTGGTCACATAAGCCGGCAGCAGTAGCGAAAACGGCACATCATCGGCGGATTGCAGTTCAGCCTTACCGGAAATCCTGATAAACATCTCCAGGTCGGCTTCGCGGGTCTGTTTCAGCATGAATTGCCGGAAGGGTTCCGAGGCATTCTTAAGCGCGGTGGGGGCGTCAATTTTTTCTTCGAGATACGGCTGGACCGCGTCGGTATTCACCTTATCGAACACCGGCATCATGATGAAGATGGTCAGGAACAGCGACAAACCCAGCAATATCTGGTTACTCGGCGCTTGGCCGGTGCCCAGGGCCTGGCGCAGCAAGCTTAAGACGATCATGATGCGGGTAAACGAGGTCATCGCCAGCAATAACGACGGCAATAACGTCAACATCGTCATTAACGCCAGGATCTGGATCGTGACACTGTAGTTCTGGCCGCCTTGCGCATTAGTGCTCACGGTGACCGCATCGATGCCTGGAGCCGCAAAGGCCGGCATTGCCGACAGCAAAAAAGCCAGCGTAACGAGGAAGAGAGGGCGCACGATCATAGTGACAGGATTAGCATTGGCTGGAATACTCTCTGGGACATAAAAGAAAAAAGACACGATGGATTAAAAGTACGTAGAAAGTGCATCGGTCATGACGGATTAATACACCTGCTGTGTTAGCGCAGCCTATGCCCCGGATTGAGCAGGCACAAGTAGTCAGTTAAGACGATTTCCAAGAATGAATGTACCCAAATCGCGCAGGATTTTTGTTCATTTTCAAGGCGTAAAAATAGGCGCATAGTGAGCTATGTAACTATTTTTACAACGCAGACGATGTCCATGGA
>Ga0172372_10008410_pt1 | contig 13605 bp, 13 predicted proteins | sample LakKiv5m_2_FD_114544 | JGI IMG/M metagenome (GOLD analysis project Ga0172372, IMG submission 114544) | Freshwater microbial communities from Kabuno Bay, South-Kivu, Congo - kab_092012_9.5m | ecosystem: Environmental > Aquatic > Freshwater > Lake | place: Democratic Republic of the Congo...
TCTATCCTGCCATCTTTAAACCATGGACCTTGTTTTAGATTTTTAACATTAAAAACTTGTGTTTTGACGTAATCAGCTCCATTTTTTTTTGCTTCAAGAATCATTTTTTTAGCTAAAGATATTGATCCCATATGATTCCATCCTATCTCAGCTATTAATTTTGTCATTTTTTAATTACAATGTGTAATTCAGAACTTTTTTTATTTCTATCAAGAACTAACTGAAGTTGATCAATAAATTTTAAAAAATAATCATCAAGATGTTTTGCATAATTGTCTTTTTTCGTAAATTTGCTGTTTGTAAGTATTGTTCTATAAAAATCGGCCATATCAGTTCCAAACCACCACTCTCCAATAATTTTAAAGTTAAACTTTTTCATTAAAAAAATAATTGAATTATATGTAAATAAGTGTGTGTGTCCCCCCGAAAGTTGTCTAGGAAAGGTTTTTTTGTTAGAGTTTTCAATAAATGAAGAAAGACTCAACATTGGAACTTTGAAAAATAAATACTTGGCTTTACTTTGTTTAAATGCTTTAAAAAATTGAGATGGATCATAAACATGCTCTAGAACACCTAGCATAGATACCGTTTCGTATTTTGCATTTCTTATTATTGAAGGAAAATCTTTTTCTTTCGCATAAATTATTTTATTTTTTTTTAAATATTTATCACCAATTTTTAACATAGTAATATTTGGATCGTAGCCACAAGCTTTAATACCTTGGTTTTCTGCAGATTTAACAAAATGTCCAGCCCCACAACCGATATCAATAAGGTCAAATTTTTTTTTGATTATAGATTTCAAAAAATTTAGTTTGGGTGCATAAATCTTATTTACTCTATAATCAAAATCATTTAAGTAATTTTCAGAATATTTCTTTCCTGAGTTATCAAAATATAAAAAATTCCTAAAAGCAGAAGTATCTTCATACATGCCATTTAAATGAGAGCATTTTTTGCAACTAAGATACTCGACACCAAAAGATAAAAAAAGCTTTTCTAATTTTGTTGAGTTACATATCTTGCAACTTTTTCTTTTTATTTGTTTCTTATAAAAATTGTTAATAGAAATTGCTTTTTTTAAATGAACATTGTTTTCTGTATAAAAACTTTTTTTAATTTTTATTAATTCAGAATAAGATTTGCCAAATTTAATTATTTTCATCTAATTATTTGAAGTAATTTTTTATTATTAATTTTATATTCAAATTTTATTTTTTTATAAATATTGTTTATAAAATCTAAATCTTTCTGTCTATCAATTGAAAAATTTATATTTATGAATTTTTTAAAAATTTTATTTATAATTATTTTTTTTTTAATTTTTTTTTCTTTATAAAAATAATTCAACATGTGCTCTTTATCATATTGCTTTTTTATTTTGCTTCTAAAATTTTTTAATTTTTTGTAATTTAAAATTTCAATATTCATACCTTTTGGCGTGTATTTACTAGATTTGTTTGAAATTAAATCCAATGAAAAATTACTTTTTTTGAGTATTGCCAGTAAATTTTTGCAATCCTCATAATTGAAAAGAGGCCTATCCCCACAAACCCTTACGAAATAGTCAAATTTGTATTTTTTATGTACTTCGACAGTTCTTTTTATTAAATTATTTCTATTTCCAAAAAATGTTTTTATACCAAGTGAATTTCCATATCTTTGAATTTTTTTATCCTCCATTGCATCAGAAGTGGCAATTATTATCTTGTCATTTTTCTTGGCAGCTAACTTTACTCTATTGATCAAATACCATAGCACTGGCTTATCTCCAATTTTTTTTAAAATTTTTCCGCGAAGCCTAGTGGAGTTATATCTGGCATAAATTATAAATGCTATTTTAGCTTTTTGTTTCACTTATTTTAAAAATAATCAAATTTATATAAAAATTAAAAATTTTTATATAAATAAAAAAAGAATAGATGTTATAATTAAAAAGTCTATTAAATTTAATATACAATGAAAAAATTTGTTAATGAATAAAAAGAAAATTTTAGTTGTAAGCAAAGATTATGGCCCAGATCCTGCTTTTTTTTCATTAATCGAATATTTAAATATTTTTACGCAACTAGATACTTTTTATTTTAAAGATTGCGAAAGACCTCGGACATTAGAAATTAAAAGTAATCAAAGATTTTTAACTAAAATAAAGAATAAAAAATATGATATTGTAATTGTATGGAATAATTTGTTACTCGAAGAAGAATTAAATAGTTTAAAAAAAAATAATATCATTATACTAGGTATGTTGAATGGATTTACATCTTTCAATTCCTATTTTTTTAGAACTCAATTAGAATTTTTTAAGATTTTAAAACAATATGATATTTATTTTGTACCGATTGAAAAACATGCAAAACAATTATCATCATTTAATATTAACGCTTATTATTTACCCTTTTATTACGATCCCTTTGTTTACAAAAAAACATTAAATATAAAATTTTTCAATGTTGGTTTTGTAGGAGCTGTAAATAAATGCTGGGCTTTTAACCGATGGAACGCAATAAATAGTCTAAAAGGAATTAAAAAAATTGTAACAATAGCATATGAAAATCCAAATTTTGAAAATAAAAATATATTTACTTTGCTTAAAATTAAAAATGAAAAGTTGGTAAATTTATTTTTTAATTCATGTAAGATAAATCTAGGCTTGGATGAGCTGCCAGATTGCAAACCATATAATCATATGGAAGAAATGGTTCTAAAATACGATGAAAAATTTATTTTTCGACCGAGAAATCTTACTATTATGGGTAGTGGTTCATGTCTTTTGGTTGAAAAATATGAACAGATTTTGAATTTTTTTGAAAGCGATAAAGAAATTGTAGTATGGAAAAACTATGAAGAGTTACAATTCAAGACTGCAGAATTAATTAAAGATAAAAATAAAAGAATACGTATAGAAAGAAATGGTTATCTCAATGTAATTAATAATCATACAATATTCCATCGACTTCAAACAATCCAAAATTTATTAAAAATAAATTTATTTGAGAATATTGATTCTTATATTAAAAGATGCAGCAAATTTAAAATATGAAAATAAAGTATTCTTTAGTTATACCCCCATATATAACTCCATATAATGGACCAAATGAATACTCATTAAAAAAATTTTTAAAGAATTTAATTTATGAATTAATTTTAATTTTTTTAAAAATAAATATTTTTTTTTTTAAACCTAAAATAATTTATTGTAATACATATATTTATCGTAATATTCAAAATTATACAGACGCAAAATTTTACGCCTTAGATAAAGATATTATAGTCAAAAGAGAAAGGTTTATTTCAAAAAAATTAAGAAATGATTTAAATAAATTCTACTTCAATTCTTCCAATAATAAAAATTTTAAAGATTTTTATTTAATTAAATTTTTTGAAAAAAAATGGTTTGATGATTTTTATATTCACACATATGTATTTTATAAGCAATTAAAAAAAGATAATAATACGATTATAATTTTTTCAGATTTTGCAATGGAAAAATATATAAAAAAAAAATTTATTAATGTTAGAAATTCTATTTTTTTTAATATAACTAAATTTCTTATTTTTTTTTACTACAGAAATAGAGATACCAAAAAATCTATAGATTTATTTTATCAATTACTAAAAAAAAATATCTATAAAAAAAAAAAGAAAATAATCAAGGTCCAACCTATTAAAACTTTTAAAAAAATAATTCTTGTACATATTTATTTAGATAGGTCGCTAGAGAGGTTAATTGAAATTGTAAATTTCTCAAGAAATAAGCATTTTGTAATTTTAGTTGATGATTCTGATAAAATTCGACTAAAAATAAATAATTTCGATAAATTAAAATATAAAAATTTTACTATTATTTTTTTAAGTAGTTTAATTTGTACTGACTCTCGTTTATCTCTTAAAAAAAAACAAATTGAAAAAAAAATAAACTTAGTTCCTGATTTACTTGCTAAAGATGATTTTTTAAAATTTTATAAAATTATAATTTTTTACAAATCTATTTTTGAAAATTTAATAAGAGAGCTCAAGCCCGCCTCCTTACTTTCTTTCCATGACTGGTTTTTAAGCTCTTTGTCCTGTCATGTTGCAAATATAGCTAATATGAAAACAATATATTTTCACATTAATTCACCAGATGCCAGAACCTCTCTTTATAATACTGACTATCAAACTTTATTTTCACCGGGAAAAGTTATTAATGAAAGAATGAAAGTTAGATTTTTTAAAAAAAAAGTAAAAATTGTCGGTGATCCAATTAAATTGATAACTGGTCAGAAAAAACGACTAAAACTAGATTTTAAAAATAAAAAAATAATCCTATTTTTAACAAAAAATATGTCCATGCCATATACAAAATCTGATATGAGTGATTTCTTAGAGGTAATTTTAGAAAATATCGACGTTAATACAAGAATTTTAATTCGAAAACATCCACTCACTATAGATAACTCTTTAGACAAGATTATTGAAAAAAATTCTAAAGTTTTTATTAAAATTGACGCATCAGATTATACATTATCAGAATGTGTTAGCATGTGTGATTGCGTATGTAGCTTTACATCTTCTGCATTATGGACAGCGATGCTTAATAAAAAGCCAGTAATTTCATTTTTGAGGCAAGAAATAATAAAGTCTTATAATTGTATTGGTTATGATTTAGATAACAGCTACGTATTAAATTTATATGGAAATAATAATGCAAAGTTTTTAATAAAAAATATTCTTTATGAAAAAAAATTTAGAAAAAAATATATTCAAAATGGATTTAAACTTGCAAAAAAACATATAAAATTCACTGGCATCGAAAGTCTTCGATTAATAAATTCTATAATTTAACTACCCTACTTAAATTATCACTTTTGAGATATAATAACTATAAAAATTTTAAATATAGACCCTTATAACATTAAAAAAAATGTAAAGTTTTTAAATTTAAGAATATAAGGATTTTAAACTTTGAGCATAAAAAAAGTGTCTTTTTTTTTAAGATAAAATAATAAAATTTTTGAAAAATATTATGAAAATTTTAATTACAGGTTCCTGTGGGTTTATAGGGTTTCACTTAACAAATTTCTTTTTAACAAATACAAATTTTAAAATAATTGGAATTGATAATATAAACTCGTATTATTCAACTAAATTAAAATTAGACAGACTTAAAATTTTAAATAAAATAAATAATAAAAATTTTAAGTTTTACAAAACATCAATAAATAATAAAAAAAAAATTGAGTCTATTTTTCGAAAAAATAAAATTAACGTAGTTGTAAATTTGGCAGCACAGGCTGGAGTGAGAAAATCTTTAAAAGAGCCAGAAGCGTATTTTGACAATAATGTTTATGGATTTTTCAATATTATTGAATTAGTTAGAAAATTCAAAATTAAACACTTGATATTTGCAAGCACCAGTAGTGTATATGGAAATCAGAAAAATTCCAGGCTAAGTGAGTGTCTAATTCTCAATCCAATACAATTTTATGCTGCAACAAAAATTGTAAACGAAATTATCGCTGAAAATTATTCAAAAATATACAATATGAAGATCACTGGCTTGCGTTTTTTTACTGTTTACGGCCCATGGGGCAGGCCAGACATGGCATTATTTAAATTTACTTCCTCAATTTTAAAAAATAAAAGTATTGAGTTATTTAATTTTGGGAATCATTCAAGAGATTTTACATTTGTAGACGATATCGTCGATGGAATTGTAAAAGCACTAAATAGAAAAAGGGGCAAATTATTCGAAGTTTATAATTTAGGCAGGGGCAGAACTGAAGCCCTTTCTTATATGGTAAGATTGATAGAAAATAATTTAGAAAAAAAAGCCAAAAAAAAATATTTACCCATGCAATTTGGCGATATAATTTCAACTTCGTCAGATATTAAAAAAGCCAAAAATCACTTTAAATATAATCCCAAAATTAGTCTTAAAAAAGGTATACCAATTTTTTTAAAATGGTTTCGTAATTATAATAAATGATAAAAAAAATATGTTTTGACATTGATAATACAATATGTCGAACACCTGATAATAATTATAACAAATCAATACCAATTAAAAAAAATATTTTTGTTGTGAATTATCTTTACGAAAAAGGTTTTATTATAAAAGTATTTACATCAAGGTATATGGGTCGGTCTAATGAAAACGTTAAACTTGTAAAAAAAAAATATTATAAAAAAACATATAATCAGCTAAAAAGCTGGAATTTAAAATTTCATCAATTAATAATGGGAAAGCCATCTTATGATTTACTTGTTGATGATAAATCGATTTTTTATAAAAAAAATTGGAATAAGAAGTTATTAAAAAAATTAAATTTAAAATGAAATTTGCAAATAGGTATTATAGTAAACTATCAAAAGCTCTTAAATTGCTTCCTTTGGCAAATATTGAAAAATTAGCTAAAATTCTAAAATTTTATAGAGACAACGGTGGGCGCAAAGTTTTTATATGTGGAAATGGAGGAAGCGCAGCTAATTCTAATCATGCAGAAACAGACTTTATTTATGTAGGTAGAAAAAAAAAAAAATTCTTAAATTGCGAGTCATTATGTGGAAATTCATCCGTAATTACTTGTTTAGCTAATGATATTGGGTATGAAAACATTTTTAGTTATCAATTAAGAGTTAAAGCTAAAAAAAATGATATTTTAATTGTTTTGTCAGGATCTGGAAATTCGAAAAATATATTAAACGCCTTAAAGGAAGGAAAAAAAATTGGAATGAAAACCTTTGCAATCTTAGGTTACAACGGAGGTGCAGCAAAAAAAATATCTCAAAATGTTATTAATACCCCTATTAACGATATGCAAGTTTCCGAGGATATTCAAATGATAATAATTCATAGTTTGATTAAGTATTTAATTAAATAAAAATGAATAGTATATTTTTTTTTTATAAAACCCTTAGTATACGATTAAAAAAACTATATTTTTTTTTATTATTCTCAATTATCTTTTGTAGTTTTTTAGAGACCGCTAGTATAGCTATTGTTATTCCTCTTGTAGATATTCTATTTGGGAATGGTCAAAAATATCAATACTTATTTGTTAAACATTTTAACCTTAATAATTTTACATATTTCTTTTTATTAATGATTGTTATTTTTTTTATTTTAAAAAATTTAATTTTATTTTTTAATTCTCGAATTCAATCTAAATTTTATAAAGAATTTTCTACGGAAATTTCAGATAAAATTTTATTAAATTATCTAAAAAAAGATTTGCTATTTTTTAGTAAAGAAGAATCCTCTAATATTTTGCGAAATACGCTAAATGAATCAAAACAATTTAGTCGGAATTATGCCAAATCTTTAACAGATATTTTTTCAGAGTCTATTTTGTTTATATTTATTTTATTTTTTATTATATATTTTGATACTAAATTTTCTTATTTGCTACTCTTAATTTTTTGTATCTTTTCATTTTTTTATCTTTTTTTGTCAAAGAAATTTATTCAGAATCTTGGCATAAAAAGATTATTGTACGATGGGAAAAAAATTAAAGCTTTAACAGATAGCATAATGGGTATTCGTCAAATTAAATCTATTTTTAAAGAAAATTTTTTTTTTAAAATATTCTCTAATTATAATGAAAAATCTAATTATACCCTCTACAAACAAGAACTAATATCCGTTCTTCCTAAATTATTACTAGAAATTTTAGTAATTCTTTGTTTAGTATATTTAATTATTTTAGGCATCAAAAGTAATTTAAATACTACGGAAATTGTAACCAAAATTGGTGTCTTAGTGGCTATTAGTTATAAATTAATGCCATCGATTAATAAATTTTTAATTGCATTTCAAACTATTAGATTTGCAAAAAAGAGTGTCTCTATTCTTGAAAAAATTATTACAGAGCAAGAGCCAAATAATCAAATAATAGATTGCAACAAAATTAATTTTAACAACAAAATATCAATTTCCAATCTATCCTTTTCTTATGATAATAAGATTGTTTATGATGAGCTAAATGAACAAATTTTTAAAAATGAAATAATTGGAATTTCAGGAAAGAGTGGTTCCGGAAAATCAACATTAGCATTAATTATAATGGGACTTTTAAAGCCCTGTAAAGGAGTGATCAAAATTGACGAGTACATTTTAGGAAATACTAATACAGATTGGTTAAGCAAAATAGGATATGTAGATCAAAATACCTTTATTATTTCAGATACATTGGAAAATAATATTGCTTTTGCACAAGATAAAGAGACTGTAGATTTTGATAAAGTTGAAGATATATGTAAGCAGGTTGAATTAAGTGACTTAAGAAAATTTCTTAAAGAAAAAAAAAATTCAATGCTGCATGAGTTTGGTGCAGATATATCAACAGGTCAAAGACAAAGGATTGGTATTGCAAGGGCAATTTATAAGAATCCAGAACTTTTAATTTTTGATGAAGCTACAAATGCACTTGATTCTGAAATAGAAAAAAAAATTTTAAATATGATTATAAAAAACTACAAAAGAAATAAGACTATTATATTTATTTCACACAAAAAAGAAATTATACAAATTTGTGATAAAGTTATTTTTCTTAAATAAAAAATGAAAAAAAAAATTTTCTTAGTCACGGGTAGTTCTGGATTTATCGGATCGCATTTTGTTCAATTATTACTAAAAAAAAAAATAGCAAAACAAATAATATGTATAGATAAAAAAAAAAATTCATTATTAAAATTTAATTCCTTAATTAAGTTTTGCAGAATAGATATTTCAAATTTCTCAAATGTTAAAAGTATTGTATTGAAAGAAAAACCTGATTTTATTATTAATTTTGCAGCAGAGACACATGTAGACAAATCAATTGAAAATTCTAAAAAATTTATAAAATCAAATATAGTTGGTCTATATAATTTTCTGGAAATTATTAAAAATTACCGAAAAAAAACTAGATTCATGCAAATTTCTACCGATGAGGTTTTTGGACATTTGTCTCTCAAAAGCAAAAAAAAATTTTCATTAAATTCAAAATATAATCCTAGAAACCCTTACGCAGCTACAAAAGCTTCAGGCGATTTGTTACTAAAAGCATATGCGGAGACATACTCTTTAGATTTAATACTAACTAATTGCTCAAATAATTTTGGGGAGAACCAGTCCCCAGAGAAATTAATACCCATTGTCATACATCAATGTTACTTAGAAAAAAAAATACCTGTATATGGCAATGGTAAAAATATAAGAGATTGGATCTATGTTAAGGATCATACTAAAATCTTATTAAATATTTTATTAGATAAAAAATCTAAAAAAAAACAATTTTTAATAGGTAGTAATCAAGAGCTTAGTAATTTAGATTTAATTAAAAAAATATGTTTATTTTTCGACAAATATAAAAAAAAAAAATATGGATATCATAGTAAATTAATTAAATTTGTAAAAGATAGAGCTGGACATGATTTGAGATATGGAATTAATAATAAATCATCACAAAAATATAATAAAATTATTAAAAAAAATAGTTTTGAAAAAAATATTGCAAAAACAATCAATCATTATGTTCAAAATATTTATTCCATACATAAAAAAATATTAAATGATAAATGGTATAAAAAAAAATATAAAAATATTGATTTTGGGTAGCAAGGGGCAGCTTGGGCAATCTTTAAAAGCTTCTATAAATTATCCTACAGATTCCTATAAAAAAAAAATAGAAAATTTAAGAGATTTAAAAAGTTTGTATGACAAAATAAAATCAAATAAATTTGATATAATTATAAACTGTATAGCTTTTACAAATGTAAATCTGGCAGAAAAAGAAAAAAAATTAGCATATTTTACAAATTCTATACTGCCTATGCACCTATCTCGTTTTTGTAAAAAAAATAATATTTTTTTTATTCATTTTTCTACAGATTATGTTTTTAATGGTAAAAAAATAAATAAATACAAAGAGACTGACAAAAGGCTACCTGTGAATTATTATGGTGTTACTAAATTGATGGGTGAAAAATTTATTAAACAATCAAAATGTAATTACATAATTTTTAGAGTAAGCGCGCTTTACTCAAAAAAAAAAAAAAATAATTTTTTAAATAAAATTCACCTTATAAATCAATTAAAAAAACCATTCCCAATAGTTTCGAACCAAATAGTTACCCCTTCTTCAGTTGAATTGGTTGCAGAAATTGTAAACAAAACCTTGAGCGTAATATCTTTTAAAGAAAAAGAAATATATCATGTGGCTCCAAAAGGAAGCACAAGTTGGTATAATTTTGCTAAATTATACTTTGCCAAAAAAAATATAAAAAATTATTCATTTCCAGTTAGTACAAAAGATTTAAATTTTGATGTAAAAAGACCAAGCAACACATCTTTAAACTCACTAAAGATAGAAAAAAAAATAAAATTTAGATTTAAAAATTATAGTTATTATTTAAATAGAGACTTTTTATAGATGAAAAGAAAAGGAATTATTTTAGCGGGAGGTAGTGGCACGAGAATGTATCCAATCTCAGAGATAATTTGTAAACAGCTTTTGCTTATATATGACAAGCCCATGATTTACTATCCTTTATGTACTTTGATGGATTGTGGAGTCAGAAATATTTTGATAATTTCATCTAATAAAGATCTAAAATTAATAAAAAAAATTTTAGGAAATGGTGAAAAATTAGGTATTAAATTAAGTTATAAAGTTCAAAAAAAACCAAATGGTATAGCAGAAGCTATTAAATTAGCTAAAAATTTTTTACAAAATTCACATTTCATTTTAATATTAGGAGATAATTTTTTTTATGGAAGTGATTTTTTTAAAAAAATAAAAGAAGCATCAATGCTTCACAGTGCATCTATATTTGTAAAAAAAGTTATAAACCCTAATCAATTTGGCGTCATAGATTTAAAAAAAAGAAAAATTATAGAAAAGCCAAGTAAATACTTATCAAATTTAGCAGTTGTAGGCATTTATTTTTATGATCAAAGAGCTTTAGAGTTTTTTAAAAAAATAAAGAAATCAAAAAGAGGAGAGTATGAAATAACAGATATCAACAATATGTATTTAAATGATAAAAATACGAGGATATTTAATATATCAAATTCTGATATTTGGATAGATATGGGAACACCAAATGGGATATTGGAGGTATCTAAGATTATAGCAAAGAAACAACATGAGAAGAAAAAATTAATTTATTGTCCAGAAGCACTAGCACTTTGCAAAAATTGGATAACAAAAAAAAAAATCAGTAAAATTATAAAAAATTTATCATCAAGTTCAGTGTATTTAAATTTTTTAAGTGAAATTTCAAAATGAAAATTTTAAGTTTTTTTTTTCATAAGAAAGTTTTTGTTTTTAAAGGCAGTAAATATTTAGATAATAGGGGAGAATTTAACGTTGATATAAATTTTCAGGAAATAAACAAAATTTCTAAACAAAAAATAATTTTTAATCAAATTAATCGAGTTATTTCTAAAAAAGGTGTGATAAGAGGTATTCATATTCAAATACCACCATATGAACAAGATAAAATAATATATGTAATTAATGGAAAAATTCAAGATATAATTATAGATTTAAGAAAAAAAAGTCCAACATATGGATCTCACGTCTGTATTGAATTAAGCAAAAAAAACAATAAAAAAATATTTATACCAAAAGGCTTCGGCCATGCATATCAAAGTTTAGAAAATTTATCTGAAGTTGTTTATTTAACGTCTGGAGTTTATAAGAAAAATAAATCAAAATCTATTTTATGGAATGATAAAAAAATTAATATAAAATGGAGAATTAATAAAAAAATAATTTTATCCAAAATAGATAAAAATGGTCAATTATTTAGATGAGAAAATTACTTATCACTGGTGGTCTAGGGTTTATTGGCAGTAATATAGTAGAGTGTCTTATTGGAAAAAAATTCAAAATTTTTATAATTGATAATCTGTCCAACTCTAGTAAAAAAACATTTAATTACCTTAAAAAAAATAATAATAAAATTTATTTTGAAAAATTAGATTTGAGAAATTATGATCATTTGAAATCATTTTTAAAAAATAAGAGTTTTTCTGATGTCATTCATCTCGCAGGTCTCAAGTCTGTAGAAGATTCTCAAAAAGAACCGTTAAAGTATATTGAAAATAATATATTAGGTTCTGCAAATTTAATAAATTTACTTCGCAAAAGTAAAAAAAAAATAAATTTTATTTTTAGTTCATCTAGCACTGTTTATTCTGAAAAAAATAAAATACCTTTTGATGAAAATAGCTTGTTAGATTATAAAAATAATTATGGCATGATAAAGCTGATGGTTGAAAAATTATTGCTAAAAAGTACCGATCATTATAAAAATTTTTATTTCGTATCACTAAGATATTTTAACCCTGTTGGATCTAATTGTGAAAATATTCTAGGAGACTTTGGATCAAAATCACAAAAAAATTTATTTCCTGAAATAAGTAAATCAATTTTTTATAACAAAAAGCTTAAGGTGCATGGTGGTACATATAATACTAAAGATGGCACATGTATCAGAGACTATATTCATGTTGTAGATGTAGCAAATGCTCACTTACAAGCATTAAATCAGATTTACTATTTAAAAAAAAATAAAATTTTTTTTTTAAATATTGGCTCAGGTAAAGGGTATTCTGTCATTGAAATAATAAAAACTTACGAAAATGTAAATAATGTAAAAGTTAATTTTAAACTTGGTGAGGCAAGAGAAGGAGATCTTCCTATCAGTATTTCCTCAACAAAGTTATGTAATAAGTATTTAAAATGGAGTCCCAAAAAAAACTTGACAGACATGTGCTCTGATCACCATAAATTTTTTTTTAAGAAGGTCCTAATTAAATAATATAATCAATTTTTTCTAATTTAAATTTACAAAAAATAAATAGTCATGCACATATAATTTTTCAATAAAAATATAATTAAAAATAAAATGTTATAGCAAAATTTTATTAATAATAATTATATAAATGATTATTTTACTTCTAATTCTTATTAATCCCATAATAACTTCTGCAGTCGAATAAGTAGTTTTAACGATTATAGATTATGGTATGAATATCTAAATTTTTAAAAAAAAATTTATACAAAAAAATGAAAACTAATTGTAGATTAACTGTTGGAATAGTGTCCTGTAATAGACTTTTTTTTTTGAAAAATTTGTTAAATTCACTAAAACAATCGGTAAATGAAAAAATAGAACTTATTGTTGTAGATAATGCCTCAAGTGAAAAAAATCTTAAAAATTTTTTAGTAAATGAAAAATTAATAGATAAGTTAATTATTGAAAAAGTTAGAAAACCCAAAACTGAACATATTAATGCACTAAACAAAATTGTCGAGTTAGCTACTTCAGATTATTTATTAATATTGTCTGACGATGTTCAGTTTGTAAGAAAAAATTGGTTAGATAGCTGTATAAATCTTTTAGAAAATAACAATGACATTGTCTCAGTATCTTTATCAGCATTAAGAAAAAACACTATAAAACATTATTTTAAGTTTAGTATACATCATTTAAAAGAAATTTTAAAAGATTTAATTATTAGGAAAAAAATAAGACAACAAAAAAATTTTATTCAAGGCAATTCTAATTTTAGTTCATTTGGTTACATGAGAGAAGCGATAGATGGAGTTGGAATGTTAGCTCTTTCAA
>Ga0172372_10008413_pt1 | contig 13600 bp, 10 predicted proteins | sample LakKiv5m_2_FD_114544 | JGI IMG/M metagenome (GOLD analysis project Ga0172372, IMG submission 114544) | Freshwater microbial communities from Kabuno Bay, South-Kivu, Congo - kab_092012_9.5m | ecosystem: Environmental > Aquatic > Freshwater > Lake | place: Democratic Republic of the Congo...
TATATATTCAGATAATTTTTTTTGAAATTTAGAAGACATAATTAAATTATATATAATAAAAAAAATAAGTAATAAAAACACATAAAAAATTATTTTTTAAATTCCGACAGCCTAATAAAATTCAATTTTTTCAATCAAAATTATATCTAAAATTATATCTAAAATTATTAATAATAAAATTCAATTTTTATATAATTCCATTCTAGAGATATTTTTTTTATAAAATTATGTCTAGAATATAAAAATTTACAAATAAATTATTTTTCCAACAATAAAGTTGTTGAAGTGAATTAGGAAGTTCAGGCAATACACTTAATTGATTTCCCCCCAACAATAAAGTTGTTTAAGCATATTTGTAAGTGTAGGTAATACAGTTAATTGATTTTATTGACAATTAAGTATTTCAAGTGAATTAGGAAGTTCTGGTAATACATATAAATAACATCATTATAATTTCTAATTTTGTTAAATGATTTGTACTTATAATCTCCACTAACCTAATTATACAAGACCATAATTTGCATTCTAGATATAAATTTATTTATGTTTACACTATTATAAATGAAATATTATAAAAAATCTAAGTAAATATTAAATATTTTGTAATTCTAGATATATGACAATCAATTTTTTTTTAATAATATGTATCACCATATTAATATTTTTTATAAAATTAATTTATGAACCATTCAAAATAATTAGTGTTATTTCGACTTATGACCAAAAAGAATATCAAGTTCAAGACACTTTTAATGATCCACATGAGGCTGCGAACCACATCGCTAATTTAAGACATCGTATAGAAAATTTTTTAGATTTTCTTAAAGATAAATATCAAGATGATAAACGAGTAAAAAGATTAATTACAAAATTTGATCCAAATGTTATACGGGAATCTGAAGATGAAGAAAATTCAACTTCATTCACAATCAATAAAGGTGAAGAAATCCATTTATGTCTTCGTTCAAAAGATGGAGAACGAGATCTACATGATTTAAATTTATTAACATTTGTTGTAATTCATGAATTAGCACATATTATGAGTCTTACATTAGGACATAATCAAGAATTTAAAGATAATTTTAAATTTCTATTACAAAATGCTACCGAAGCTAAAATTTATTACCCTATTGATTATTCTGAACAACCAAATAAATATTGTGGTTTAACCGTTAAAAATAATCCAATGTTTAATTAGAAATAGAATTAGAAATCAATTGCGTTAATCCATTCATTTTTTTCTGTATCGTTTAAATTGAATTCATCTAGAATTTTAGAAGCTTCAATTTTAGCTAAATTTAGTAATTTTTGTTTATTTTCTTCTGTTTTATCTTCTGGTTTGCTATTTTCATATTCTTGACTATATTTACGATTAATCATTATAATACGATTACCAATAATTTCTGAATCATTTAATTCTATTTTAACCATATCACAATATCCATTTATCGAATTAATAATACGACTTAATATACCATGATAACAATAATTATCACCATCTAGAATTTCATTAGTTAATGAATCATAAATATCTTCTGAATATTCATATAAATCATACTGAATTATATACCACACATTATGTAAAACATTATAATAATTATCTTCAAAATTTGGATGTAAATTAGCATAAAATTCATTTCCTAAACATTTTTTAATAATATCTAAAGCATTTTTTCTTTTAGAAAGTTTAGTATTAAATAAATTTAATACTTGTTGATACCATTTCTGATTTCTTGTAATTATTTTATTTTTAATATCATTATATAATTCTTCCTTTGTAAGTTTATGTATTTTTTCAGTTTCCATTATTGTTTTAACTCTCTCTTTAATTCGTTGATATGATTGTAATAAATCATTTTGAATCTTTTGATGATGAACCGTTTGTTGATTTGAATATGTTATCTTTTGATTTTTTACTCCAGATATAGGATGTGTTGGATACCGTATTACATTATTTATCTTTGTTGTTGTCCCTAATATCATATTATTCCACATAACATTAATGTTATTCGTATTTGATACTTGATTTACATTCACATTTGTTAAACATCCATATTTACTCAAATTAATACCTGTTTGATATGTATTAATATGTAAATTACCCTTAATCATAGCATCAATAACTCCCTGACTAATCCCATTACCATTTTCAAGTGGATTTAATGATAAATCTAGATTTGTAAAATCTGTTGGAATTGTTGAATCATATTCAGTTAAACAATTTGAAGCTAATGATAAACTTCGAATACTATTTGGTAAATCCATGTTAAATATACTAACATTGTTATCAGTAAAATTCACAGATTCGAGCTTTGGAAAATCTGTTAAATTTGGTATATTATCAAGTTTATTCCCTACTAAATCAATTTGTTCAATATTAAATGGTAATATTGGGAACTCATATATCCATAAATAATTCGCTTTTATCTTGATTAAATTTGGAAGTAATTCTCGTAAATTTGGAAGGGATTTAATTTTAATTCGTTCCATATATTCTTTGGAAGATTTACTAATACCATCATAACCCAAAACTAAGATTCTGATTCTTTCTCGATTGTGTAAATCTAATTGTTGTAAATCTATATTTAAAAATTTATTTATTGAATTAATATCAAATGTTATTTGTTCCCCATTATCCAAAACATAATAATTTACATTAGATTTATTCAATTTGGAAAAATTTATATGATTATTTTCTTTATTTAACATTATTTTTTGTTTATCTCCTTTTTTATTGTTATGATGTCTAGAACAGTTATATTAAAAATTTGTAAAAAAATAAAATTGAACACAAAAATGTATAATGATATTTATTTAACAAAAATATATTTATGGAAGTTATTTTAACAGAAGATAAATTAGGAATTGATGATCTAGCCATAAAAGGAGGATTACCAATTCGTAAAAATATTTTAAATTATGGACGACAAACAATTGATTTAGATGATATTAAAGCAATTGTTCATTTTCTAGGAAACAGTAATTACTTAACATCGGGACCAACTTTGAAAGAATTTGAAAATGTTATTTCTCAAACATGTGGTTCAAATTATGTTTCGGTGGTTAGTAATGGAACAACAGCTTTACATTTGGCTATGGTAGCAATTGGTATTAAAGAAGATACAGAAGTAATTATTCCAGCTATTAGTTTTATTGCGACGGCTAATTGTATTCTACAATGTGGAGGAAGAGTTGTTTTTGCGGATATTGACGATAAAAGTCTTTTAATTAATATTAATTCTGTAATATCAAAAATTACTGATAAAACAAAAGCAATTATTATTGTTGATATGTGTGGAACACCAGCACCATATCAACAATTATGGGATATATGTAAAGAAAAGAATATATATCTAGTTATTGATGCCTCACATAGTTATGGAGTAAAAATACCACTTGTTGGTTCATATGGAGATTTAACAATTTTTAGTTTTGATCAATTTGATAATATTACAACTGGAGAAGGAGGAGCCATTGCTACAAATAATTTAGAATTTGACATCCGAATTAAAAAATTACGTAATCATGGTATTGAAGAACATGATACACAACAAATACATATTAATGAATTGGGATACAATTATAAATTAACAGATATACAAGCAAGTATTGGAATTAATCAAAATAAAAAAATAGATTATTTTATAGAAATGCGAAATAATATAGCTAATATTTATGATGCTATTTTTAATGATAAAAAATTAGGACTTAATAATTTATTAGAACCATTACAAAAACCAGATGGACATCTTAGTGCCTATCACTTTTATATTATTCTACTCAATTTAGAAAATTTAAAAGTTGACCGAGATACTATATATAAAGCTTTAATTGCCGAAGGTATTGGTTGTGGTATTCATTATATTCCTGTATATTATCACCAATTATATAAAGAAAAAGGATATCTAAAAGGATTATGTCCAAATGCTGAAAAAGCATATGACAGAATTATTACTTTACCATGTTTTCCACTTATGACAGATGATGACCAAAAAGATGTTATTCGAGCACTCAAAAAAGTTTTAGACTATTATAAAAAATAATACTTTTTAGAAAACATATTGAATATTGACTACATATAAATTATTTTTCTTAGATATTTATTTTTTATTTTTTTAATAATTTTATTAGAAATACAATAAATTATCCGAAGTGAATTCGGAAGTTCTGGTAAAAAACTTAATTTATTATAAGCACAGTCAAGTTTTTCTAGTCCTTCAGGAAGTTTAGGTAATGAAAATAAACTATTAGATTCACAATACAGTTCTTTAAGTGTATTGGGAAGTTTTGGTAATACATTTAATTGATTACAATTACATTCGAGTATTTGAAGTGATTTGGGAAGTTCTGGTAATACATTTAATTGATTACAATTACATTCGAGTATTTGAAGTATATTGGGAAGTTTGGGTAATACATTTAATTGATTACAATTACATTCGAGTATTTGAAGTGATTTGGGAAGTTCTGGTAATACACTTAATTGATTATGATCACATGAAAAATTTAGAAGTGATTTGGGAAGTTCTGGTAATACACTTAATTGATTTGAACAACAATAAAGTCCACTCAGTTTATTTGGTAGTTTAGGTAATAAAGTTAACTGATTACAATTACAATTAAATGTTAAAAGACTATTTGGTAGTTCAGGCAATGAAGTCAAACGATTAACACTACACCAAAGTCCTTCAATCATATTAGGAAGTTTTGGTAATACACTTAATTGATTATTATTACAACAAATATATTGAATTGAATTGGGAAGTTCAGGTAATATAACCAACTGATTATTTATACAGTCAAGTGTTATAAGTCCATTTGGAAGTTTGGGTAATGAAGTTAATTTATTATTTTTACAATGAAGATAATGAAGTATATTTGGAAGTTCTGGTAATTCAGTTAATTTATTATCATCTATATTATCTTCATCATCATATTCATAATAATAATCATCCACGAAATATGAAACATCTAAACTAACAATATTATTATAATTTTTAATTTCACAAAATGAATTAAATTTATATATCACATAATCATTTTTATATTTGATAACAAACGGCATTTGAAATTATCAGAATTCGATTTTTAATTCAATTTTTTATATTGGATAATCAAAATTCAATTTTTTATATTAATTCAATTTACCCTTTATAAAAAATATTTTTTGTAAAATTATAAAATAGAATGGTAGAGTTCTTCGATTGAATCAATAAATAATCAATAAATAATCAATAAAAATTGTAAATTATTTTTCTTAGATATTTATATTTGTTTTTTTCTATTAAATTATTATTGTCAAACTCAAACCATTCAATATACCTAAAATTTGGAAATGAACTTAACTTATTATTATAACAATGTAATATATCAATTGTATCATATGGTATTTCTGGTAATTTTATTAATTGATTATTATGACACTCAACTACTTGAATTGATTCTGGAAATTTTGGTAATGATGTTAATTGATTATCATTACAATAAAGTTCTTCAAGTAAATCTGGTAATTTTGGTAATGAAATTAATTGATTTTTACGGCAATTAATTATTGTAAGTGATTCTGGTAGTTTTGGTAATTTAGTTAATAAATTATCACCACAATCAAGTTCGTTGAGTTTATCGGGAAGTTTAGGTAATATTGTTAATTTATTATTTCTACAATAAAGTTCTTTAAGTGAATTCGGAAGTTCAGGTAATACACTTAATTGATTATGAGAACAACCAAGTTTTTGAAGTGAATTTGGAAGTTCAGGTAATACACTTAATTGATTATTTCTACAAATAAGTATTTGAAGTGAATTCGGAAGTTCAGGTAATACACTTAATTGATTATGAAAACAATAAAATTCTTGAAGCACAATAAAAAGTTTTAGGAAATCAAATAATGAATCATTTTCATCCATATATACTGGATACTGTCCAGAAATATATAAATAAGTTATATTTGTAAAATTTGTAATTTCGGAAAATGAATCATAATAATGTAAAACATCACTATTATTATATTTAATTATCATTTACAGAAGTATAATTATTTTAATCTATTTATATAATTATAAAAATTTTAAATCAATTTTTTAGATTGCTGTTTCTAATAAATATTATCATATTCGACAATTAATGATGAAATATTATCATGTAATTTACTTTTATTTTTTTTTAAATTATTATAATATCCGGAACGATAAATTTCACTAATTCCTTTAAAATTTTCATGTCTAAAAACTGTTATTCGATATCCTTTGGGAACTTCAATTGAAGATATTTTATCATTTAATTTATTGTTAATTGAATTATACCATCCAATCCAATAAGTATTTTTACGTCCTTTTCTGTCTGAATGTTCCCATACCGAAACAAATTCTTTGGGGATAGGTTGTCCTTTTGTGATAATTATACTTTTAACATTTTTTGTGAAACCGGTTATATAATCATTAATATTTGGATAATATCCAGTCCATAATATTAATCGTCTCCCTTTAAAATTTTCATTTTGATATAATGATACTTGATAACCAGATGGGATTTTAATAGACCCAACACTATTATTAATTTTTTTGTCTAGAATTGGATATTTTCCTTCAATTAAATCAATACTGGTACCTTTTCGATTTTCACTTTGCCAAATATTAACAACAACAGATATATCACTTTCTTTTTGAATTTTTAGAGAATTAGCCCCACTACTTAATTCACTTATTTCTTTAATATTATCATAATACCCTGATGGAAAATATTCTTTAAAACCATTAAAATTTTCTTCAGAATATAATATTAATGTATAACCATCTTTGACTTCTAAACTTTGAAGACTATTTCTAAATCGATTACTAAGTTTTCGATAATCTCCTAATGTTAAATATTTAACTGAACCATCACGATTAGGTTTATCCCATATTTTAACAATTGTTCCGGATGGGTCTTTATCAATGTCATCCAATATTGGATCTTCAATAATAATATCATCATATTTTTGTTCCATAATTGAACCTTCTTCTTTTTCACAAATCGCACATGTTGATATATTACCTGATTTTCCAGTCATACCTTTATATCCAATCGGTCCTTGTAATCCAACTTTTGTTCTAATTGTTGAATATGAATAAAAAATAAAGAACATAATCATTAAATTAAGAACTATTAGTATTGTAAATAATTGAAATAATTGTGATAAATTGGGGTCAGTAAATTTATTTCGTATAAAATGAATTCCATAAAATACTGACACACATAGAAATAACAAAGCTAAGAATCTGTAAATTATATATGATATTTGTCTTTTATTTTGTTTAGTAGTATTATTATTATTTAAATTATTCATCTAGATTCGTTTATTTTATAAGAGAATTAAATAAATTATAAAAAAAATTATAAAAAAATTATAGAAACAATTATAGAAACATTTATAGAAACAATTATAGAAAAATATTAAATTTTAACATTTTTGTTTGCTTTTAATTAATTCATCCCTTAAAAATTTCATTTCAGATATTTTAAATTCATCAAAGTTATTTTGTGATATTTTATCAAGATAATTTTTTATATGTTTGAATTTATTTTTAATTTCTGGAGATTGTAAATTGGGAAAACATTTATTTGTATATGTTTCTTGAATTAATAATCTAATTTGAGAACTAATTTTAATCCTCTCATTAGAAATACATCTTCCTTTAATGAATTCCAAATATTTATTAAGTTCCTCAATTAACCATTTTAAACGTCCAGTTGAAAAATAATGGAATTCTTGACGATTTAATTTCTCATTATATCCACTTATATTATTAAAATATTTATCCATCCTACGAATCATTAATTGATAATATCTCTGAACTTCTTGAGGATTAGCACAATTTTCATAATTATTTAAACTACTTATTTGTTTATCTATATTCGAATAAATCGTTTTAATATCAAATATTATTTGTTTTCTTTCATTATCCGCATTTGGAAACACTAAACACTTATCCAAAAAATAATATGTTGGACGATTAGGTATCAATAATGTACGCAAATAATTAATAAAGTTTCTTCTTTGAATTGCGGTTGGATTATTTCCTGTGATTAAATAACCACCATATATTAATCCCTCTTCATCCGATGCGATTTGTTCATTAAAAGTGCTTGGAAATAAATATACTAAATCATCATACAAATTCAAATTATCATATAATTTTTTTTTAAATTTAACTTTAGAAACTAATTTTTGACTAAGTGGAATACTCCCACCACCTTTCTGATTTAATTGATTATTTTTTTGGTTATAATTATTTCCTTGGTTATTTTTTTGATTTAGAAGCATACCTTGTTTTTTTAACTTGTCTAGAATTGGTTTTAAATGATTTCGTATGCTACGTTCGCTAAGAAGTTCATCCGATAATATTTTCGCAAATTGATATCGTCTTTTTTTCCAATCTGTTATTTTTTGTCCAGATATTTGTAATAAAACTTGATTTGGATTACTTAAAAATGTATTAATTATACTTTCTAAATCTTTAATGACAAAGTTGATATTATCATCTTTAGAATAGCCTCCTTCGAATTCATCTGGTTTCATATCATCATCTCGACTTGGAAATAAATTATCTAATAAATATCCAGTTTGACGAATACTTAAATCTTCAATTGAATCAATATATTTAAATTCGATTCCTCTTTCTCCAACTCTATTATATAAAAGTAATATTATTTTAACGATTTCCATAAAATATTTCCAAAATTCAAATTCATTTAACTTATTAACATCCTTTTCATATAATATTCCATTAAAAACATATAATATTATTTTACCATTACTATCAGTTTGATTCTCTATAAATGAAGAATTTACACTTATTCCTATATTTTCATTTGTATCCCTTGGTATAATACTGACTTTTGTTTTTAAAAATTCCACAAATTCATCTATCTTATCTTGATTCGCTTTTTTATCTTTTTTATCATAATATTCTGATGAACCTCTTGTTAAATTATACCATAATGTATTATTACTATAATCTTCATCTGAATAACTAATATAAAATGTATTTAAATTTGTCATCCATACTGAAAGGAATTTTATTTCATTACCATCCTCATTTATTTCTGTAAATTCTGGATACGTCGCAACATATCTAATCTGTTTTGAATCAGTTTCTGACATACATTTTTCATTTATACAAACCGAATGATATTTATCAGGTTTATTTTTACCTTTGATTACCAAATCACCAAGTGATAAATACCCTTTTGGTGGTTCTGGTCTCCAAAATGTTAAATCATATTCTTGAATATAAACAATTTTCTTATAATTAATTGGGTCTTTACCACCAACACCAACCAAATAATTTTGTGTTTGACTACCTTCTGAACCTTGAAATACAGTATCACCGATTGGTCTTAATCCTGATTGTCCATATGGTCTCCAAAAAGTTAATTCACCAGTTAATGATGAAGAATTACCTAATTTACCTAAATTATAACTTTGAGTTGAATATACAACACCGATTTCATCTTTATTTTTACAAAATCCACATACACGTAAATCCCCAGATTCACCAGCTTTTCCTTTTTCTCCAGAAATACCACGCATTCCTATAAATTTACCAGTTTTATGAACATAATATAAACTTGAACCACTTACATTTATTAAATTTATTAATAATAATGCGAAAAACCACCAAAAGACATGTTTTCCATAATTTGCTTGAATAATATCTTTATAAATATAAAGAAATATAGTACTTATAAAAAATCCACAAAATGCTATAAATGATATTGTTTGTGGTTCAGGATCATATCTAAAATCAAATAAATCTTCAAGTAAATCAAAAAATCCAGATTGTGTTGTTATATTATTAGACATATGATTTTTTATATTATTATATTATTCTATAATATTTTTCTTATTATTTACTTTTTATTACTTTATTATTTACTTTTTATTACTTTTTATTTCTTTTTATTTTTTTTGGGGGTGATTGAATTAATTGTGTAAGTTGTATTTCTTTATTTAGATAATATGTATTGAAATATTTCTCTAGAATATTAATTTTCTGAAATTGTGTATTTGTATCATTAATTGTTATATATGTGTTTTCGTCCCATATAAATTTTACTGATTTATCATTTTTATTAATTTCTATATCCTCTGGAATTGGTATTTTTGAATTTTCTAAAATTAAATTATATATATTTTTTGTAATTGTATATAATTCTAGAGATTGATTATTCCGAATATCATCAATTATTTTATTATTTAATATTTTTAATTCATCACTAAATTCCATTAAATTTTGAATTACATTTTCTTTTATTTGATTATTATTATCAATCTCAATTTTATATTTTTCACCACATAAATAATATTTATATATATCTTTCTCAATTTTTATATATGGTACCATTAAATTTAATTTCTTACATGCTTCAATAAACAATTTCACAACTTCCATTTATTTTTATTTATTTTTATTTATTCACTTTTATAATATATTCCAAATAAAAACATAAAAAATAAAAACATAAATTTAATCAATAATAAATAATCAATAATAATTAATACGAATATTTTAGATTGGATAATATGATTCAAAAAATGTTTCTAGAGATTTAATTATATGATTATTTCCATCATTATTTTCATCATTATTTTTATCATTATTTTTATCATAAAATTGTAAATTTCCTTTCCCTTTATCAATCATAATATAACCATCATCATGATACATAAATTCAATTTTTAAAACATTTTCCCAGTTGAAAAAATAGTTTCGAAATTCATTATTATTATACATATTTGTTGGAATTGGTATATTTGGATTTTTAATAATTTTATCATAAATATTTTTTGATGTGTTATACAATTCTAGATATTTAATCGGACAATAATTTGGAATCATTTTATTTAATAAATTAATATTGTTATTATATATACTATTATATAATTTCATTAAATTTGTTTTAACTGATTCTAGATTATTAATTTGATTATTTGTAAGTGTAATAAAAACTTTTTCGATATCAAAATTATTAAAATCATCATTTGATGTATTAAATGACAATATTAAATAATCTTCGTTATTTTCTTTATCAATTTTAACATTAGATGGATATGGTAATTTACATTCTTTACACAAGTTAAATATTTGATTTTTTAATTTATCAAAATCCATTTGATTTTTTATATTATTTATTACCAACTTTAATTATTACATCATTTAATTACTTATTTAATTCAATTTTTTTATAATTAATATTATTCTAAATGATTCTAAATGATTCTAAATGATTCTAAAAATGACATCTAATAATTTTCTTATTATAAATTTAAAAAAGAATTCTAAATGAATACAATTCATATTGATAAGAAAAAAAAGAAAAAAACATATTTAAAAAATATATCACATGATAAAAAAAAGAAAAAGAAAACCAATTTATCAGAAAATATAAAAAATAAAAAAAATAATTATTCTAGATATTTAAGTAAATTAGGTAAAAATAAAAAGAAAAAACACACAAAATATAATAATACAGACAAGAAAAAGAAACATAAACGTTTTGAAGGTTCAATACTTTTACAACCAAATGATACTCCTGCTAGTTTAATGGGACAACCAACACCAAGTCGTCAATATAATTGGGGTTTAGGTATAGAACATGAAATGCAACTTTTCCATGTTCCGAAATCTGGTTGGGAAGATGCTAATATTGTTTTTGATTCACAAGAATCAACATGTTTTTTAACTGGTGATATGGAAGATACAGGTTCATGTTGTAAATTTAGAGGTAATAATTGTTCGAATGCTTATCAACATCCCTCAAAGAAAGACAGTATTAAATTAAAAAAAGATGAATATGATTGGTTAATGAATATGGATTGGGAATTAACAGGAAGACAAGCTCAAGGATGTAAAGGTGGAAAATGGATTGTAAAAAGAACTCCAGTTTTAATGCCTGAAATAATTACTGGAAATCATCGTAATAGAACAATTGAATCTATTAATAATGAATTGATATTTTTAGAAAATAAATATATCGAATTACAAATGAAAAATCCATTAACAAAACGTAAAGTTGAGATTTATGGAGAACTCAAACCTTATTTATGTGGTTCTCATGATAAAATAATGGTTCCACAAAGACCAACTGTATTTAGTGATTATTATACATTAACAAATAAAGAAACGTATAAAGATTATCTCGGAAGTTATCATATAACTATAACTTTACCACATTTAAGTGATATTTCTAAAAAAGACTTTGTTGATATTCATCGATGGTTTGGTATGGCATTTCAATGGATTGAACCTCTTCTTATGTCAGCTTATTTTAGTCCAGATCCAAGTGCTGTTGGTTCTGAAATTAAACATACTAAAGGTTCATATCGTGTGATGGTAGTTGGATGGGGAAATATGGGTGGTAGTGATTTAAGAAAAATTGGAACTGAAGGAATTACACGATATGCAAATCAACGAACATATTGGAGAGATAAAGTTAAATTCAAATCAAGTGAAAGATTAGATATATGTGCTAAAACAGCCCCACCAGTAAATAATTATAAAAAAGCAATTAATATTCATACTAGTGATTTCAGAACATTTAATTTTGCTAAATCATATGATGAATGTGTTAAATTATATAATCCAAATGATTGTCCTAAAATAGATGGTGGTATTATGGAACCTCCATATGGTATTGAAGTTCGTATTTTTGACCATTTCGAAACACATCATTTATTAAGTTTGCTTCAGATAATTATCTTAATTGCTCAAAATGGTTCCAGACATAATCCAAGTGAATATGTTTATAAAGACCAACGATGGATTGGAACAATGGATAAAATCATGAAACAAGGATGGAATGCTAAATTATCACAATCATATATTGATGCTTTACGAAATAACTTTGGATTGAAAATCGAAACTGAATCAAATGTTGCTTATGATATATTAAACCAATTAGTTAAAGAATTGTTTGAAATGAATAAAGATGGTGTGATTGTTAAATTAATGATGGAACATATTGTTTGTCCAGTTTTACCAAGTGTTAATCGTCAATGTTGGGAATTATCATTTAGTCGTAAATATTACAATTTGGTTTTGGATTTTATTAATAATAATTATACTAAAACCCAAAATATTAGTTTTGATAAATTTAAAAATGATTTTCTAGAATCATTCGGTAAAAAATCATGGGAATCAGATATCGAAAATGTTATTTATGCTCTAGAATCACATCGTAAAATTAAAATTAAATCATCAAATGGTATTATTAAAAGTTTAACAATAGTTTAATAATCTATTTTTTATTACAGATGAAAATGAAAATTATTTTGTAAACACCAGACAATTTGAAAAAATCCCGAAATTGAAAAATTACAATCTGAATTAAATATTGTTAAAAGACACCATCAACTGATGATTATGTACATTTAGTAAATGAAAACAATACACTCAAAAATAAATTAAATAGTTTTAGTCAAGAATGTCTAAAACAAAATAAAGATTTAGAAGAAAAACAAAATATAAAAAATAATATCAAATAAAGATTTCTAGATTATTTTTTACCAAAACTAACAATAAATTGTATATTTTCATCTTGACTAATTTTTTTCTTAAGA
>Ga0172372_10008414_pt1 | contig 13598 bp, 7 predicted proteins | sample LakKiv5m_2_FD_114544 | JGI IMG/M metagenome (GOLD analysis project Ga0172372, IMG submission 114544) | Freshwater microbial communities from Kabuno Bay, South-Kivu, Congo - kab_092012_9.5m | ecosystem: Environmental > Aquatic > Freshwater > Lake | place: Democratic Republic of the Congo...
AGCTCCGGGGCAATCGAGCGCTGCGCATCGGTCGGCCCGTCGGTGCGAATGAGCGCGTCGACCTCGGCGGCGGTTCTATCTCCTGACCGGGAAGTGGGATAGAACGGGCTCCAACTCGGTCGTTCGCTGAGGAGTGGATGTCGAACCGCCGGGTGCGCCATGACGCAACCATCGGGCCTGATTGACCTTTCGACGCGGGAGCGATATCTTTCGGATCCCTTCCGAGGCATTTGTGGCCTCGGTCGGGTGTGTTCCGGTCAGCGGTGTCTGGCCGGTGTGCGACCGAACGGCGTGTCCCATGCTTTCGATTCCCGGTGACTCAACCCCCCGTGATCCGTCAAGCGGTAGGACCGTTCGGGCTGGACTCGACCGATGAGGCCTGAGAGGTCTCATCTTCGATGCAGCCCGGGCGCGGCGTGCGGCTTCGCGCAGGTGGATGTTCCGTGTGGACTTCGGTCCGCGTTGGCGCATCCGACAACCTGCGCGGGCGGTGCGGCGATCGCGTTCGACATCCCCGGAGGTGTCCGTAGCATCGCGTGAGTAGCGCGAAATAGCCGTCGGATGCCGCCGCGGGTTGGTCCGCGGCGTGTCCGCGGATCGCAACCGGCCATGCGTGACTCGTGCCAGCGCGCGAGAACCACGGGTGGTCGTTCTGGTTTTTGGTCGTTCTGGTTTTTGGTCGTTCTCGCTTGGCAGCGTCGTCCACGCCGCAGCCCATCAGGTCGGAGTTCTTCCGGCTACTTCCGCTCCCGTCGCGACGCTTCGGCGCTCCCGGCGCACTCTCGTCTCCAACGCCTCGGTTCAACCCGCTGCGTACATCACAACGTCGCGCTCACGCGACGACAACCAAGCCGCGGTTCGCCGCGGGACAACACGAAATAGGAAGCTCGCAATCATGAACGCCGAAACCCTCCGCATCCTCGACTCCATCGCCCGCGACCGGAACATCGACCGGGAGCATCTCTTTCGCGATCTCGAGATGGCGATGATCAGCGCCGCGCGCAAGCACTTCGACTCGCTCGACACCGAGGAGTTCGGTTGCGAGATGGACCGCCTCTCCGGCCGGATCGCCATCTGGCGCAACATCATGGATGAGGAAGGCAACATCGTCGAGCGCGAGAACATCCCGATCGAGCGGCTGGGCCGCATTCCGGCGCAGACCGCGAAGCAGGTGATGATCCAGAAGTTCCGCGAGGACGAGCGAAACGCCCTCATGGAGGAGTTCGCGAAGCGTCAGGGTGAGATCGTCGCCGGCACCGTCGTGCGCCAGGAGGGACCGGCCCTCATCGTGCAGGTCGATCGCGCCGAGGCGTTCATGCCGAAGTCTGAGCAGATCCCTGGCGAGATGTTCAAGCCGGGCGACCGCATCCGCTGCCTCGTCCTCGACGTGCGCGATGCCGGCAGCCAGGTCAAGATCATCCTGTCGCGCGCTTCGCCCGACTTCATCCGCCGCCTCTTCGAGGCCGAGGTCCCCGAGGTCGCCGAGCGCGTGATTGAGATCAAGGCTCTCGCTCGCGAGCCCGGCCAGCGCTGCAAGGTCGCTGTCGCCAGCGTCGACTCGAAGGTCGATGCGAAGGGCGCCTGCATCGGCGTGCGCGGCAGCCGCATCCGCAACATCGTCGACGAGGTCAACGGCGAGAAGATCGACATCGTGCTCTGGAACGAGTCGAGCCAGGTGCTCATCTCGAACGCCGTCCGCCCGGCGGCGGTCGAGGAAGTCAGCCTGTGCCTCGAACTCGGCCGCGCGACCATCATCGTGCGCGACGACCAGTTGTCGCTCGCGATCGGCAAGCGCGGACAGAACGTGCGCCTCGCGGCACGCCTCACCGGTTGGGACATCGACATCCTTACGCCGGCTGAGTTCGCGAAGGGCCTTGAGATCCTGCAGGAGACGCTGACGCCGATCGAGGGTGTCAGCGACGAAATGCTCGACAAGCTCGGCGCGCTCGGCATGATCAGCGTGTTCGACGTCGAAGAGATCGGGCCTCAGCTGCTCGTCGAGGATCTCGGCGTCGAGCCGGAGGTCGCCGAGACGATGTGCGCCGCGGCGTCGAACCGTGCGCGCGAGGTCGAGGTCGAGCGCGAGCGCGAGCAGGCCGAGGCGGCCGCCCGCGCCGCGGAGGACGCCGCCGCAACCGAGTCGATCCTCGGTGGCGGTGCGCCCGGTGCCGAGCCCGATGCCGAGGCCGAGAGCGCTGCGGACTCGATCCTCGGTGCGCCTTCGCCTGGCTCCATGCTCGGGTCGAGGTCGGCTCGGTCTGATGGATGATCGGATGGATGACCGCGGACACCGGCGCAGCGCCGGTACCCCGCGCGAGTGTGTGTGAGTTTGTGGTTCCCGCGGTGGTCGCGGGGCAGTGTGAGAGGTGTCGGGAAGAGATCCAGAGGCAGGTCCGGTCGACTCCGATGTGTTTCGGAGCGTGATTCGGGCCCCTCTCGGGAACGTGTGGCAGGAGGAACTGCTTGTCGAAGAAACCAGCCCCGCTGAAGGTCCACCAACTTGCGAAGGAGCTCAGTGTGAGCTCCAAGGACATCGTCGCGCGATGCCAGACGGAGGAAATCCCTGACATCGTGAACCACCTGTCGCCGGTCTCGGTTGGCCTCGCGGTCACCATCCGCGAGTGGTTTGCCAACGCCGGCGGCGCCACCGCCACGGCGACGATGGTCGAGGAACCGCAGGAGGAGGCCGCATCGGCAGGCGCGGTGAAGCGCAAGAGCCCGAGCAAGGGGTCTGACGCGTCCTCCGACAGCGGTGCCGTTCCGGCGGCGGCGTCGACGACCGGCTCGCCCGACGAGGGTGGCCGTGTCGTTGCGAAGCGCGCGACGAAGAAGAGCCCCGCGCCAGCCGAGCCGACGCCCGCACCCGCGGCGAAGCCCCGCGCCGCCGCGAAGACGCCCGCGGCAGACCCGATCAGCACCGAGCCCTCGAAGCCTGCGGTTGCGGTTTCGAAGGCGACCGATGAAGCACCGAAGGCTTCGGCTGCATCGACGACTTCGACCACCACGTCGTCGCCAGCTCCGACTGCCATCGCATCTTCGACCGCTGCGGTTCCTTCGCCGGCAACGACCGAAGCCGCAAAGCCCGCAGCCTCCGCGGCCGCCGCATCGGCCTCCACAACTCCGTCGGTGGCCGCTCCGACCGCTGCCAGCCCATCGACCCCAAGCTACCGCGTCCCCGCCGGTCTCAGCGCGCGCCCGCAACCGCGTGCAGATCTCGGTGAAACGAAGCCGCCCGGTGGATCGGCGCCAGCCGCGCCCGCCACGCCGGCCGCGCGACGCGTGATCACCGCGCCGCCGCCGCCGCCCTCGTCGCTCACCGATACCTCCGGCGCGAAGCCGGTGATGAACGTGCCGACGCGTCCGTCGGTGGTTGGTCCCGCAGGCCAGCAACTCACGAACAAGGAGAAGACGCGGCTCTCGGGTCCGCAGGTGATCCGCGTCGAGCAGGCCGACAACCTTCCTACGCCGCCCCCGATGCGTCGCACTGGACCGGGCACGACCGGTGGCGCGGGGCGCACCGGCACGGGTGGTCGCGAGATCCGCGGCCGCGGCGGCATCGGCTCCTCCCGTTCGGGCCGCGCCGGCGAATCCGCCCGCGTCGCGTTCGGCGCGCAGGACATCCGCGATCGTCAGGCCCGCCTCGATTCGTCGCGCGGCTTCATCTCCTCGCACCAGCGTGCGGGCCAGCGTTCGCCGATGGGCGGCGGTGGCGGGCAGCGTCTCGAGCGCAAGCCCGGCGAGATCCAGCAGATCCACGTTGCCGAGCCGCTCACGATCAAGGAGCTTTCGGCCGCGACCGGCATCAAGGCGACCGACATCATCAAGAAGCTCTTCCTCGGCGGCACGATGGCCACCATCAACAGCGCCATCGACCGTGAGAAGGCGATCGAGATCATGATGGACTTCGACATCGACCTCGTCGTCGATGAGGCGAAGTCGGCTGCCGAGATCATCGAGGAGCGCTTCAAGGATCGCGAGCGAGTCGACGAGCGTCGTCGCGCGCCGATCGTGACCATCCTCGGCCACGTCGACCACGGCAAGACGAGCCTTCTCGACCGGATCCGCAAGACAAACATCGCCGCAGGCGAGGCCGGCGGCATCACGCAGTCGACGCGCGCCTTCTGCGTGCCCGTCAAGTCGGGCGACGTGGACCGCATGGTCACCTTCATCGACACCCCGGGTCACGAGGCGTTCACGTCGATGCGCGCCCGTGGCGCGAAGGTCACCGATATCGTGGTGCTCGTCGTGTCCGCGGTTGACGGCGTCATGCCGCAGACCGTCGAGTCGATCCAGCATGCGAAGGCGGCGGGTGTCCCGATCGTCGTCGCGATGAACAAGATCGACCGTCCCGACGCGAACGAGGCCAACATCCGCCGGCTCCTCGGCCAGCTCGCCGAGAACGGGCTCAACCCGGTCGAGTGGGGTGGCGACACCGAAGTCATCAAGACGAGCGCCACGCGCGGTGACGGCATCGAGGAACTGCTCGCGATGCTCGACTACCAGGCCGAGCTCCTCGAGCTCAAGGCCGACTTCGGTGGCATGGCGCGCGGCACGGTCCTCGAGGCCTCCATCGAGGAGGGCCGTGGTCCGGTGGCGCGCGTGATGGTGCAGGAAGGCCGCCTCAAGAAGGGCGACTTCATCGTCATCGGTCGCGGCTACGGCCGCGTGCGCGACATCATCAACGACAAGGGCGAACGCGTCACCGAGGCGTTCCCCTCGACGCCGGTTGCGCTTTCGGGCATCGATGAGCTTCCCGACGCCGGTGACAAGGCCTTCGTGGTCGAGTCGATCCGCGCCGCCGAGGAGGCGGCCGAGGAGCGTCGTCGCATCGATCGCGAGCGCGAACTCGCGGCGCCGAAGATCACGCTCGACAACATCTTCAAGCATCTCGAGAAGCAGGGCCGCAAGGAACTCGCGCTGGTCGTCAAGGGCGACGTGCAGGGCTCGGTCGAGGCGCTCAAGGGCATGCTCGCGAAGCTGCCGACCGAGGAGGTCGCGATCAGCGTCAAGAGCGCGTCGGCGGGCGGCATCAACGAGTCCGACGTCACGCTCGCCGAGGCCACGAAGGCGATCATCGTCGGCTTCAACGTCACCTCGAGCGGCAAGGCCCGCCAGATGGCCGAGGCGAAGGGCATCGAGATCCGGCTCTACGAAGTCATCTACGACCTCATCGACGACGTCACGAAGGCCGCGCGCGGTCTCCTCGCCCCCGAGCTCAAGCTCGAGGTGCTCGGACACGCCGAGGTCAAGCAGGTGTTCAAGATCTCGAAGGTCGGCGCGATCGCCGGCTGCAGCGTGCTCGACGGCGTCGTCGAGCGCAACGCGCAGATCCGCGTCACCCGCGACGGCATCGTCATCGAGAAGGATCGTCGCCTCGAACAGCTCAAGCGGTTCAAGGACGACGTCAAGGAAGTGCGCGCGGGCATGGAGTGCGGCATGAAGATCGTCGGCTACGACGACATCAAGGCCGGCGACGTGCTCGAGTGCTACAGGACCGTCACGGTATCGAGGAGCTGATCGCGTATGGCATCGCGACGCGACATGTCCTCCGGCGAACGCCGGAATCGGGACGCCGGGCAGGACGACGCCGAGATTCAGGCGCCTGTCCGGCGGCGTCGCGATCCGAACGCAGGTTCGGCGCGCGACGGCGGGCGTGGTGGTTCCGCACCAAAGCCGGGCTCGAAATCCGGTGGTAAGACTGGTCGTGGCGGCGCCACCCGTTTGCGTGGTCCGCTCGGCGAGGAGCCGTCGCGGTCCGATCGTCCGCTGCAGGTCGCCGGCGAGATTCGCCGCGCGGTGCAGGCCGAGATCGGTCGCGGTCTCAACGACCCGCGGGTGCAGGGGCTGGTCTCCGTGACCGAGGTCGAGGTGCTTCCGGACTTCTCCGAGGCTCGCGTGAAGGTTTCGGTGCTCCCCGAGCACAAGGCTCCGCTCACGCTCTCGGGGCTGCGTGCCGCGGCGGGATTCCTGCGTCGGCGCGTGATGGACGACACGCGGATCGGCCGCGTGCCGAGGCTCGTCTTCGAGGTCGATGAGCGCTTCAAGCGCGAAACGGCTCTCGATGCCGCGATCCGCGCCGCTTCGGCGGCTTCCGAGACAGCTGCACAGGAGGACAAGACGCGATGAAGATCGAACTCGTCCGCGCACCGAAGTTTCAGGCGCTGGTTCGCAAGAACTCGGGTGCCGCTCCGATCGGAGCCACACCCGTTCTTCCCGGCCACGAGCCGAACGATCCGCTCGCCATTCTCCTGACGAACTATCTGCTCTGGGAAAGCACGCCGAAGCTCGCCGTGGAGGCGCTCGGTCGGCTCTCGCGGCTTGTCGTCGATGCCAACGAACTGCGGGTGATGCTCGAGCGCGAGGTCATCGAGACGCTCGGCGAGAAGTATCCCTACGTCGAGGAACGTGCCACGCGCCTTCGCGCGACGCTCAACGACATCTTCCGACGGCAGCACCGCACCTCGCTCGATCACCTGCGCACGCTGTCGCGCAAGGACCAGCGCGCGTATCTCGATGGTCTTGCCGAGATTCCGCCCTTCGTCGCCTGCCGCACGTCGGTGGTGGCGTTCGAGAATCCGGCTCCAATCATCGATGACTCCATCGTCGAGTTGCTCGTCCAGCAGGGTGCCGCGGATCCGATCGCGACGGCTGCCGACGTCTCCGGGTGGATTACGAAGCACTACCGCGTCGAGGAGTACCTCAAGGTGTCCGGGTCGCTCGATGCGCTGAAGCGCGCGGCGTCCGGTGCGAGCGGACGCAATGCCTCGAAGCTGCGCGACGCCTACCTCGCGCGCCACGCGGGATTCCGTGCTGAAGTCGAGGCCGAGAAGGCCCGCATCGAGGCGGAGAAGCGTGCGCTCGCCGAGGCCGCTATCCGCGAGGCGGAGGAGCGCCGATTGGCGGAGATCGCCGCCGAGGAGCAGCGGATCCGCGAGAAGAAGGAAGCGGAGGAGGCCCGTGTGCGGCTCCGTGCCGAGCGCGAGGCGGCGCGTCTTGCCGCCATCGCGCAGCGGGAGGCCGATCGCGTGGCGCGCGAGCAGGCCCGCATCGCGGCGGAGGCCGCGCGCATCAAGGCTGCTGAGGACCGTGCGAAGGCGAAGGCCGCAGCCGACATTGCCCGCGCGAAGGCTGCCACCGAGCGCGAGCAACAGCGCGAGAAGGCGCGCATCGCCCGCGAGAAGGAACTCGAGCGGCGACAGCGCGCACGCGAGAAGCTTGAGGCGCAGCGTGCCGTGGCACGCGCGCGCGAGGAGGCGCGCCGGCGGAAGCTGGCGGAGCAGCGTCGTCGCGAGGCGCTCGCGAAGCAGGCCGCTGCCAAGAAGGCTGCGCTGCTGAAGGCGAAGCAACTTGCCGCTGCGAAGAAGGCCGCTGCCAAGAAGGCTGCGCTCCTGAAGGCGAAGCAACTTGCCGCTGCCAAGAAGGCTGCGCTCCTGAAGGCGAAGCAGGCCGCTGCCAAGAAGGCTGCGCTCCTGAAGGCGAAGCGGGCCGCTGCCAAGAAGGCCGCTGCGAAGAAGGCCGCTGCCAAGAAGGCCGCGCTCCTGAAGGCGAAGCAACTTGCCGCTGCGAAGAAGGCCGCTGCCACGAAAAAGTCTGCGGCGAGCAAGTCAAAGTCGGGATCGAAGTCGGGGGGCAAAGGCTCGACCAAGAACTCGGCCAAAAATGCGGCCAAGAACTCGGCCAAGAACTCGGCCAAGAGCAAGCCCGCTTCGAAGAACGCGCGGACGTCGAAGGGCGCGTCGCGGGCGAAGCCGGCAGCTCGCGGGCGGCGCCGGTGACGGTGCGCGTGGCATCGGTCCCCTGTGGTCTCCGACGCCATCGATCACGGAATCGAGTTGGTTCGGTCCTCTTGCGTCTCGCTCGCTTCGGCATCATTCGCTCGGGCATCGCATGCACGACCATGTCGTCGGTGGCGCTGGCGGGATTCGTCACGATGGCGCTGCTCTCGGTGCCCTCGTGCACGCAGCGGACGGGTGAAGTCGGTGCAGCGTCGGTTGGTGAGTTCGCACGGCCCTCCGTCGGCGAATCGTGGCTTCCGCTGCGCATCGGGACGTTTCCGATCGAGCCGCGAAGCACGTCGCCAGCCGTACTGCAGGCCGGCATCTCGTCGCTTCGCGCGCCCTTGCCGTCGGCGGAGCCCTTGGCGCCGATGTCGGCGGAGCTTTCTACGCTGCTCGGGCGCGCAGCGGAGTCGCTTCGGCGCGGCGACGCGGTGGGGACGCTCGAACTGGCCGACGAGGCGCAGCGCCTTGCGCCCTCCCGCATCGAGCCGCTTGAACTCCAGTTGCTTGCGCAGCTCTCGCTCGGCGATCGCGCGGCGGTGCGCGCCACACTCGGCGCCATCGTGAGCCTCGCGCCCGCAAACGCGATCGGATTGGCGTTTCGCGGACTCGATGCGGCGCAGGCGGGTCGAAGCGCCGAGGCGCTTGGATACCTCGCGCACTTCCTCGGGCCCGACGCCATTCCGGCACGCGGCGCGTCGATCCCGCTGCCGACGGAGCCGGGGGAGCTCGAGGAAGTCGCCGCGTGCTGTGCACTGAGGCTCGGCCATGCGGAGGTCGCGTTTGTCGCGCTCGATTCCGCCGCAAGGCAGAGGATCGGCGACGAACCCGCGCTTCGACGGCTGGCGCTGCTGCGCGCTGACACTCTCGCGACGCTTGGTCGAGTGGATGAGTCTGTTCGGGTACTCGAGCGTCTCGAACAGGTGGATCCGCGCGCCGTCGCCGATGCGGACGGTCCGATCGATGCCGGCTCGGCCTCCGAGATGGTCGGAGTGCGCGAGGACGCGCAATCGCGCGTACGTCCGGATGAGGTGGCGATGCTTGCGGCGCTCCGGCACGACGTGCTCGCGACGCGGACTGGTCGCACCGACGAGCGGATGCGCCGGGTGGCATCCGAGTTCCGGGCGAACCCGTCCGACCCGGTGCTGCTCGATCGTCTGCTCGGGTTGGCGAATGCGTGCTCGCGAACCGGTTGCGACGAGGTCACGCGGAACGAGCTCGCGGGCGAGGGCGATGACCGCATTCGCCTGGCGCGTGCACTCGTGATCGCCGCGCGGGCGTCGCGCTTCGATGGCGCAAGTGCTGCGCGATCGGCGCAGGAGGCTCTGGCGGCGGAGGCGCGCGCGCTGGTTGGCCGTCCTGCACTCGATCCCATGGCGCTCCGCGCGGTCCTGCGGTCTGTGGCGTACTCCGATCCGCGCCGCGCCGCATCGCTCGCGTGCGATCTCGTACTCGCCGCACCGAACGAACTCGATCCGGTGGCGCGCGCGTACATGTGCGCTCCGGCGGATCCAGATGCGCTGCTCGCCGCGCTCGACGCTGACGGCCGAACGAATGCATCCGATCCGCTGCGAAGCCGCGTGCTTGCGCGGCTCGGTTTCGCGGAGGACGCTCTCCTCGTGGCGGAATCCGCGCGCGGTCGCGACTCGGCTGCGTTGCCCGTGCTCGTGGCGTCGGCGCTCGCAGCAGCGGAACTCGGGGACGTCACGATCCTCTCCGAGGTCGACGAAGTCGCGCAGTCTGGCGCCGCCACGCTGGCTCCCACACTTGCCCGCGCGTGGACCCTCGTCGGCGACGAGACGCGCGCAACGGAGCGTGCTGCCGCCGTGGGCGCCGAGTCATCGGCGAACGACGCGGCCGCCACACTGGCCCAGCAACTGGCGTCGCGTGGACGCACTCTGCTTGCGACGCGGCTTCCGGTCGCAGACGAGTGCCTCGCCTTGTCCGATGCGCTGGACCCCTTTGGAGGCGCGCTTGATCAGATCGCGCAGCGGACGGGTACGCCGACGGAGGCCATCGGTCTCGCCCGGTGGGCGATCGCGGCCGCTGGCTCGACACCATCGATCCCCGCCCGGCGCAAGTTGCGGCTCTTCCTCGAACTCGGTCAGGGCACCACCGAGCGGCCCACTGTTCTTCCCGCAACCGGATGGTCGGCGCGCTTCGACGCGAGGGTTCTCGCCGACGAGGCGCTCCGGGCCGAGGCCGCAATCGCCGCGGTCCGGTCGCGTCCGCAGACCGTGGATGCGCAGGCGGCGCTCGCGCGCACCCTCGTCGCCGCCGGACGCATCGACGAAGCCGCTTCCATCGTCGAGCGATGTGCGAAGAACGACTCCGTGGAGGGGAACTCACGCGCCGTTGGGGTGCTGCTCGCGGCGGCATCCGACGTCGCGCGTCGCGAACCGGCGCGTGCTCGTGCGATGTCGGGCTTCGCCGAGGCGCTGCTGCCTCGGCTTGGTCGCGCGACCAGCGCCGACATGCTCGCGGCGATGCGCCTTGCGATCGCGACGCGCGCGGATGAACCGACGCTCGTTTGTCTCACGACCCGGCTGATCGAGCGATCGCGACCGCTGGGAGCGCAGGATGTCGGCGGATGTCTCGAACTCCTCGACACGCTGCGGCGGATTGACGACGATCCGCTGCCTGCAGCGCTCCTCGCCGATGCGATCGCGCGCGACGCGCGGGCCGAGCCTCTGGCGCGTCGGCGCATCGCGCGCACTGCGGTCGCGCTGCTTGCCTCTGCAGGCGGCGGTTCCGAGCGGACGCGCGCGCTCGTGGTCGACCTCGCCGCGGAGGGCATCTCCGTCTTTGCGCGCGAGACGGATCGCAGCGACGCATCATCGGGCGACGCGGCCGAAGGCTCCGCGATCGACGTCGGTCGCATGCTTGTGCGCGCGTCGGATGCGCATGCGTTGCTCGGCGACGACGCGGGTTGTCGAAGTCTGCTGGAGGCCGCGCTGCGCCTCTCCTCGCCGCCCGCGGAGGCCTACAACAACCTCGCGTTCATCGCGATCGACCGAGGTGGTGTCGATCCCGCGGTGATCGAGCTCGCGGCGACCGCGCTGCGCCTCTCTCCCGACAACTCCTCGATCCTCGACACCGTCGGCGTGCTGCGCTACCGCCAGGGCTGGTTGCGCGACACGTCCGAGGGACCGGGCGCGATCACGCTGTTCCGGCAGGCGCTGCGCAACCGGCCCGAGGATCCCTCGCTCGAGACGCTCGATCATCTCGGCGACGCGCTCTGGCAAGATGGCGACCAGAAGGGCGCGATCCGCTGCTGGCAACAGGTTGAACAGGTCGCGCGGCTTCGCTATCCGCCGCAGGAGATCGCGCGCAACATCGATGCATTCCAGCGCGGTGAGTTCGGTCTTCTGCTCCTCGAGCCCGCCCGGCTGATCCGCCGGCTCTACGGGCGCATCGTCGACCGTGCCGAGCGCAAACTCGAGGAGGTCGCGCGCGGCGAGGCCCCCTCGGTCCGACCCGTCGAACTCGACGCGGCGTCGCGGTGACCGCCCGTGATCCGTGCGTCGTCACCGGTGTTGTGAATCATGGTCAGGGGACGGTTGGCGGGTTGGTTGGTCGGATGGTTGGCGGGTGCGGGGCCTCGGGTGTTTCGCGCTATCCTCTGCACCCCGGAGCCTCCTTGACGGAGTCGAGCGAATCTCATGGCTGGACATAGCGCCTGGAAGAACATCAAGCACCGCAAGGCCGCCGTCGACAAGAAGCGCGGCAAGATCTGGAGCAAGTGCTCGCGCGCGATCATCGTCGCGGCGCGGCTCGGCGGTGGCGATCCGCAGTTCAATCCGTCGCTGCGGATCGCGGTCGATCTTGCACGCGCGGCCAACATGCCGCGGGACACGATCGAGAAGGCCATCAAGAAGGGGACCGGCGAGGGTTCGGCCGAACACTACGAGCCCGCGCGCTACGAGGGCTATGCGCCCGGGGGCGTGGCGGTGATCGTCGAGTGCCTCATCTCGAATGCGAACAAGGCGGCCGCCGACATCCGTGTCATCTTCGATAAGAACGGCGGCAAGATTGGCGTTCCCGGTTCGGTCGCGTTTGGCTTCTCACAGAAGGCGCAGATCATCGTGGAGGGCGGAAGCGAGGAGCGCTTGATGGAGGCGTGCCTCGACGCGGGTGTCGAGGACATCCGCGGCGACGGCGAGACATTCCAGGTGCTCGGTCCGCCCAACAATCTCATCGCCCTTCGGACCGCTATCGAGGCGGCGGGTATGTCGGTCGACAGCGCCGAGATCGTGTGGATTCCGATGCAGACGGTCGAGGCCGACGCGGCGACGCTCGCGGAGGTCGAGAAGATCATCGACGCGCTCGAGGATCACGACGACGTGCAGAAGGTCTACACGAACCTCGCGTGATCGCGTGGTTCGGAAACCGAAACGCCGCGACGCGTGGAGTGCGTCGCGGCGTTGTTGTTCGGTGTTGATTGCGGGGGATGTCGTCGGTGCCGGGTTGCGACCGACGACGCGCGTTCATCCGCGCTCAGGCAGCGGTTCGGGAGCGGCTGCCGGCGGGGTGGTCGGCTCTGCAAGCGGCTGCTCCGCTCCGGGCGCGACTGCAGGTTCCGTGGCTTCCGCGGGCGTTGCGTCGCTCTTCTCCTCATCCAGCGGCGGCGGCATCGGCGTCGGCTCGGCGGCTGCCGGCTCGGTCGTCGGTGGCTTCACCGGTCCGAGCAGGGTTCGCACCTGCATGAAGTAGCGATCGGCTTCGTCCCAGACGTGTGCGGGGACGTCCATCTGCCGCGCCGTGAAGTCGACGAGCGGTTGGCCAAGTTCCTCGTCGCGTGCGAGGACGATCTGGAGCTTCCATTCCTCGCTCTCGCGCCGTGGATCGCTGTACGGCGACACGAACGTGCGCTTGAGCACGCGGAAGATCTCGATCCGGCGCGCGTCCTCGTCGATGTAGACCTCGTTGTCCGAGACCTTCCAGTCGTCGTAGACGGGGCTTCGGGCGGTCGCGACCATCGCGGTCCAGAGTTGGTCTTCTGAGTAGCCGTCGAAGATCTGCGAACGGGTGGTGCAGCCGACGCCCGAGAGGGCGACGACCGAGGCGACCGAGAGTGCGGCGAGCGTGGTGAAGGGGCGCATGCGATGGCTCCAGCCTCAAGGAGAGGCGGGGGGTCATCGGCAATTTTCGACCCCGGCATCCACAACCCGCGCGCGCTTCATGGTGGGATCCCGGCTTCCCGGCGGCCTTCCGGTCGCGGCAGGCGGCGGATTCTCGGTACCTTTCCCCCATGTCCGAAACCCCCGCCCTCGGCGGTCAGCCATCCCCGACTCCCACCGGGCGCGACCAACAGCTTCTCGCGAGCGGCATGCTGGGCGTCCTGTGGATCCTGGTGCCACCGCTGGCGGGCCTCTACATCCTCTACGACCTGCAGGACATCGCGGCGTACCTGCAGAAGGACCTCGAACACGGTTTCTGGGCGTATGTCGCGGTCTTCGCGATCAGTGCCGGCCTCGGACTGCTGCCGACCTACTCGCAGGCGTTTCTCGGTGGCTGGGTCTTCGGCATGCAGTGGGGTCTGATCGGTTCGATCATCGGCTTCACTGGTGGCGCTGCGATTGGATATCTCTTCGCGCGCACAGTGACGGGCGACAGCGTCGATCGGTGGATCGACCGCCACCCGAAGGGGCGCGTGATCCGAGACGCGCTCGCGCGCGGGTCGCTCGGGCGCACATTCCTCGTCGTCACGCTGCTGCGGCTTCCGCCTAGTTCACCCTTCGCGATGACCAACTACGCGCTCGGTGCGACGCGCGTGCCGTTCTGGCTGGCGATGGTCGCGACGCCGATCGGCATGCTTCC